>ENA-OOXA01001283-OOXA01001283.1-human-gut-metagenome-genome-assembly--contig:-NODE-1283-length-14632-cov-1.804624_pt1 | contig 14632 bp, 8 predicted proteins | sample MGYA00241581_ERZ501331 | MGnify/ENA primary metagenome ERZ501331 (study PRJEB25962, sample SAMEA2042982) | human gut metagenome | biome: human gut; feature: human-associated habitat; material: faeces...
TGCCTGAATCTTAAATACAAATGCAGAAAAATCTTTTTCCTCAATTGGGTCGATTGTTCCCTGATCAGAAGTTCTTGGCAGTGGGGAGGAAGTCATTTTCAGGAAATAATTTAAGAAATTCTCTACGCCAAAGTTCATGAGGGCAGAACCAAAGAATACTGGAGAGAGTTCTCCGGCATCAACTAATTCCTGATCAAATTCTGCACTGGCTCCATCTAAAAGCTCAATTTCTTCCTCTAACACTTCTCTTGCTTCGTCTGTGACATAGTTGCTGATTTCCGGGTCATCGAGGGCGATTTCTTTCATCGTTCCCATCTTTGTACCCTTCATTGTGTCTTCAAATAAATCGATTTTCTGGCTTTTTCTGTCGTAAACACCTGCGAACTGTTTACCGGAACCAATCGGCCAGTTTACCGGACAAGTTGGGATTCCAAGTTCCTTTTCGATTTCATCTAAGAGATCAAAAATATCCCTTGCCTCACGGTCCATTTTATTGATAAATGTAAATACTGGAATATGGCGCATTGCACAAACTTTGAAAAGCTTTCTTGTCTGTGCTTCTACACCTTTAGAAGCATCGATTACCATAACGGCAGAATCCGCTGCCATTAATGTACGATACGTATCTTCAGAGAAGTCCTGATGTCCAGGAGTATCCAGAATGTTGATACAGCATCCGCCGTACTCAAACTGTAATACGGAAGAAGTTACGGAAATACCTCTCTCCTTCTCAATATCCATCCAGTCAGATACCGCATGTTTTGCAGTTGCCTTTCCCTTAACGGAACCTGCCTGGTTAATTGCTCCTCCATATAAAAGAAACTTCTCTGTTAATGTAGTCTTACCAGCATCCGGATGCGAAATAATCGCAAAGGTACGTCGTTTTTTTATTTCGTCTATTCTACTCATGTTGATCTCCTTACATTCTTCCTTCGCAGTCTTTTATGTCTGCATTATAATAATCGATTTAAATATGATATTTTTATCTGGGTTAATTGTTACTTATCCTATTTCTTTTTATTTATCTCATATCATATTTGCCTGTTCTATTTTAGGTCAAACAGTACTTATTATTATACAAAAATGTTTTTTTCGCAAGTATATATTTTTATTTTTTAAAAGAGAGCTAGGTTTTTTAACCATAGCTCTCTTTTCTTAATTTGCTAGTACTTAGTTCATTATGGAATTGTTACTGTTATATCTCTGGTTGTTATAATATGTCTTGCGCCTTCTCCAAAATATACCAACTTATACTTTCCTGGAACAGAAGGTGCTTTTATTGTAGTTATTCCAGCATTTGTTGTAATATGTGACCAAGAATCATAACTTGCTTCACGAACTGTATAATCTACATCCTCCTTAAAAATAGCAATCCAATCTTTTCCTGTATTTGTATATGCTTTTGTAGCTACACGAATTTCACTATTCACACTATAAGTAGCTGATGGATCTACCAGATTGATTTTATTTTCAATTTCTTCATTTGGCTTAATCACAAAATCTACTTCTTCAGCTACATTATACGAACCATCTTCTGGTGTTAATACCCATTTATACTCTCCAGGTATAAGATATTTGTATGCTACTCTTGTTCCATGATCACAATTATCATTCGTCATATCCTTTAAACTATACGTATATCCTGATTGATGTGTCGCATCATTAACCATATACCAATAAATAGACGTTACAGAACCATCGGTAGGATCATTCTTTTTATAAAGTCCAACCCACACATTCTTGCCTTCTCCAACCGCTGTTACCTTGATATCTTCTCCCATCAAGTACTCTTTTTTATCGATATGCAGTTTTGTTTTTTCCTGCTCTTCTTTAGAAATGATCATGATATTCTTTTGTTTTAACACATTATATCCACCATCTTCTAACAATACTACTTTGTAATTTCCAGCTGGAAGATTCTTGACATCATCCCAATCTGGTCGTTCTGTTGCTTTATGCGTTTCTCTTAAGCTTACAGCTTCTCCAGATTTATATGCTCCTTCATTTACGGTATACCAATAAATGGATGGTATACCACCATCAGATATTGCATCTACTTTATCATCCTCTTTGTAAATGCCAACCCAATCCGCTTTATCTCCGATTGCTGTTACCCAAATATCTTCTCCTTCCACATAGATATCCTTATCCGTTGAAATATTTTTTTCATTTACAACTGGGGCATCTCCTTTTATTGTAATATTCTTCTGTTGTAAAACATTATAACCGCCATCTTCAAGCAACAATACTTTATATTCACCAGCTGGTAAATCTTTTACTTCGCTCCAATCTGTTCGACTACTGTTTCCTTTTCCATTACGAATATTAAATGCTTGTCCTGATATACTATCAATACATACATAATACCAATAAATAGATTCTATGCCTCCATCCTTCGTCGAGCCAATAACATCATCCTTCTTATATAAGGCAACCCAATCATTTTTATTACCAACCGCTGTTACCATGATATCATCGCCATAATTATAAGTATCTTTATCTGTTGTTAATGTCTTTTCTACCGCTCCTTCTAATGATAATGTAGCTGTTCTAGTTTCTAATTCCTGTCCATAATAGAAGAAATGTACCGTTGCCTGTACTTTTTTTGCCTCTGTAACTTTATTATTAGTATAAGTCACTGTTACATTCTGAGGAAGTACTCCACTAATTTCTAAGCTTTGTTCTTCACCAGTATATTCTTTTACTGTATCTTTGTATACAATATTATCTAATCTAGGCAAACCAGACTTCTTACCTGTGTCAAGAATAGTAATCTCGACTACTTCATCCTTGCTGTAAGTTCCATTTTTTCCCATAAGGATAATCTCATATTTTCCTGCTGGCAAATCTTTTAATTCCGGACGATTTGCATTATACTGTCCAACTTCCTGTAATGCATATGTATTACCTGAAACTTGATTTCCATCATTAACATAATACCAGTAAACTGATGGAATACCTCCTTCACTTACATCTCCAACTATATCACCTTTCTTATAAATTCCTACCCATTGTGAATTATTAACTGCATTTGCTGTAATATAAATTTTTTCTCCAGCCTCATATACAGAACGGTTTGTAGTCATATCCCCAATCTGTAACTTCGCAGTACGTGTACCAACTAATTCTCCATTTTTATAAAAATTAGCTGTTGCCTCCTGAACCCCTTTTTCTGTTCGTTTATTATTTTCATATTGAACACTTATTCCTTTTGGAAGTTGTCCACTAATTAGCAATTCATGTTCTTTTCCATCTGCTAAAAATGATTTTCCATAGAATTTTATGCCATTAAGATTCACCTTGTCTTCCAATTCCTGTACAGGTTCTACTGTCTGACGTATAATATTTTTATCATTCCAAATGGAATCCCAGTCATAATTTTCAGAAAATGCATACATTAAATCTTTATATGATCTAATCTTTCCATTCGCAACAGTATGATGATATTTTACTGTTTCTTTTGAATCCATGTAATTACTATTTTTCCCTGGAACATTCACTATTCCTTTATCATAGTATGCAGCAGCATCTAAATATTCATTGGCAACTCTAAAACTATATTGCGTATCTATATATTTCCATACATCGTAAGAATATTTATTTTTTCCTTTGTTATCTTTTAATCCAAATGTAGCTCCTGCCTGAGTCTCAATATCATGATCAACCGCACGATAATAAATAATAGCATCTATACAATCCAGTATTGAAGTTTTATAATATGCAAATGCAACGTATGCAGCCTGCCTTCTTAAATCTCCTTCTGTTCCCAGATAACTAGAGCATCCAGACTCTGTAAGATACACGTCTCTCATTTCACCGTTACATTTCATGGAATCTTGTTCTAGATATTGTTCCAAAATTTCAAGATTTGAAAATGTCAAGTGTGTGCTGGTATTCATATTATCCGAAATACTATGAACCTTTCTTCCATTAATTGAATCATCTTCAAGACAATAACTGCCCGCCAAGCTATAAAAATAACAATGTGGAGAAAGTCCCCAGTTAAAGTCTCCCTCTTCTTTCGATTTTTTATTTAGCCAATCATAAATTTCTTTTGGTTTATATGTATTATAGTATTCAGCTCTCATCCAATCATGAGTTGTTGGAACCGTAACCGTAACCGTATCCATATATTTAGAAATAGCCATATGTGTAAGACGAAGAAGTCTTGAATATTCCTCCATATATACATCTAATGATGTTGCTTTATCTGAAATATTATTGTAATCATAAGCATAATCGATTTCATTACCCAAAACTACATTATTGATATGTCCATATTTTCCATCTTCTCTAGAATACCGTTCTGCCAAAAATTCTATTGCCGCAATCCAGTTCTCTACCCCTTCCCTGCTAGATGTATTAATTCCAGCAATAGAACCTTTATCACATCCTCCTTCATACAATAAAGATGCCGGATAATAGTCTTTCCATCCATTTACTCTGGAAGCACAAATAACCAAAGAAACTCCAATCCCTTTATCAGTATATGATCTTATTCTTCTATCAAAAGACTCCACATATCCTTTATTAAAATAGTAATTCTGTCCCTGCGAAGTCCACTCATAAGTACCTTCTTTTTCTGCATTTGTCAGCTTTCCATTTTTGTCTTTACCTGCTACAAGAAGATTAGGAAGATTTAAATTTATTACTGTGTATTTACTTCCCGTTTCTGTAACCATATCTTCTGAATCATCGCCAAATAATCCTTTTTTTGTATTAGCCGTAAATTTTTTAATTTTTCTTTCCGGCGTAATTTCACTTGGATAAATTGGTCCTTTTACAACACCCTTTTTAGAAACAATATAGTATTTACTATACAAACGATCATTACCTTTTACATCATAACGATCAATCGAAATCATTGTATCTGTTTGACATGCATAAACAGCGAGTTCCGTTCCCAAGACATCTGTATCTTTAGAAATTCCTGAAATTTTATCTCCTTCTGCATATTCATTTGGTGCTACTCGAATAAGACTTAATGTTCCGTCAGAATATTTTCCCACTCCATCAATATGAATATTAATCTTATCTTTCGTTACCTGTACATCCATTTTATCGGCTGTGCTATGCTTCTCTGTTGCTTTACAATATTTGCATATACCATTTACATATTCATGCTGTAACATTGGGATATCTCTTCCAACTTCATCCTTACATACAGAACATACTGTTGTTTCCCAACCAGTAGTTATACAGGTTGGCTTCTTTTCTACTTTCCATGTACCATATTTATGACCAGTTTCTTTTACAAAATCTTTTACAAGTGTGTGTTTACTATTTCTTTTACATGTATAAATAGTATATCCTTCACTATCACAAGTTGGTGCTATTACCTTTTTAGTATAAATATGCCCTAATGCATCTTGTTTATCTTCATAAATATCTTTACAATATTTACAACGATATTTTATAGTTCCTTCCTCTGTACAAGTTGCTTTTTTTTCAGACAATTTTCTCCAAGAATGTTTCTTATTTAATACTGAAAGATAAATCCTATAAGTTTTAGCTCCCGCTTTTGCTGTCAATAATACTTTTCCTGCCTTTTTTGTCTTTATCTTTCCTTTTTTAGAAATAGATACCACTTTTTTATTGCTACTTTTCCAGGTAATTTTTCCTTTTAATCCTACTGCTGTTACCGTTTCTTTTGTATCCTTACAACGCTTCAATTTTTTATCTGGAACAGTAACTTTACATTGATATTTTTTCTTTCCAATTTTGGCTGTAATATTAGCTGTTCCAGGATTTTTTGCTGTTACTTTTCCCTTATCTGAAACCCTAGCAACATTTTTATTAGAAGTAATCCATGATACTTTTTTAGAAGTTCCTTTAACTTTTAATTGTACCGTTTTACTTTTCAAAACAATGACATTTTTTTTATTTATTGCTGTTTTAGCTGCCTGTGTATGAATCGGATATAATATTGCTATACAGATTAATAACATTAACAGCCATTTCCCTTTCATATATCGTTTATTCATTACTTTCCTCCCCGTTTTAATCTACTTTTTATAGTTTTGTGCAACAAACATGGCTGAAGAAACATACTTACCATTCTCAAAATCACGTCCCAATACCATTACTTTATCTTTATAAACTTTAATAACATATCCATTAGACCCTTCGGTATATGAACCAACAATATCATCATAGCTACTCCATAAATAACCAACTGCTGCTGTATTAAATATGTTTGGAAGTTCTTCATCTCTTGCATACATACATTTCTCTGAGTTTAATTCCCAATGACTATGTCCATTAAACATCAGTACCTGCGGATATTTCTTCAAAATAGCTCTAAGCTGTTTTGCCTGTGCTGTTCCTTCTGAGCCTGCACCATCCCAATTTTGTCCCGGAAGACTTCCAGCCACTGTATTATATAAAGACTGATGCAACATAACAAATACTGGCTTTTCTGGATTGGCAGCAGTATCTTTAGCCAGAAGCTCATCAAACCATTTCAACTGTGCTTCTGATAAATCAGCTCTTAACCCTTGCTTTTCTGATCCCAGAAAAATATAATGATATCCATTTATCATTCTATCATAATATACTTTACCCGTACCTGTATTTGCGTATTTAATAAATAACTCTGCTTGTGTCTTATAATCATTTGCCGACAAATCATGATTTCCTACTGCCATATAAATATCAGGAAGTCCTGAAACCTGTGAATATATTTTCTGCATATTTTTATATTCAGATTCTTTACCTGTATCAGCAATATCACCATTAATAATAATTGCCTTACTATCTGGAGAATTCTTCTGTACATCTTCCAGCATCTGTTTGAAATGCTGATTATTTTTATAATTAATATCTGTTTCACCCATACTTCTATCTGTAATATGGACATCACTTACCATTTCAAATTCTGTGATTGGCTTTTCGTTACTAAATTTGAAATTAGATCCTTCTGGAAGTTTTACTTCTGTATATTGTGATGAAGTTCCATAAGTATTTGTTGTATACACTAATAATCTGGTTGCCCCTTCTGGAATAATAGTATTTTCATACATTTTAAATTCTGTAGTTTCTCCAGAAATTTTAAATTTAGCTAATGATGTATAATCGCTCAGTGGTCCATCATCATCTGCCCAATACATTATGACATCAGAAGAAGCGTGATCTGCTTTGTTAAGAGTTACTGTAACTTTTCCGTTTGCCAATCCACTTCCTGGTTTATCCAATACATATTCTACAGTGGCTGGCGCCATTGGCTGATTATCTCCTTCCACCGCAAAATCAATTTGTTCAGCAGCTTCATATTTTCCGTCTTTAAAAAGCAAGGCTTTATATTCTCCAACTGGAAGATTTTTATATTGTGATCTTTCCGCATTATAGTAACCTATTTTATTTATAGCATAAGCCTTTCCTGAAGAATGACCATCTTTTGCTACATAATACCAATAGATAGACTTAACTCCGCCAGCTTCACTTTCATTTGGAAGATCATTTTTTGCATAAATTCCTACCCAATCTGCATCGCTTCCCTTTGCTGTTACCATAATTCGTTCACCAGGACCATAAACTTTTTTGTTCAATTGAAGTTTTGCCTCTCCATTATCTTTGATTTTAATATAAGAGAAATCATCCACATCGTAATTTTCATTTTTAAATAAAATCACCTTATATTTTCCCGCTGGAAGTGTAAATAATTCATTTCTTCCTCTGAAAGACTCCTTTTGAATAATATATGTTTTTCCTGACTGATGGGAAGAATCTGACACATTGTATCTATAAATAGGAGATACATTTCTTACCGAATCTACTTCTGCATAAATTCCTACCCATGCATCATCATCACCCTGTGCCGCAACTTTAATATCCTCACCTTCTACATAGATATCTTTATCTGTAAAAATTCTTTTTTGCTCTGTCTTCCAAAGAATCTTCTCTGTTTTTTCTGCTCCACAAACTTTACATGTAAATCTTTTTTCGCCATCTTCCTCCGGAGAAGCTTCTTTAACAACTCTTCCCTTATTCCAATTATGTCCTCCAGCCTTCACATAATTAGAGCGGTAAGTATGTGCTTTATTATATTTACATACATACTGTGTATAACCTCTTTGCATACACGTAGGTGGCACAACTTTCTTTATAAAATTATGTCCTAATGCATCAATATATTTTTTATATTCCTTATCACAATCTGTACATTTGTACTCAATAATTCCTTCCTTATCGCAAGAAGCTTTTTGCTTTATATGCTGCATAAAATTATGTTTATGGACATTAGGTTTCACTATAATCTTACAACTAAGTGTTCCCTGCTTTATTTTAGCTGTAACAGTCGTTTTTCCTGGCTTTACACCCACTACTACACCTTTCGATGAAACTCTGGCTATCTTAGTGTTTTTACTTGTCCATTTAACATTATCTTTATTTTTTAATACTGACAGTTTATAATATTCATTTTTTCCTATTGTTTTTACTTTTTTACTAATTACTGATTTTTGTACCTTAACTAATATTTTATATGTTTTTTTTCCGGCTCTGGCTGTTACCGTCGCTTTTCCAGCCTTCTTTGCCTTTATCTGTCCTGAAGAATTAACTCCCACACAAGATTTGTTCGAAGAAGTCCACTTTATCCGTCCTTTTAATCCGGTCTTCTTTACGGATATACTATTCCCCTTACACAAACTATACTGTGCATTTACTATTGTCTTTTTTGCTGCCTGTGTCACCAAGTTAAATGGTAAACATAAACTTAGCACCAACAAAATGGCAACGATTTTTTTCCCTTGTTTCATTTTTCCTCTCCTCCTTTTATTTATGAAATTTTTCTTCATAATATTAAATAATTTTATCATAACTTTCTTCTATATTCAATATTTTTCCATATTACACAAAAAAAGAAGCTTTCCTTCACAAAATAGTATCTTTTATTACTATTTCATAGATGCAAGAACTTCTTTTTCTTGTTATTCTCTTATTTCATTGCTCTATCAAATTCCTTCATATACTTTATCACAACAAATATACATAACAATGCCGCCACTACTGCTATCATGCCACCAGCAATTCCGATATAGGAAATGGACAGATGGGTACAAATACTTCCTCCAATCCATGTCCCGCTTCCGATTCCAAGATTATAGATTCCGGAATAGATTGCCATTGCTACAGAGGAAGCCGCTGCCGGTGCATAAGTAATAATTTCTGATTGAAATGTCACGTTAAATGCCATAACTGCCATACCCCAGAATGCACATAATAAAACAACCGCCATATGTGCTTTTGATATCGGATATAATAAAAGTAATGCTGCCGCCACACTGATCATTACCAGTTTTACGAAAAGATATTTATTCTTGTCATAATAATGGGAAAATAAAAAACTTCCCAAAAGACCTGCTGCACCAAATATAGTAAGTGTTGTTGTAACCCAGTTATCAGAAAGACCAGCCACCTTCTGTAAGAATGGTTCAATATAACTATATCCCGTATAATACGATGTGGCAAATAAAAAGGTAACAAGAAAAATTCCCATCAGCGTTTTATTTTTAAAGATTTCCGGCATCTGTTTTATGGAGAAAGACTCTCCGCCCGGCACTTTCGGGAATACAAAAATCAGGTAAGCGGTTGTGATAAAAGCAATGATTCCTACACAGAAAAATGCCATATTCCAGCCCATATGAAGTCCGATAATTCTTCCTAGCGGAAGTCCAAGAATCATCGCAATTGAGGTTCCGGTTACTACCATACTAAGTGCAAGTGAACGAAACTTTTCTGACACAACACTGACTGCTGCCGGTGATGCGATCGACCAGAATACTGAATGTGTACACGCTACGCCAATACGTGATATCATTAACATTCCATATGAAGCAGAAAAAGCGGACAGCATCTGGAAGATTCCAAAAAGTGCAATCGTTCCTAACAAAAGTCTTTTAAAATCAATCTTATTCAATAGAAGCATCAACGGCAGAGACAGTAACATAACGATCCATGAATATACTGTAATCAGTACCCCCGCATGTGCCTCTGTAATATGAAAGCTGTCGGCAATATCTGTCAACAAACCAATCGGCATAAACTCTGATGTGTTAAATATGAATGCTGAGACTGTGATACCAAGCAGTGGCAGCCATTCTTTAAGTGTCATTTTACTTTGCATAATAATTCCTTTCTAAATAGTAATTTGCCGCAGCCAAAGACAGTCTTCTGAAAGATAAATAAAGCATATTTGTGGCCTCGGAACAAGGTTTGAACATTCGCGCGTCCAAGCGAACATTCAAACCACAGCGACTAAAGTCACAAATATGCTTTATTTATCTTTCAGAGGACATCTCCCCTTGCCTGTAGTAAATATTATTTATTCTGCAGAGCCTTTGTTACCAAAGCAGCGATTTCATCCACCTTCCACGCTGGCTGTGTAGATGCAGAAATCTTATTGCCTCTCTCCCAGATTCCCTGAGCAGATGCAGATTCTTTTGGTTTATACTCTTCGCTGTCATCTTTCCATGCTGGCTGTGTGGAACTGGATACTGTTGTTGGCTTTGGCAGTGGTTTGTTATAGAACTCAAGGTTCTCTGTTAATTCTTTCTTTACCAGAGCTGTGATTGCATCAAGATTCCATACTTTCTTTGTCTCAGCAGAAAGTCCACCTGGTGTATCTGTCACATCCCATGCGCCCTGTGTACCTGCTGCCGGTTTACGAGGAGCTTCGTCTTCGTCTTTCTTCCATGCTGGCTGTGTAGAACTGGAAATTGTTGTTGGTGCAGGAATTGGCTTATTAGAAAATGCAACTTTTACGTTGCTTCTAATGCCTTTGTTACAAGTGCTGCGATTTCCTGTACATTCCATTTCTCCTTTGCTAAAGAAGAAACACCGCCCGGTGTATTTGTGCTGTCCCATGCTCCCTGTGTTGCTGCAGATGCTTTCGGAGCCATGTCTTTTGACCAGGATGCTGAAGTTGCTGTAGAAGCTTTTGTTGGCTTTGGACGTGCAACATTAGAAAATGCTAACTGGTTCTCTTTGAGAATCTCCATTACCTGGCTATGAATCAGCTCCTGTCTCTTGTTATCTATCATGTCTTTCTACCCCTTTCCCAATATGTATACTTTGGTTTTCTGGTTATGGTGACATCCTCCCCACCTATAGAGGTCGGTTCTCGTTCGATAGCACCGTTGTGCTAAGCATAAGCGAGCTACCCCCGTGTTGTCCCACGGTTGTGTTATGTTATATAAACTGCGGCTATTCAAAGCAAAAAATAAGCATCGCAAATGCGATTCCATGAATTATTTCTGAATAGTCATATTTATTTTATTATAGCACTAATCTAAAGAGAGGATATATGAAAATTGCTGTCTTATTACTGAAATATATTGACTCTTTGCACAGCAGTTTCTTTGATAGTATTACTTATTGCGAACTTACAGTATATTTCCATTATTTGTCTTTTTCTGATAACAAATCTATGATTTCCTCTCGGATTAAATAATGTTCTGCTGTCTCCTTGCCTTCTATAATATCCTCTGCCAGTTTTGCCTTCTTTTCCTGCAAATGAATAATTTTTTCTTCTATCGTGTCTCTGGCAACCAATTTGAGGACATTCACTACATTTTTTGCCCGATACGATGTGTTCTGTCTGTAGCCTAATTCTGTGCTGCTACATTCCACCGAGAACAGAAGTATTTCTCATACTTTTACTCTGAACTTTTTCACTGTGATAGCAAAATTATTGTTCTTTAAAGAAATGATAATTCTTCTACAGTGGCGTCTGCCTTGCCTGTGGCAAATCAGAATATATTATTGCATGATTCCCCACAATTTTCTTACTTTCATACATTGCCGCATCCGCCTCACGATATAGCGTATCAAAAGTTGCTCTATCTTTATCCGAACATAAAGAAGCTCCCAGACTCACATTAATTTTCTCTCCCTGCATTTCCGGTATGGAAATCTTATCTATTTGCGTAAATAAACGTTTGAAAAATGATTCCGCTTGTGCTTTATCTGGCATTCCTGGAAGATACATCGCAAATTCATCACCTCCAAGCCGCATGACAATATCATTCTCACGGCAGGCTCGCTGAAGGACTGCTGAAAGCTTAATGAGAACGGTATCTCCAACGGCATGTCCATATGTGTCATTGATTTTTTTGAATTTATCACAGTCTAAAAGGCAGAACAGGCCACCTTTCTTTTTTTCGAGGAATTCTGTAATCTTTCGCTCCCCGCTTCCACGGTTATTAATACCGGTCATGGAATCTGTTTCAGAAAGATACAGCAGCTTTTTCTCCCGGCGTTTCTGTTCGTCAATCACTTCCACACAGTAAAGAACATGCCACAGACGGCCTTTTTCATCGCTATCTACTTTGATAAAGCGCTCGCGGCACCATCCGGAAACTGTACCTATAAATTCATGAACGATTGTGTTTGTTTCCATTAATCGTCTGTCTAATGTTGATAAGTCCACAAACTCCAGTACACTTGATAAATACATTTCTGTACAGAAGTATTTCATAGTTGTATATACTCTTTTTGAAAAATTCTCCTGATCAAGCTCTTCACATTCTTTTTCTACATGTTTTACATTTTTTATCTGCTCATACTTTCCTGTTTTTATATCAATTAAATGCATACATAAATAAATCTCAGAAAGTGCTGAGTAGCTGCTCATACTTGCGTTATATTGCTCTTTTTGAAATGTATTTCTTATTTTTAAAAGAGAAATCAGCATGGTTCCGATCATATCTAAAAACATTGTTAATGCATTGTAATCTACAGCCGGTGGATTATCTACACCGAAAAATCCCTTTATCTGCCCTTTATGGCATAATGGGCTGGCAACTACTTTACAAACATTCTGGTACTTAAGCATATTGTAAGATACCTGATGTACTCCTTTTAATTCTTCAACATCAGAAATAATAACACTTTTTCCCTCATCAAAAGTATCTATCATACCACCAATCAATTACTTCCATATTCACACCCTGCAAATGCTCAATCTGCGGAGTAATTCCTTCTGCACACCATTCATAAGTATTATTTGTTACATGATGCTCCTCGTCATCCTCAAAAATATAAATTCTGTCAGACCCGATATGTTTTCCAAAAAAACTGATAAATTCATTAATTTGTCCCTCGGGAGTATCGTATTCAAGTGCTGAACGCAGTGCCTCATTAATAATTGTTTCGTATTTCTTGATTGACTTCATATATTCCGCCCCTCCCATGATACTTTTGTAAATATTTTTTCTTGATCTACATATATCTTTTCTTAGGTACGCCTGCCAGAAAATCTTTTAAGAATATTCTTGTTCAATTCCTCTGTTTTATCATAAGATGTCTATAGCAATTAAAAATACTACTATAATTAAAAAGACAAAAAACAATATATCCTATCATAGTTTCTGGATAATTTTTCATTCTTATCTTATTTTCTCTATAAAGGTCCTAATAATATAGTATAAAAAACTATTTACCTAAAGTATATTTAAAAAATGCTTTCCAGTCTTTTTTAATGCAGACACTCTCTATATTATAGCAAATATAGCAAAATTATTCATCTACTCTTTTCAAAGCACAAACACTCTCCACATGAACCGAGTGGCTGAACTGATCTACCACGGATACCTTCTCCAAGGTATATTTTTCCTCACACAGTATCTTTAAATCTCTTGCTAATGTTGCCGGGTCGCAGCTTACATAGACAATGCGCTTCGGTGCCATATCGAGCATTGTGTTTAAGAGTATCGCATCACAGCCCTTTCTTGGTGGATCAACAACGATGACATCTGGATGAATCCCAGTCTTTTCATACTGTGCAGGTACGACTTCTTCTGCCTTTCCAACGAAAAATTCAACATTATCCATATGATTTAATGCGGCATTTCTCCTTGCATCATCAATGGCTTCTTTAATGATTTCTACACCGTAAACCTGCTTTGCTTTCTGCGCCAAAAAGAGGGAAATAGTTCCGATTCCGCAGTATAAATCCCACACAAGTTCCTGCCCTTTCAGCTCAGCGTACTCTAATGCTTTAGAATAAAGAACCTTTGTCTGCTGTGGGTTTACCTGATAGAAAGAAAGCGGCCCAATCTGGTATTTAATATTACCGATATAATCTTCAATATAATCCTGGCCCCATACAGTCTCACAGCGAAGTCCCAAAATTTTATTTGTCTTATCAGTATTCGTGTTTACGATAATACTTGTCATTCCCTCGATTGTTTTTAAGTCATCTACAAGTTTATCAATATGTTTCAACTGCTTTTTCGTACCATTTACAATAAGACATACCATAATCTCGCCAGTAGTAAATCCTATGCGGGTTAAAATATGGCGCACCAAACCACTGTGATTTTTCTCATCATATGCAGAAATCTTCTCTTCCCGCATGTAGTCCAGAATCTGATCCAGGATCACTTTATTCTCCGGTACTCCAAGTACGCAGTCCCTGTTCGGAACCGGGATGATCTGATGGGTTCTTCCGGCATAGAATCCGGCAATCAGATTCCCTTCTTTATCCACTCCGATCGGGAACTGTGCTTTATTCCGGTAACGGAACGGTTCCTCCATTCCTGCGATCGGCTCCATGATCTGATCCAGCAATTCTTCTTCAGAAAAATATGACATAGTGTAGCCGAAATAGTCCTGAGCTGCCTCACTGATAATT
>ENA-OOXA01001290-OOXA01001290.1-human-gut-metagenome-genome-assembly--contig:-NODE-1290-length-14601-cov-3.090609_pt1 | contig 14601 bp, 5 predicted proteins | sample MGYA00241581_ERZ501331 | MGnify/ENA primary metagenome ERZ501331 (study PRJEB25962, sample SAMEA2042982) | human gut metagenome | biome: human gut; feature: human-associated habitat; material: faeces...
ATCACGGATACGTGATTCAGCGGATGTTGTATTTTCAACAACGTTGTCAAGGTTAGAAATTGTATGCTCCAGACGATTCTGAACAGCACCTAAAGCTGAACGCTGCTTAGAAACCTTCTTAATTGCATCACTGATTGTATCAACTGCCTTATCAGCATTTGTTGAATCTGAACCGGTTACCTTAATTACATCTACACCAATAGACTTTGCACTCATAGAATCCATTGTTACAGAAATCTTATTTTCACTTGTCGTATCTGCCCCTACCTGGAAGCTTAACAGTAATGCTTTAGAGCCATTACTTAATGCTGTTTCACCTGATGCTTATTTTTCTTCTTTTGATATACTTTGCGCCAGTTTTTCTACGGTTTCCTGTGGCAATTCAGCTAATTCTGCGACAGATTTTATGTCATTCCCCATATTAAGAAGTTTTGTGGCAATCTGAATTTTAGTATATTCTTCGCCTTCGCGACGCCCTTCCATACGTCCTTCGCGGCGTCCTTCTGCACGTCCACGGTTTAAGATATCTTTTGCTTCATAGTTTAATACTTTTCCACCCATTGTCCGGCTCACCCCTTTCGCAACATTTTTATATTTAACAGCAAGATGTTCTATGACTTTACGTGACATATCAAGAATAGCAGCTTTGGCATATCTGTTCAAGTCACCCATCTGGCAGGCGATTTCAAGCCGTTCCCTGATTGAAGCATATTCTGCTTCCAGCTGCTTTAACTTTTTCTTGTTTTCTTCCAATTCTTTAAAATCTTTCTCATATGCAAAAATATGAAACGGTATCAGAAAAAACAGTTTCTTTTCAAACAATTCATGAATCGTATAACGTTTTACCTTTAATACCGGCACGGTATAGGATACCCTTCCGCCCGGAGTTAAGACTTTAACCGTCATTTCTTCCGGCGTATTTTTAGTATGTCTAAGCGACACAATTGCTGAATCAGGAAATTGTACTGTCAAAATATTTGATATAAACTCTCTGTTTTCTAATGCAAGCTGTGTATCATACTCAAACATTCGTACAATCATACTGCCGTCTTCCGTACTTTGACATTCAATGTGATATCGTTTGCGCTGTGCTGTATTACAGCCGGCAGAGCCGCCGTAAAGCTGATTTTTCAATGGCTGTGGTATCGGTGTTTCTTTACTACTGATAATTTCAAAGCTGGAATCTGTAATCCGTTCCTGCTCACTGCCGTCCGGCATTTTAATAAAATGCTCATTTTGCAGCAGGCAGACGGTTCCTTTCTTTTATTATACTGGACTTGTGGGATTGTCGACAAGCATTTCAATGAATTTTCTAAAATTTTTTCAAGTCTTTTGGGATTTCAAACCGGTTATAAATGGTGTCTGAACGAATATAGAATGACATTTCAGAATCCGCAGTAAATTCCAAAAACCGTGAAAAAATACAGACGAAATCTAAAAAACTTAGATTTCAACAGTTAATCAGATTTTAAACACATATTAATTGATATAAAACTGTGCTTAAACTGTGATTTAGAATATATTCTATTGGTACAATAACATATTATTGCACATTTGGCAATAGCAATGGAAAATACAATAAAATCAGTGGTTTTTACTAAAATACAGCCAAAAATCAGTTGTCGTCTCTTGTCGAATATAGTACTCTAGAACTATATAAGGCTAATTTCTATACAAAAGAAGAATGATACTAAGGGAAAAAATAAACAAAAAAGGAGAGAGAAAAATGGACAGAATTCAACGCAAAAAACCGGAATTCCGGCGGATTGCAGCGATGATTATGGCGGTAGCCATGATTATTTCCGTGATACCGTTTCCGGAAGGGCTGTTTCATGTAACAGCGGCGGCAGCAGTAAAGATGTCGGCAACATGGACAGCTGCCAATTCAACATTAACCGATTCCGACGATGCCGAGGCGGCAAGTGTAAAAGGCGGAAAACTTACCAATGATACAGGCGATACGATTCAGATTTCAGGAACAGCCACATTTACAAAAAGGGATAGTGACTTTCTGGCAAATAACGGGGTGTCTTTGGACATTCCGGTTGTAGAGGGCGCAAAGACCTGTACGCTTACAATCGTATCTTATTATGATATTACAGAAAGTAATGCAAATCCAGTGCTTGTAAGCGGCATGGAGAATGTAAAAATCACAAGAACAGGAACAGGCGACTGGTCAACTTATACGATTACCGGTACACCGGATAAAAATGTGTCGGCAGTGACACTCACCATGCAGAAGCAGGAGTATTTTAGGTCTGTACAGGCAGATTCTTCAACCAGCCTTGCAGTGACTTCTGCCGGCTTTGCCGAAGGCGGGGACACGACGGCAGAATGGACTTACAGCAACGGAAGTGTAGTAGCTTCTAATTCGGCAAGCTCCATTCAGAAGACAACGGGAACCTATACAAATACAGACGGGGATGTCTTATATGTAGATGCATCTGCAGGTAAATTTGCACCGGATACGACTCAACAGTATAGAATCCAGATTAATGCAACAACCCAGATGACGATTCCGGCAGCGGGAGAGAAAGCAACTTTAACACTTATTATTAATAAAAATAATATTAGCACAGATACACAAAGCGTGCTAACAGATAAATATTTGAGTCTTTCAGGCACAGGTCTTTTAAAGGCAGAATGTACAAAAAATGAAGTGTATTTGGAAGATAACAATTACAGAAAAGTAGAAATTACCTGCTATCTGGATGGTGATGAAGGTGAATTAACATTAACAGCATTATCAAATACTTATTTTAAGTCCCTTGCCATTGCCTGTGAAACACTCGACAAGACAACGATTAAAGGAAGTATTACATCTTCTGCAGAAATCCCTGATGGAACAGCCATTGTTGCAACCAATCAGACAACAAAACTTTCCTATACGGGTGTAATTACAAACGGAACGTATGAGATCGCCGTTCCGGCAGAAGATGAAGAAATGACTTATGAACTGTCAGTCAGTGATGCAGAATATCAGATTGCATCCGGTGTGACAACACATGTTATCAGTAAAGACAAGAGTGCAGACATTACAGCGAATTTAAAGCTGGTGAAATTAAGTACCTGTGTTGTAACAGGCAGTATCAGCGGATTTGCTGATGATTATGATATCAGCAGACTGGATGTTTTGTTTAAGGCAGCTGGGGAAACAGAGTATGTGCCGGAAGTTACAGTAGATACAAAGAACAAGACCTATACGGCAAAGCTCGAAAAGGATATGCCGTACAGTGTAGCATTACAGGGTGTCAATGACTATGAACTGACTGCACCGGCAGAAAATGTTACCTATTCAGAAGACAGTACACTGAATATGACGGTAGCATTAAAGCCTACGTATCAGGTATCGCTTACGCTGCCGGATACACCGGATTTAAGCGGTAAAAATATCACGTATACCTATATAAATCAGGATGACGGATATACTTATATATTTAGTAATAAGGAAGCAATCTCATTAAGAGACGGTACGTATCTGTTACAGCTTTCAGGAGATTTTCTTGCACAGCCGTATTGCGTAAAGAGTGGTTTATATGTAACGGTTGCAGGGAAAAAAGCTGCACAGACACTTACATTTGAAGAAGTGACAAGCTGGTCCTTTGTATACAGTGATGATGGAAATTACTATCAGCAGAGTATCAATGGAACAACCGGTTATTATAATGGACTTTATGTTGATGCAGCAACAGGTAAGCTTGTACCAAACGGTCCTACACCGAATTCAGCACAGTTTACGACAGGCGCAAAGATTTCCGTGCCGGTCAGCGGAAAATGTACGATTTCGGTTGAAGCATATCAGGCGGAGCGTGCGCTGTATACAATCGGAGGAACTGCGGCAGATACGACAACGGCGGTTTCTACCTATACCTATGATTCAGAAGAAGCCGGAACGGTAGAAATCGTATCAACGGGAAGCGCATATCTTTGTAAAATATCCGTTGTCTATGCAGCAAAGGACGTAGAATATGTTGAACAGCCGGAAATGCCAAAGACATATGATTACGGTACACCGGATGCGCTGGTTGTACAGCCGACAGGTCAAAGACTGGTCGTTACACAGACAGGTGGTACTTTAACCGGAAAAGAAAGTATCAGTGACAGTGTCAGCTACTTTGGATTTAATGAAACAGCGGATATAAATAAGCTCACGGCAGATGTGACGATTTTAGAGTGCGGCACAAGCAGTTCTAACGGCGTGTTCTTTGGCGCATTTAACGGAAACGGCATTGCAACGGCAGGTATCCGTAAAGGTACGGAATTAAAGATGATTTATTCCAAATCTTCATCAGAAATGGTGGGTGCGGCAGGTGCACTGACAGGAAATGTGACTTTAGGAACACGTGTCAGATTTGAACTTGTAAAGACAGATGAAGGTCTGGTTATCAGCATTACACCAAAAGACGATAAAGAGCAGCAGATCGTTTATAAATATAGTTCAACAATGCTGCTTCAGACAGACCGTGAAAATACAGCCGTGTCCTATGGTTTTGTATTTGCAGGGGTCAAGGCTGTGATTCAGAATATGAAATATACGGCAGAAGACGGAACGTGTCTGTATGACCAGAACGCATGTTATTATGCGCAGGGTACGGCACCGGTAGTTGAAAGTGTAACAGCACAGCAGGCAGAAACAAGAGATTATATTACCGTAAGCTGGACGAATTCAGTAGAAGCAGACGGTGACGGTATGTATGTGCTTCAGGTATCAGATGACGGCGGTCAGACATGGAAAAATGTGGACACGGCTATTACAGATACAACATACCGGTATGAGCTGAAAAATGCCGGGGATTATAATTTCAGAGTCTGCGGAAAACTCGGTGTAAGCGGAGAGTACAATGACTTTGTTCAGACCGATGCGATTACGGTGATAGCACCGTTAAGTACACCGATTGTCAGCATTTCCTCAACGTCAGACAAAGTAAAGCTTGCCTGGGATAAGGTATATGATGCAACAGCGTATGACGTATACCGTTATTCTTATGATGACACAGAGGAAAATGCTAAGAAAATTGCAACGACAACAGAATGTGCTTACGAGGATACGGACGTAACTGAAGAAATGCCGTATTATTATTATATTGTTGCCAATTCTTACATTGGAACCACATTGGATAACTACAGCAATCCGTCAGAAACGGTATGGGCAGTGCCAAGTGCCGGACATAAGGGAGATTATGTATACGAGGATGATGCGGTAGGATTTACGATTACAAAGAGGTCTTATGACACCGTATTTGATGGTAAGATTACCCTTGAAGGTGTCGTTGAAAAGGTGGCAGATGTTTCACTGGTGATTGACGGAGAAACAGTAGACACACAGAGTGTTAAAGCCAAAGAAACCTTTGCATTTGACGATAAGGAGATTGCACAGGGCAGAAATGATGTGGAATTACGGTTCGCGGATAAAGATGGCAATATCACAAGAGAAACCTTTAATTTTGTGTATCTGACGAATTATCAGAAAGTGGTTGATGCTGCTTATGATGGAACAGACGGCGAAGAGGTAAATGGAATTGCAACTTACAAGACCGTACAGGCAGCAGTCAATTCTGTAGCAGCGTCCAATGAACGGCGCGTTGTGATTTTTGTTAAAGAAGGCGATTACGAAGAACATCTTTCAGTGACATCACCGTATATTACACTCATTGGTGAAGACAGTGAAAAGACAAGAATTTATTATGATACCAAAGAATGGGTCGGCGGTGACATGAGCCAGCGCTGTGCAGTCAGCATCGGAAAGGCGGCAGCCGGATTTTCAGCAGAAAACCTGACCATTGAAAATACATACAAATACCTTGGTGACGGTTCGCTTTCCAATGAATCCTGCGATGCATTAAGAAATGATGCAGAAAATACTTTGTATGTTAATGTAAGAATTTTAGGATATCAGGATACACTTTGTGCTAATGCAGGAACACAGTATTATTACAAGTGTTATATTGCAGGAAATGTAGACTTTATTTACGGAAATGAGCCAAGGGCATTCTTTAATGACTGTAAGCTGGTATTCCGTTATAGTGCAGCTAAAAATTCCGGCTATGTATGTGCTCCAAAGACAGGAGCTGATGCGGCATACGGACTGACATTTTACAAGTGCCGTGTGCTTTCGGAAACGGGCTGTTCAGGCAGCAGATATTACCTTGCAAGACCGTGGGGAGCAGATGCCTATATTACATGGATTGACTGTTACATGGGTAAAATTCTCCGTGCCAATACTGCAAATCCGTATTCGGATATGAGCGGAAATCCGGCAGCAGGCGCAAGATTCTTTGAATTTGGAAGCTTTGGACCGGGTTATGCAATTAATGTTAACAGAAGACAGATTTCATCCGCAAAGGCGGAAGAAATGACAACCACCGGTTATTTAGGCTGGGATCCATATACAATCGTAGCGATGATTGGCGGAAGATATGTGGGAACCGTAAATACCGGTATTGAGAACAAATTTGTTGAGAAAGAATACGTATCCGATACCTATTCCGGCATGGAAGGTGATGATACCGGACTGGATAAATATGTACTCGAAGGATACGCACAGAGCGGAAAGACAACCGGCGGCGGATTATTAATGGAATCTTCTAAGGATTATTACACCGCAGGTTCAGCCGAAGAATTTTTACAGGCTATCCAGAGTATAAAAGCAAGCGGCAGACCGTCCGTGCTCGAACTGACAAGTGATATTGCACTGGGAACGAACGAGGTTGAGGGCTTTGAGAATTACAAAGCATTTATTACGGCACATAAGCTTGCACCGCTGACACACCCGACACTGATACAGACAGGTGTATCCATGTTAAAGTTACAGGATATGAGTGACTTGACGATTTACTCAAAGAACGGTGCAAAGATTACACATACCTGCATTGATGTTACAGGTTCAAGCGACATCATTATCAGAAACATCGAATTTGATGAAATCTGGGAGTGGGATGATGCAACCGAAGGCGCATATGACCGTAATGACTGGGACTACATGACAATTGAAAAGGGAAGTTCCAATATCTGGATTGACCATTGTACGTTCTATAAAGCATATGACGGTGTGATTGATGTTAAGACACCGGTAGACAGCAGCAACGTAACCATTTCATGGTGTGAATTTTTACCGGCGAGTGAAGACAGCGTATTTTTTGATACGATGATGAATGCCATGAAGGAAAATCCGGACAACTATCCGTATTATAAGCATTTACTGGAAGCGGGCATGACAGATCAGCAGATTTATAACTATGCATATGGACAGAAAAAGACACATCTGCTCGGACAGTCCGATACAGATACGTCAGCTAAAAACATTACCGTAACACTGGCAAACAATTACTACAAGGATTCAATGGACAGAATGCCAAGACTGCGTTTTGGTACGGCACACGTTTATAATTGTATTATGGATGCACAGGATTTAAGAGATATGCGTCTGGATATCCAGAATACAGTCGGTTCGGCATTTTCACAGAAGATTGTAAGCAACGGCGCTTCTTCAAACTGCGGTGCGCACATGCTTCTTGAAAACTGCTATATGTCCGGCATGACTAACGCATTAATCAGTGGTAACGGTGACAGTGAGGCCGGCTATATTAATGCATTTAACACGATGTATCTGCTGGACGGCAAAGAACAAGAATTAAAGATAACTTTGAACACGCATAAAGAAGGCGAAACGGCATTAGTTCAGGACAGAGGAGAATTTATAGAAAATCTTCCATACAGCGGCTACACCCTGTATGCGGCATCAAACCTTGAAACACAGGTGCAGCCTTACACAGGTGCCGGAAAGCTGACGATGACAACACTGCAGTGGGAAAAGACAGCTTACAATGATGTACATAAAGAACACACAGAGCATACATGGAATGACGGAGCAATCGAAAAAGAAGCAACCTGTACCGAAGCGGGCGTAAAAGTTTACACTTGTACAGTCTGCGGAGACACAAAGGAAGAAGAAATTCCGGCAACAGGACATGTATGGGATGAAGGTAAGGTTACAACAGAAGCAACGACAGAAGCCGAGGGCGTAAAGACTTATACCTGTACGGTCTGCGGTGAAACAAAAACCGAAGTTATTCCGAAACTTGACGACAACAAGGGCGATGACAACAACGGTAAAACTGATGTAAGCATTGATGTTGTTGCAGGTGAAAATACACCGGCAGTTGCAGTTGAGGGAACAACCGATGACATTGTAAAGAAGGTTCTGACACAGGAAGAACAAAAGTCTGCGGCCAATGGTGCAAAGACAGCGATATCTCTTCATATAGCAGATATTACCGCAACCGTTTCAGATACAGAGAAGGAACTGATAGCAAAGAAGTTATCAGACGGACAGAGTGCCGGAATGTATCTTGATATTGTATTAAAAGCGGAAGTTGGAGAAAGTACCCGTGTTGTTACAGATACAAATGAGGCGCTGACAATGAAGATTACAGTTCCTGAGAGCCTTCGCAATACGGATACATCAAAGAAGAGAACGTATGATATTGTAAGAGTTCATGGAAAGGATGCAGTTGTTTTATCTTCTGAATTCAATCAGGATGATATGACCATTACATTTACAACCGGTCAGTTCTCAACTTACGCAGTTGTGTATAAAGATACAGCCGTGACACCGGAGCAGCCGACAATACCGGAACAGCCGACGACACCGGAACAGCCGACAACACCGGAACAGCCGACAACATCGGCACAGCCGGAAAATCCGACAATCCAGAATACGGAGAGTACGGAAAAAACAACAGCGGCAGACAATGCAGCAGAGGAAACACAGGTTCAGACAGGTGATTCTGTTTCATCTGGCAAGGTGGTCGGCATCGTGATTATTCTGATTGCCAGCATGGCAGTGATTGGTTTTGTACTTTTTAAAAAGAAAAAAAACGATACAGAAGAATAGTTGCAGATATCATAGGCGGGGAATTTTGACCGCAACATCTGATTGCATAAATAATTAAAAAAATGAAAAAAAGCGGGCGCTAAATGAGAGTTAGGCGTCCGCTTTGTCTTGTAAAAAATATAAATTTATGATATCTTTAATAAAAAGGATTGGATAAAAAATAAAAGCTGTATACAGGAATAAATTTATATGCAGAAGTTATTGGAGTAACGGATTGGAGTTATTATGATACGTGTGGATGTAAAAGATTTAAAAGGTGATGAAATACTGGCAGTCCCTGTGATGTCAGCATCTGATACGGTTCTTGTACAGTCCGATACAGAGTTAAAGGAAGAATATATTCAAAAGCTGACGGACCAGCGGATCGGCTATGTATATGTAAAAGAACAGACCGGCAGCGGACAGATTGTAAAAGAACGGAAAGAAGAAAAAGAGCCGCAGCAAAAGAAAATATACAGGCTGGATGAAACGACAGACCGTTCAAGGGAAATTGTCGCGGGGATTCTTGACAGACATATTTATAAACATAATTCGGATTTAAAAAAGATTGGAGAGGCGGCAGAAAATATTATTGATTCTGTACTTTCAGACCATGATGTCCTGACCAATGTGACGGAAATCCGCAATGTCAGTACAGATATGTATACACACTGTATTAATGTGTGTTCATTATCAACCATTCTGGCATTGAAGCTGAAGATGACAGAGCGTCAGGTACATAATGTGGCGCTTGGGGCGATTCTGCATGATATTGGTTTAAAGTATATCCGCGTACCGTATGAGAATATTAGTATTGAAGATATGAATTACAGGGATTTACTGGAATATAAAAAGCATACCATCTATGGATACAGCTCTGTAGAAAAAGAAGAATGGCTGTCCGATACGGCAAAAGAGATTATTCTTCTTCACCATGAAAACGTAAAGGGAACAGGCTTTCCGTTCCAGCAGAGAAATGGCAAGTTAAAGGCAGAAGTGCGCTTAGTATCCGTTTGTGATGATTTTGACAGCCTGGTGAGTGGAATCGGTAACCGGAAGATGAAGATTTATGAAGCCATCGAGTATATCAAGGTGCATACGGGCATGGAATATGATGCGACCATTGCGAATAAGCTGCTTGAATCGGTAGCAGTGTATCCGGTTGGCATGAATGTCATGACGAATGAAGGAGAAATCGGTGTGGTTGTACGCCAGAACCGGGAGGTTACAGACCGTCCGGTAATCCGTATGCTGCGATATGCAGATGGAACAGATTATAAAGAAGAAGTGGAAAAAGATTTGTTAAAGTATCTGACGGTATTTATTGTCGATACATTATAAGCAGAGGAGTTTATTCAAAAATAATATATGAATTTATATATGAGAGCGCTTGGATTTTCAAGGATGGATTCCAAAGCTGAGGCAGAATTTATACAAGAGGGGATAAAAGAGTGCATTGATGAGGGGCTGGTGCTGAAAAATCAAAAATTAAACAGGGGTTCAATGGTGGTAGCAGCAGGCGAATCCATGGGCGTTTATATTTATGGAAGATATGAGGAAAACCGGTTTGTCTATGAATATCATTTTCCATTTTTAATGGGAAGCGTGGGAACGCAGAATGATGAGATTACGATAGAGCGGCATCTGGATAAGGAGTCGTTTGCAGCAGTCTGTGATGAGGCAAAGACAGGGGTTACGCTGATTTTTTATTTACAGAATATTATGGATTATCTGGATTATCTGGTTAAAGCAGCAGGGAATCAGAAGCTTCCGGAACTGCTGGACACAAGAGGTGCTTCCGTAAAAAATCCGGTTCCGGGTAAACGGGCAGTCATGACGGCATTATCCATTGGCGGGATGATACTGCTTCCAATCCGCAAAAAGCAGGAAAAGGATAAAGAAGCGGAGGAAAGCAGAAGACGGCGTATTGCGGCAGCTAAAAGGGGTGATGAACAGGCAATGGAGAGCCTGACACTTGAAGATATTGATACTTATACGGAAATCTCACACCGTATTATCCATGAAGATGTGTTTTCCATCGTAGATTCAACATTTATGCCGTGCGGTGTCGAATGTGACCAGTATTCTGTGATGGGGGAAATTCTGGAGTTGTCGGAGGTAAGAAATACTTATACAGATGAGAAAGTCTACCAGATGACACTGGAATGTAACAATATGGTGTTCCGCATGGCGATTAACGAAGCGGATCTGCTGGGGGAACCGGCAGTCGGACGGCGTTTTAAGGGACAGGTATGGCTTCAGGGCAGAGTGCAATTTTAATAAAATGTTAATAAAATATTAATTTTGCAAAATAAATGGCAATTTATAGGAGATTGTGTTAATATGAAACAGTGAATAACTATAAGAGTTTAAGAATATTAATAGGAGATGAAATTATGAGTAAGAAACTTCGTGGAATCGGAGTGCAGCTTGTCGGATTTTTTGTACTGGCAATTTTGATTCCAACATTGATACTTGCATTCAGGGCAATAGAAACAACAAAATCAGCCCAGACAGAAAATTTGAAGCTGACAAGTGTACAGACATTACAGGAAACCAAGATGGGATTTACTAATTATCTGAAAAATATCAGTCAGCCAATAGACCTTTTAACAAGAAATGATGCCGTAAAGCATCTGGAAGACAGGGGCGATTATGATACGAATGTAACAACAGTACAGGATGCATTAATTGCTTCCGTTAAAGTTACAAACGGTGCAGAAAGAGCGTATTTTTCAACTGTTACGGGACACCTGATCACAGGCTGGACAGAGTGGGATAATACAAAGAATAAGCTGGGTAACAAAAAGTCTATCCAGGACGGTGTGAATAATACAGCAAAAGACTGGTATAAGTCTACAATCGGTTCACCTGCAAGAAACAGCGTATATGCACAGTTTACAGATCCTTATACAGATTCACAGGGAAATACTGTCATTACCGTTTCACAGGAAATCAAGTATTCAGATAACAGCAACTATGGTGCAGTTGCCATGGATATTAATTTTGAAGAAATGACCAATTATGTACAGAGCATCGGTCTGTTAAATACAGGTTATGTGGTTCTTGTAAACAAAGATGGTAAGATTATTGTAAATAACGATAAGAATACATATTCTTCAGACAGTGTAAGCAGCTACAATTTCTGGAGTAAGTTAAACGCAGAGTCGCCGGAAGAAATTTACAATGTTCAGGATTTTGATGAAAAGATTAACGGAAAGACAGTACACGTTGTAGTAGCCAGAGATGAAATTACAGACTGGACACTGGTTGGTTTTATCAGTTCCAATGAAACAGCAAGCGTTGTGAATAAGATTGTTAATGCAACGATTTCATCCGGTATTATTTCATTTATCATCGGTATTGTCATTGCATTATTTGTAACAATGATGTTTACAAAGGAAATCAAGAAGATTAACAGTGTTATGCAGGCTGTTGCAGACGGTGATTTAACACAGAGAATTCCAATTAAGAAGAAGAATGAGTTTGGTGAACTTGAAGGTAACTTTAATGAAATGGTTGATAATGTATCCATACTGATTAAGGATGTGGAAGAACGTTCACAGGTTATTATCAAGGCATCAGATAATATTTCTGAGATTTCCAAGACAACAACCGAAACAACAAATCAGGTTTCTGAAGCAATCCAGAGTGTATCCATCGGGGCACAGGGGCAGGCGGAAAGCACGAACAATGCGACGAAGGAAGTTGAAAATCTCGCAGAGAGATTACACGAAACAAAGGCATATGTCAGTGATATTAACGATATGTCGATTGAAACCCAGCAGATGAGTAACAAGGGTATCACGATTGTAGAAGATTTAATCGGCAAGGGCGAGCAGTCTATTGAAAATTCAAAGATTTCCCAGTCCGTTGTAGATGAAATGATTCAGAGTATTGAAAAGATTAACTTCATTTCCAATGCCATTACAGAAATTACAGAACAGACGAATCTGTTATCACTGAATGCAAGTATTGAAGCGGCAAGAGCAGGTGAGAGCGGCAGAGGTTTCGCAGTTGTAGCAGATGAAATCAGAAAGCTTGCAGAACAGTCACAGCAGTCAACCGATGAAATCAAGCAGATTGTTGCCGAGATTACAGATAAGTCTGCACTGGTAGAAAAGACACTTGATGAAACGAACCAGATTATCACTGAACAGAACCAGTCTATTCAGGATACAAAGGATCTGTTTAATACAATTTCAACCTCTATCAACGCTTTAACGGAAGGTCTTGACAACATTGCCAAGTTAAATGAGCAGATGGATAACAGCAGAGGAAATGTAATTGACAGAATGGAAGATGTCGCTTCTATTTCTACAGAAACAGCAGCTGCATCCGAAGAAGTAACTGCTTCCGCAGAAGAAGTTAATGCAACAATGCACAATTTAAATCAGTGCACAGTAGAGCTTGATGAAATCGCAGTTGCATTAAAAGAAGCAATCAACAAGTTCAAGTTACAGTAGGCATAACGAGAAAGCAATTGACCGTTTTAGCTAATTGTGATAGAATAAGGACAGTCTGAAATCTTCAGACTGTCCTTATTTGTTCTCTTAGTTAAATGGATATAACGAGCGCCTCCTAAGCGCTAGTTGTGGGTTCGATTCCCGCAGGGAACAGTTGAAAAGAATGCAGCAATGAATTTAAAATCATTGCTGCATTTTTTGCGCGCTACAAGCACATAGCTTATGCAGATTCAAACCGTCTGCTCCTGATATCATAAAATAAAATATGGATACTTTTTCTGTAGTTCATGCCATAAATCGCTAGAAAATGGCATTAAATTACAGTATTATTATAAGTAGCAGAAATGAATGGATTATTTTATAATAAGGAGTAAATGATGGCAGTTTCACGAAAAGGACAGATTGATATGACGATAGGTCATATTATGAAAAACATTATACTGTTTGCGATACCAATTATTATTGGAAATGTTTTGCAGCAGTTATATACAACAGTCGATGCACTTGTAATAGGTCAATATTGTGGTGATACATCGCTGGCGGCGGTCGGAACGAGTTCGCAGCCGGTTGAAGTATTATTATGTGTTTTCTTGGGAATAGGAACCGGTGTGTCTATTCTTATATCACAATATGCCGGAGCAAAGGAATCCGATAAGGTTGTTTCAATATGTGGAACCTCAATAACATTTATCTATATTATAGGAATTCCGGTTGGAATTCTGGGGTGGTTTGCAGCACCGTATATTCTTGAATTTATGAAAGTTCCGCAGGATGTATGGGATGCTGCACTAATCTATACGAGATTAGTATTCTTAGGTACGCTTGGAAATCTGGGCTATAACATGAATGCCGGAATATTAAGAGGACTTGGGGATAGCAAGGCTTCATTATGGTTTCTGGTTGTATCCTGTATTTCCAATATAGTGTTTGATTTAGTATTTGTTGCAGGATTTGGCATGGATGTGGCAGGTGCAGCACTTGCTACAAGTATAGCGATGTTTATTTCATGGCTTGTAAGTATTGCTTATATAAGAAAGATGTTTCCGGAGATTCAGTTTACATTCCTGCCACGAAGATTTTCAGGAAAAATGATGAAGGATATCCTGGCAATTGGTCTGCCTGTCGGACTTAATAATTCGCTGTATTCATTAGGGCATGTTGCATTACAGACTTTTAATAACTCCCAGGGCGCCGTATTTATGGCAGGGGGTGCAGTAGCAGGAAGAATTACGGGCTGCTCCAATATAGCAATTACCGGCTTTT
>ENA-OOXA01001302-OOXA01001302.1-human-gut-metagenome-genome-assembly--contig:-NODE-1302-length-14527-cov-2.206399_pt1 | contig 14527 bp, 19 predicted proteins | sample MGYA00241581_ERZ501331 | MGnify/ENA primary metagenome ERZ501331 (study PRJEB25962, sample SAMEA2042982) | human gut metagenome | biome: human gut; feature: human-associated habitat; material: faeces...
AAAAATAATCGCAGGGGAGCCTGCAGAAAGAGGCTAGTTATGTGTGTGCCAATAGCTTATTTGATTTTTACTATATTTTTCTTAGGCTCAGGGATGTGGTACTTTTATCAGAGAACTGAGGAATTAAAAACTCAATTAATTGAGTATAAAGCTCTAATGCTTTTATTTAAAACTAGAGAACGAGAATTAAAAAATAAAGAATATTTTAATGAATTATATAAATCCAACACAAGTAGTTTTTCTATTAAGGAGTGAAAAAATAATGAATATTATTTTATTAAAACCAGATAAACCCGCTGAGGTTAAAGTACTGGAATCTGATAAATTATCTTTAAATGATATATATAAATATTGTGATTGTAATATGATAGACATCAGGGAAACAGCATTTAAGTTGTTAGGCGATAGTGAGATTGATATGATTTTTGATGATAAATTTTTACTACAGGAAAAAGCTACTATTAACAAAGTTGCTTCAGAACTTTATGGATATAGATATCATAATGAATGTTTGTGTGGTAATGTTATCCTTTCCAAAAAGGTTTTAGATGAGTTTGGTGAAATTAATAACGGTGGATTTTCAGAAGAAGAAACTACTTATTTATTAGAAATTCTAGAAAATATGAGTAAAGTAACCGCTAAAAAAATATACAAACTACATCCACCTATGTTTGAAGTAATGAATTTTTAAAAAAATAATAGAGAGTAGCGATATTTTATATTGCTGCTCTCTAAAAATTAAAGAGGAGATATAGTATGCTAGTAAAATTTTATTACCAATGTGGGCATATTGGTACAATGGAATTTAATGGCGATAAAATTTTTATCGCTGAGAAAGTAAAAAGACTTAGGAAATATTGCTGTCCTTGCTGTATGGCAAAAAAAGCTGAAACTTATGCTTTGGAGAATAAATTACCGTTATTACAAGGCAGTTATAAACAAATTGCGTATGCACATACGATTAGGTGTGAAATTATAAAGTATCTTAATCAATGTAAGAAAAAGTTACCACTTATAAAAGGAAAACAACATTTTTTATGTGGCCTAAAAATTTTTAAATTAAAGAACTTACTGAAATCACAGGAAAAAGCAGAATTTTGGATAAAAAATAAAAATGTAGAAGATTTATTTTCATTAACCATTAATCAAAAACTATTAAGAAATTATGAAGTGGTATTTAGTTTAGAGTAACTTAGAAATGATAGTATCCCTAAAAGTACACTATTAAGGATTAGTATCGTTGACTATATTTTTATAGTTTGTAAATATGGGTGATGAATAAAAGTATATATACTTTTATGTAATAGACTTTTAAGAACTAATTTGCTATAATTATAATAGGATGTGATATTAATCATGGAAAAAATTAATAAAAATTTTGCTTATATTAGAATAAGTAGTAAGGATCAAAATCTAGACAGGCAAATAGATGCTTTAAAAAAATATGTAGAAGATGATAGAGATATTTTCATTGATAAGATATCCGGTAAAAATTTTGACAGACCTGGATATCAGAGCTTAAAATATAGCTTAAGAAGTGGTGATACATTATATATACATAGCTTAGACCGTTTAGGTCGAAATAAAATTGCGTTGAAAAATGAATTAGAAGAGCTATATAAAAAGGGTGTCATAGTTAGAATATTAGATATTCCAACTAGTCTGATTGATTATGGTCAGTTTGGAAATTTACAGCAGTCTATTATGAATATGATAAACAACATACTTGTAGAGGTATTAGCTACTATGGCCGAATCTGAACTCATCAGAATCAAAGAGCGTCAACGAGAAGGTATAGCTGCTGCACGAGCAAGAAAGGTAAAGTTTGGACGACCTAGGAAAGAACTGCCTACAGAATTTGCAGATGATTATCAAGAATTGATGGCAGGAAAAGTAACAGCAGTGGCATTAATGAAAAAGTATAATATTAGTAAAACTTGTTTCTATAATAAATTAAATGAGTATAAAAAAAGATGACAAAATTTAAGGAGGTATGAGAAAATGAATGATTTTAAGTATAATCCTATTGATTATGATGAACCAGTGAGAACGGATATGATTAATGTTTATGAATCTGTAAAAAAACATGATAAGTTTGCATATATGTATCATGTAGGAAACCTGTTTTATTCGTTAAAAAATCTTGGTACTTTTAATGTTATTCCAATGGCTACAATAAAAGAAATGCAAGATTATTTTGGTGGTCTTTATGATTGATTTGACTGGCGAAAAACTTATTATGAGTGACTATGGGGGATCTGAATTAAAATTTGCTATATTATATAAAAATCAAAAATATATGATAAAGTTACCTGATTCAGCTCGTAGCACTAAATTAAATGTCAGTTATATTAATAATCAGTTTTCGGAAGATATAGGTTGTAAAATATTTAAATCCGTTGGTATACCTGTACAAGAAACATTTTTAGCAAAATATAAATCTAGAAATGGTGTATATAAGATAGTTGTTGCGTGTAAAGATTTTCGTGGCTATGGAGAACAACTATATGAAGCTGATAAAATAGCTAAAAGTTTTGTTAATAGTTTAAATATGGCAAAATCAAGATATGAAGATATTCAGAAAGTTTTTGACATTATTCAAAATAAATTACCTAATAATGAGAATGTTACAGAACGTTTTTGGGATACATTTGTTGTTGATGCGTTAATAGGTAATAAGGATAGACATATGGGAAATTGGGGGGTTTTATCATCAGACCGAGAACACTTAAAGTTGGCACCTGTTTACGACTGTGGTTCTTCATTAAACTCACTATGTCCTGATGAAGAACTGCTATTATTAATTAATAATAAAAATGCTTTAAAAAACAGTGAATTTAATATTCCTTTAATATTTCTATTAATGAAAAACGTGTTTTTTATCATGAAATATTTAAAAATCCACCACAAGAATTAAAAGAAGCAATTTTGCGAATTGCTCCTAGAATTGATAAAACAAAAATTCAAAAGATTATTGATGGAAATCCTGCCTTGAGTAATATACGTAAGCGATATATAAAAGAATCAATAGAATTAAGATATAATGAAATTATTTTACCAGCAATAAAAAAAATTCAAAAAAATATATTGAAGGATAATTATGCTGATATTGAAACAATGACTAATAAAATTAAATCAGATTTATTAGCAGGAAGACGTTTTAATGATGTACAAAAAGAAGCACTAAAATATATTCAAGGTGATAATATTATTATAAAAAAAGCTAAATTTCGAACTGCAATAAAAAATGCTTGTCGGAATCCTATTGTTCGAAAAATATTAGAAAAAGAAAAAAATTTAGAAAGATAGCTTTTATAAAGCTAAATATTTATTATGTAATCTACGAAATGTTTACAGTAAAGATGTTGTAATTGTTGATTAGTTATAGTTCCACACAAAAGAAAACACCTAGGTACATATCACACATTGATATGTACCTAGGTGTTTTTATTTAGACTAACTGTGTTCTCTTGGTTCTTTTTCAAATCTTCTTAATATGCCTGATAGCTTCTTTCCTTATGCTGCTAAGTAGATAAGGATAGGCTATTGCCTACTTTTTAAAATAAATCGCTATGAGAGCCTGTCCTTGTTAAGTACAAAAACAGCTCGTCCCCATCCACTTCGTAAATTAACAGCCAGTCTGGGGTGATATGACACTCACGACACCCTTTATAGTTTCCTATTAACGCATGGTCTTTATATTTGGATGGAAGCTCCTTTCCATCAGCCAAAGTGTCTACTACCACTCCTAGCAGATCTATGTTATAACCGCGCTTTATTACTGATTTCAAATCTTTTTTGAATTTTCCGGTCTGAACAATCTTATATTTACTCATTATCCAAGTCCCCAAGTAACTCCGTAAAAGAGCTATAAGTTTTTTTGTGGGGATTTGCTTTTAATCTCTGGACTTCTTCAATCGCTGAAATCGTATCAGCATTGGGAGTTTCATAACGGATAACACTCATCATATACCGAACAATATTTCCTTTTACATTCTCGCCATTCCCAGAAACAATGCTTTTATAAGCATTATATATATCCCTATCCATCGTGAACGAGCAGGTGACTGTATTCGCTTTACTCATCATAATCCCTCCTAACATTACTTAGTGTTCTTACTTAGTAATATTAGTATATGCGTATTTTTTTATTTTGTCAACATCTATAGTTATAGTTACCTTGTAGTTCTTGGTACGGTATAATAAAGTGCTATTTACTTAGCTTTTTTGACTATACTTCTTTTTAGCCATAAAAAATCTCCCAAAGCAGACTTTTTATATTTAATCAGTCTACTTTAGGAGTATCATATCACACCCAGGTATTTTTATTTGGGCTAACTGTGTGCACTAATTTCTATCTAGCCATTTGTCAAAATTTAATATCTTCGAACGGAATTGAATCACCTAAGTTTAAGAAATCGGTGGTATCATCGGATGTAGGTTTACTAAACATATATTCAAAATGATGGGCAATTATTTCAGTGACCCATCTTTTTTCGTTATTGTGTGTTACATAGGAATTAATTTGTAAGCTGCCTTCTACGAGAATTTTTTTCCCTTTTGTTAAAGTATTCCCTGCTAATTCTGCTTGTTTACCCCATATAGATACGCGAAAAAAGTCCGCTTTCTTTTCTGAGTCTTTTTTTGTAAAGATTCTATTTACAGCAAGAGTCAGGTTACATACTACGTTTTCGTTTGTATAAGTTACTTTTGGATCATCGGCCAAATGACCACTTATTTCAATATGATTCATGATAGTCTCCTTATTTTTTTGTAATTTTTTTTATAACTGGCAGTCCGGTTTTAGTTACATCATAAAATTCTTTACAGCTGGGACATTGATAATAATCTCCTTTTTTTCCATGCCATTTTTTTAAATATGCTTTTTGACATTTAGGACAGAGCTTTATTACCGGTTGTTCTTTATTATCAGAAAAAGAGGCATTGCAGCCAGAATTTTTATATTCGCTACAAGACCAAAAGAAGTCACCGTTTTTAGTTTTCTGACGTTTGAGATATCCTTTTTTGCAGGTAGGACATTCTATAATCATAGGGTTGCCGTTGTTATCTTCGAATGTAATATTACATCCGTTCTTATATTCACTACACGACCAAAATTTACCATATTGACCAGAGTGTAAATATAATATTCCTTTTCCACATAAAGGGCAGGATGGTTGTTCTGGTTTTGTTCTGGTGAATTTACTGGGTAGCTGCATAAGGTTTTTAGTAAATTCACTTTCCTGCGCGAGTAATGTATCAAGGCTTAATTCACCTTTAGCAATTTTATCTAATTTTATTTCAAGTAATGCAGTTTTATCAGGATAGGTTAATTCATCTGGTAAGCATTCTATCAATTCTTTAGCAGTTTCACTTACATACAATTCTTTTTTCTTTTTATCTGTGACTTCATATAACATACCTGTTCTAATTAGCTCAGTTAATGTTGTACTACGAGTAGCTTCAGTACCTATGCCTTTTACCGATTTTAATGTATCTTTGAGAGATTTGTCTTTAAGATACTTATATGCAGCTGTCATTGCACCGATTAAGGTATCTTGTGTAAAGTGAGCAGGAGGAGTAGTGTTTTTTTCTTGTACGCTTTCGGAACTCATTATAAGCTCTGTATTTTCTGATAATGTCGGGAGCTTAGGAGTTTCTTTTTCATCTTCTTTTTCGATGCTTTTCCAACCATTGTCTTTAATGATTTTACCTTTAGCTATAAATTTTTCTCCTTCGCAATCTATTTCTACTAATGTCTCATCATATATATGAGCTGGATAGAACTGTAAAAGATATCTTTTAGCTATCATTATATACAAGGCTTTTTCTTTATCGTTTAAAGTGTTCAAGTCAACTCTTTGTGTTGTTGGAATTATTGCATGATGAGCTTCGGTTTTTGAGGTATTAAAAGCCTTGCTATGTAATGTTGCTGTCGAGCCTTGAGCCCATTCTAATAATTTATCGTTTCCTGTTAGTTTTAAGTTGTCAATGATTGTAATAGCTTCGTTATATTGTTCATCAGGAATGTAATTACAATCTGATCTAGGATATGTAGTGAGTTTTTTCTCATATAATTTTTGAGCTGTTTCCAGAGTTTCAGCAGGATTCATACCTAGTACTGGTCCTGCCGACCTCTGTAATGTGGATAAGCTGTATGGCAAAGGAGCGTATTCTGTTTTTTGCTTAGTTTCACATCTTGTTACTTTACCTGATTTACCACTGATTTTTTGTTCTATTTCACGGATAGTTATGACATCAGTAATTCTGCCTTCACTATCTAACAACTCTTCTTTTGGCTTCCAATCAGACTGGAATGGTAAAGATGTATTGCAACGGAAATAGGCTGTCAACCCATAATGTTTGATACTTTTAAAATTTTCTATCGCTTTATTGCGGCGGTATACCATAGCTATTACTGGGACTTTGACACGACCGACCGGTATTAGTTTACCGGCATCAAGAGTATATTTTCTAGTAGCGTTGATACCTATCATCCAATCTATGTATTCTCTGCCTAATGCAGCCGCATACATATTTCTATTTTTAGCTGAATTATTATCTTCAATCTGAGATAAAGCACGTTCTATAGTTGTGTTATCCATAGCGTTAATAAATAATCGTTTTGTCGGTAAAGTATTATTTATGTATTCTAATACTTCGTCTACAAGTAACTGACCTTCGCGGTCTGGGTCACCGACATTGATTATTTCATCGGCTTGACTATATAGTGTTTTGATAGTATTGATAATACCTATATTTTTAGATGGTATTTTTTTCCCCCAGTGTAAGGGAATTATAGGCAATGGATCATATGACCATGATTTGTAATTAATGTCGTAATCTTCCGCATCGTTTAATTGCATTATATGACCGTGCAGCCAAGCTACCTTATCTCCATTAACTTGATAAAAGCCATCTTTTTTTTCAGCGTTGCCTAATGCATTTGCTAATGCTTCTGCTAAAGATGGTTTTTCACATATATATAACTTCATTTTTACCTCCCTGGCTAATAAAATAACTGAAATGTGTTCTAAGCGTTTTATAAAGCGATAGAGCATTTTTTTTTATATACGTGATGATTTTTATTCATTGTTATAAAAAAGTTGTTAGGAACGATATTTAAAGATGATTTTTTAATCATATGCTTAGTTTATAAAAATAATACATTGGATAAAAGAAAAATATTGAAACAAAATCTGCAATTGTAGGTTCGTTCAATAATTCATATAGAAATGCTGTTGTTATAAAAACTGGAGCTAAAGGTATAGATATATTACAAATACTATTCCAACTCATATCTGTTAAGTATAATGCAGCTAGTAATGAGATTATACAGCATGTTGCAACTATATAGCTGTAGATATTAGTGCCGAAATATAATCCGAGTAACGCCAATAGGAGCACGTCACCATATCCGAAAGCTTCTTCTTTATAGATGTAAAAACTTAATTTATAAATTATATATCCTAAAAGAAAGCCTGTTATTGCACCTAGTAAATGATTGAGAATAGGAGCATTAGCACAAATCAGTTGCACTATGATAAAACATGTTGATGCTATGAGATGCCAATCATAAATATATTTATGACGTAAATCTGTTATAGCTATGACTATCATAGACGCGATTATACAAATATTAAGAAATATCATCAGTGTACCTCTGGGGGACGAATAAGTTTCATATCGCTATGAACTGTACTTATAATGCTTTTGGACAGCTTTACGTTTAGGCGAAAACTGTTATCAGATATTTTTTTATATTCATATTTATCTAGTTCGATTAACGCTTTATTAAATACGTCATTGAACCCCATAGTTCTTAATGTAAAAGTATCTAACTTATCAGGCAAAGTTCCGCCGTGATTACAATAGTATGATACTATTTCTTTATCCAGCATTGCCGCTGTTATTTCCATTTCACGGTCTGTAACAGATTCTTTTAATGAATGACTGTTAGTGGTATTTATATAACTAATCATAGTTATTGCTATTATACATGTAACAATAAATTTTATAATCATAAAATTTCTCCTATTTCAAAGGCATCCAGTAAGCCCAAGAACATTTGCCTGTAATCTGCCAAGTTGCCCCTTTGGGACATGGCACACAGACTTGAATATCGCCTGTACCATATCCACGCGGTACAACGTAACCTAATAAAGTACCATTTACCCTGACTGATAAATCACGAGGCTTATTGCTGCCGGCAGCAACGATAAATCCGGATTCTTTAGCAGTACCGCTTAATGTACCGCCGTCTGTTTTACCTATATATTGAGGTTCGCCGATTCCTTTTCCACCATCAGTAGAATAAAAGGTTTTATTTAATGATATGCGCGGTAATGGTTCATTTTTATAAAATATATTAACAGTACAGTTTTTGGTTGTAATATCCTTATCAGGAATAGTGCTGTCTGTAACTTGAAGCTCGGTTTTATAATCTGTATTCGATATATAATATTTTTGATGACTTTTAATGTCATCAAATGCTAGACAGTTAAGGTATTTGATTTCGCTTTCCGCGTAAGCTTGTGCCTGTAGATTAAGCTTATTGCTTTGGAGACTGGATAATGATAGATTGTGTACCTTGGCTAGGCTTATGCCTATAAGAGCGGTAATAACAGAGGCTAGAATAGCCATTATAAGTAGACCAGACCCTTTATTCTTTTTCATTAAGAACACTCCTTATTTGTTCTCAGTCAGATAATAATCAAAGTTTCATAATGTAATACAGGGCATAATATGGGGGACGATTTTCGTGAGGACGACTAGCATCTGCTCCTATAGAAAGTGATGTAACAAGGTTCTGTCCACGTCCGAAATTTGTGCCTGAACCACCATCCCATCCTTCATACCATCCTCCACCGCTGCCGTTCCATTTACCGGCACGCATCCAGTCAGCAAGTGGGGCAGGCTGATAATTTCCAGAACTTGTAAGAAAGTAACCATTGTTATTGCCATTGTGATATCCAAAACGATGGTAATGGCTAACATTTTGGTCAGCTTTAAGAGTAACTTCTGATTCACCACCAATATCGCCTAACTGATAAGTATCACCACTACCAACTATAAATCGGTTTTGCAAATCAGGAGTACCGTTTTTACCATTGCACAACGCAAATCCGTTAGGTATATCTGATATTTTTCCATACCAAGGCAGTATACTGCCTTTTGGAACACTATTGTCAACACTTGTTGACAGTCTGGTGACTATAAGCGTACTTCTAGGAATAGGCTCGTTACCTTTGTAGACATTTATAGTACATAGCTTTTGTTTTATTTTGTTGTTGTTTGGATATATTGACTCAGGACTAATGATTACTTCGTCCTGATATCCATTAGAACTTTGAATTATTGTTCTATTCTGAGCTGTTAGTTCATCATATTTTACTAATTTAACAAAATCTGCTTTAGCGGCAGCATATTGCTGAGCCTGCATAGCAGTTTTATTGGATGAAAGAGTATTTAGTGCTAAATTATGTACTTTGGCTAACGATACAGCAGTCAGTGATATAATTACTGCTGCTATTATCGTCATTATAAGTAATCCAGAACCTAAATTCTTATGTTTACAGGGGGGGGACAATGATTCTTTGAAATAAGTTTCATATTATACCTCAAAAAAATGGGAGCGAGAGCAATGCTCTCTGCTCCCTTTGAACATTATAATTTTAGAAATGACGTACCACAGGATCCATTGCAGCTCCGGATTTATCTTTAGGAGTGCAAGTGAGGGTACGAGCTGCTTTATCATATTCATAGGTTTGACCCCACGGGTCTACAAAGTTACCATCAGCAGCTTTAGTGGATCTAACAATATTTTTGTGTTCCAAGCCGTCAACAGAATCGCTGACAGTTAAACCTGTCACTAATGCTGCTAAGCTGTCAGGCAGTTCAGAGTTAATATTGAGAGATTCATAGGTTAAGCAACCAGTAGTAATTGCGTCCATATCATTGTTCATTTGAGCTAATTTTCTAGTCTGTTGAGCTTCGTTGAACATGAAGAAAGCACCTACAGATAAAGATACGATTAAAATTAAAGCCACAAGAATTTCCATGAAGGAGAAGCCTTTACGTTTTTTGTTTGCGAATTTAGAAGTAAGTTTAGTCATCATTGTGTAATCTTCCTTTCAGTAATTAATGATACCTATATCGTCATTACCAAATGTTTCAGAATTTGAATCGTTGGTTTTATTAGGACCGTTGCTCCATACTGAACTGATATAGTTATTGTCTTGAGTCGTAGATTTGATTTTTACATAATTTAGTTTAGTACCCCAAGGGTCTATTAGTTTTGTTGAATCAGATAACCATGGACCATATTTGCCTTTTGGTTTAGTAAGTTCCTCCAAAGATGATGGATACAAGCCGGTTTCAAATTTATATTGAGCTATGGCGGTGCTTATAGAGGAAACTTGATTTTCAGCAGTACTATGTCTACTGCTATCCAATACATTTTCTAATATAATGAATGCTCCAGTTGATAAAACTGTGATAACAGATATGACTATGATTAGTTCAATAAAACTAAAAGCATCAGACTTTGCCACAGTTTTACCCGTGGACATATATATCACCTCCTATAAATGTTAGAATGCAGCACCTATATCATCGCCGCCTATGTACCTCATGCCCGGATCACTTTCGTTTGTGCGGTTAGGGCCGTTGCTCCATAAAACAGCTGCGGTACTGTAACCCCAGAAATTATAGGGCTGCCCCCAAGGGTCAATAAGTTTATCGGCATTAGGCAACCATGGGCCGTATTGACCTTTTGGTTTAGTAAGGTCTTTGAGTGTTTGAGGATTACTGCCGATATCAAAACTATATTGATTGATAGCGATGCTTATGGCACTTATATCAGCTTTTGCAGCATTGTAACGACCGGTATCTAACGCATTACCAGCCGTCAGCATAATACCTGATGATATTGCTACAATAGCAGCAAGGACTACTATCAACTCAATGAAGCTGAAAGCCTGTTTTTGCTTAGAACCTGCCGTGTGCATACGCATTACCTCCTTTCTTTAAGCTATATTATGTTTATACTTATATGGCATATATATTATTGAACTTGCCCCATGTAGCTGAACATAGGAATCATAGTAAAGATATACATTGCCACAATAAGAACGCCCATAGGTATAAGCACTATTAATGTGATTTTAGTGCTTACGGGGTCAATCATATTATTTAGAGTACGTTCATAGTATTTACAGTTAGATTCAAGAGATTTAGATATATTACCGGCACGTTCTCCGGCGTTTATTGATGCCAACAGCATGGCATCAAAGATTTTATGTGAATTCTGCTGTTGGATAGAACGTGTCAGCGATAGCCCCTTCATGACACTGCTGCGGACACGGATTACGGCATCCGCCATATGACAATTACCTACAACTTTTTGCGACTGTATCAGAGCTTCAGGGACTGTAAGGCCTGATGCAAGCATCAAAGATATCGTGCTGGCGAATTGATGTTGAAGAAATAAATAATGAAGGCGGCTATAAATAGGAATCTTCAGTTTCCATTCATCGATAAGGCTTACATGACTATTCGTGAACCAGTTCCAGAGTTTCCAGAAAATATAAACTGCCATAAGAGTAAGATACCAATAATCGACTAATGCATTGACTATACCGCTGACTACAGATACTAGCATCGGTATTTCTATTTCGTTTTCTTCGTACAATTTCACGAACTCCGGAATTGCTATTTTGATGTAGCCTATGGTCATAAGCGTCATTAATACAGCGGACATTTTGGGAACAAAAAGAGCATTATTGATTTTACTGTAAAGATTATGCTGTAGATACATCATCTCGGCCAATTGATTAAATGCCTTGCTTAATTCCCCGGCTTTGTCACCGGCTTCTATTGTAGGTGCAACAATAACTGGGAATATGGATTCTTTTCTAAAAGCTGCTCCGGGAGATAGTCCTGTAGCAAGACTACGGGAGATAGATTTTAATGCATTCTTTAGTTGTACTTTTTCTTGATAAGGTGCAATATCTAGCAATGCCTGTTGCAGCGTACTGCCGCTGGTAAGCAGCATATGTAACTGGCTGAACACATTGTAGAAATCAATACGCTTAGGTCGGTTGATATAATTATTTAGGCTGCTGATAATGTTCATACAATAATGCAGCCTCCTTCTTGTAAATCAGGCTGAGATATGTCGATATCTACTTCAATAGTATTGAGTAGTTCTTCTAGGCTGACAGTACCGTTGGCAGCATACTGGATACCTTTGTCCCATAGAGATTTAAAATTATTGTTCTGCCGTAAATATCTTTCTATTTCTACCAAGCCATGCTTTTCCGCGAAATAATCTCTGAGATAGTTATCGAAAGCTATGATTTCAATTATCGGGATGCGTCCGGAAAACCCGGTATGGCCGCATTTTTCACAGCCTGTAGAAATGTATGAAATATATCCTTCTTGCCCGTTATCATCTGTTCCGTATTCTAAGAGTTCTAAATCTTGACTACGCAGTTCGCTGTTAAGTTTCGAAACGATTCTTCTGCGGCAATGAGGACAGTTGACTGATAAAAGACGTTGGCTTGAGATACCTACTATCTGTTCAGCGAAACCGGATACGTTTGCTCCCATATCATTAAGGCGGCGGAATACAGAGATAGAGTTACGGACGTGCAAAGTCGACAAGATAAGATGACCTGTCTGAGAGCCTTGCACAGATGTGATAGCAGTGGCCTTGTCACGTATCTCTCCGACCATGATTACATCAGGATCCTGACGTAACATACAACGCAGAGCATCATCAAATGTAAGAGAGTTACTGTCGTTTTCGGCAATTCTAACCTGTGTCTGTGCGATACCAGGAATAAATTTTTCTATAGGGTCTTCAATAGTCGTAATAATTGAGTTTGTAGTATCACGTATTTCTTTGAGGCAGCTGTACAGTGTAGTAGATTTACCTTCGCCGGTAGGCCCGCAGACAAGAATGATGCCGCTGGGCTTATGGATAAGACGACGTAAGATGCTTACTTCCTCATCTCCGAGAGATAATTCATCCAAGTTTTTTATATTGTCAGACGAGCCTAATATACGAAGTACTATTTTGTTGCTGATATTATCACCGCCGTATGGTTGCGTAGATAGGCGGAAATCACGGCCGAGGAAAGTAAAACGACCGTCCTGACATATAAGATTATTGACTTCAATCTTTGCATTACGCTTATAAATATTGCAAATAGTTATAGCGTCTTCTCTTTTTAAAACAATACCACTGTCGCGAATTTTACCGTCTATACGAAACTCTACTTTAGTAGGCCCTTCACGTGTAGGTGTAATATGAATATCTGACGCTGATTGTTCAATACCGAGCTGTAGGATATTTTCAGCCTGCTTTGTCTGTTCTGATGTAACTTTATCTGACTTTACTGATTTTTCAACTTGCGAATCAATAACAGGAGTGAATTGCTGTTTAAAATGCGAATTATATCCGGTTTTGAAGTTATCATAGGAAGTAGCGAGTAGTTTGATGTATTTTACTTGAGGATTAATGCGGCATATTTTTTTTTCGATGGATGCTATATCACCAAAAATATCCGAGAATCTGCTTGTGACTATGATGAGGCAGCCGTCGTCATGGAGTTCTACCGGCATCAGGAAGTACTGCTCCATAATTTTCTGCGGAATCAGGGATAGAACTTCCGTCGGAATTTCAATATCTGCCAGCTGACCAGAATATTGTGGCCAATTCATATTATTCACCGGCTTTCTTAATTGATTTCAATATGTTCTTCATGCTTTCATTGCTTGCACGTAATTCTTTTTCCAGAGCCTGCTTATCGGCACGTAGAGTACGCAGTTCTTCTTCTTGTTCCTTAATGAGTTTTTCATTTTCCTTATTTTGCTTCTCAAGCTCTTCTTTATCGGTATCAAGGTTTTTCTGTGCTTCTGTATCAAGGTTAGCAACTTCTTTTTCTTGCTGCAATTCAGCAAGCTTATTATGAAGGGCTGGGGTTGTTTTCTGGAATTCTACTTGTGGACGTCCGTTGTCGTCATAGATAATCGTAGGAGTAATAGCAATGACTATCTCTGTATTCTTTTTATCAATACTTCTGCTTTTAAATAATTCTCCGAAAAATGGGATTTTGGAGAGCAGAGGAACTTGTTTTATGGTCTTGAGTTCTTCATCTTTTAAAAGTCCACCGATTAATATTGTTTCGCCGGATTTGACACGTACCGTGGTTTCAGCACTGCGTTCAGATATCTGAGGGGCTTTGTTATTGCCGCTCTCTACCCATTGGCTGATCGTAGATACGCTGGGCTTGATTACCATTGTAATGGTTTCTTTATCATCTTCGTTGATACGCGGTAATACGTCGAGTTTTACGCCTACCTCTTTGTACTCTACTGATAGTGAGGCATCGCTGTCCGTATCATTACCATCGCTTGATGAGGTGAAGACAGGAACTTTATCTCCCATAAGGATAGTAGCTTTTTTTCCGTCGAAAGTGGTAATGTTTGGTCTGGCCAGTACATTTCCTTTTCCTAAAAC
>ENA-OOXA01001318-OOXA01001318.1-human-gut-metagenome-genome-assembly--contig:-NODE-1318-length-14400-cov-1.763890_pt1 | contig 14400 bp, 17 predicted proteins | sample MGYA00241581_ERZ501331 | MGnify/ENA primary metagenome ERZ501331 (study PRJEB25962, sample SAMEA2042982) | human gut metagenome | biome: human gut; feature: human-associated habitat; material: faeces...
TGATTGAATCAGCCATATTGTAAACTTGTTGAAAAAAGCTGCCTAAAATCATAGGCATTGCAAAAACAGTCAACGCTTTTAGGGGTGGGTCTGTTATTAAATATTCGTCCTTTTTCATTTTTATATTCTCCTGAACTTTGCTTGAATTATTTCTGTATGAGTTTTACTGAAATCACATCAAAAAACAATTATATTATCAAAAAGCCGAACAAGCTACAGCTATCTCAGTCTGCACCCTGTTCGGCTTTTGCTTTTTACTGAACAATCGCTCCCTGAGCGAACGTTAAAATTATATCATTGGTATAAATGAAAGTCAATGAAAAGTAATAAATTGACAATTTTACTTGTATGCTGTAATATAAGATTAAGATTATGTAGGAGTAAAATTATGAAAACTAAGGAAAAGGTTGAAAGTAAGAAAGGGAAAAAATTGAAAATTGTTTTGTTTGTTATTGCGGCAATAGTTATCGTATCCGTTGCTTTTATAAATTTAACTACTTTGCCGAAATATGACGATGATAAAAATGTTATTTATGTCGGTTCTATGGTGAAGTCAAAAACAATAGATTATAAGGATAAAAGCGGCGAGGGGTTGACTAAAAATCCTATTGTTAAAATTATGCAAATGGTTTGGCGCTTTTGTGACGGCGGTGATAAAAGCAAGCACGCAAAGCAAAATCCACCTCAAAATATTGAACTTATAAGCGATATTGCGTACATAGATGACGGAAATTATTATCATAAGCTTGATGTGATGTATCCTAATAATATTTCTGAAAATGATAAGCTTCCGGTTATTATTGATATTCACGGCGGCGGTTGGATGTATGGTGATAAAGGGCTTAATGAAAATTATTGCCGTGCGCTTGCCGACAGGGGGTATGTTGTTTTTGATATTAACTACCGTCTTGTGCCTGATGTTAATGTTAATGAGCAGATTAAGGACGTTATGTCTGCGCTTAAATGGATAGGCGAAAATATTGACAACTATCCTTGCAACCGTGAAAATATTATGCTTACGGGTGATTCGGCAGGCGGTATGCTCGCATCTTACGCAGGTGTTTTACTTCAAAGTGAAGAATTAAGAGATATATTTGATACCGAAAGCGCCGATATTAAGCTGACTGCTCTGGTTTTGACCTCTCCTGTTTCCTATATGAAGGACGGCGGTTGGTTCAGCGTTTATACAAAGCCGCTTTGGGGAAAAAATTATAAAAACAGCAAAACATACAATTATATGGATTTTGATGAGATTTTGCCTTTTGCAAATGAAATGCCGCCTACATATTTGATTACAAGCAGCGGGGATACTCTTGCAAAGAAACAAACCATTCAGCTTTATGAGCTTTTAAAAAAGAACGGCGTTTCGTGTGAACTTGCAAATTACGGTAAGGAATACGGCGAAACTTTGCCGCATGTGTTTAGTGTTTTGCAACCGTTTGAACCTGCCGGCAAGGACGCAATAGACAAAGCACTTGCCTTTTATCAAAATGAAATGAAACAAGGCGTAAATTAAGTTTTTAATTGCGCCGATTATGCTGCTTTGACAGCGACTCGATGATAAAAATATTTCGGTGTTATATATGACGAAAAACAAATTGCTTGATTCTAATCAGCTTAAAATAATTGCAATTGTCGCTATGACGGTTGACCATATTGCGTGGATGCTTTTTCCCGGTTATCCGAGGGAAGCGTTGCCTGTTATTATGCATATTATCGGAAGGCTTACTTGCCCGATTATGTGCTATTTTATAGCAGAGGGATATCATTATACTAAAAATATAAAGAAATATACTTTTAGATTGTTCCTTTTTGCATTTATATCTCATTTCGCATATATTTTTGCATCTAACGATTTTGTTGATGTTAAATCCTTTATCCCTTTTTATTACGGCAATTTTCTTAACCAAACGAGTGTAATGTGGTCGCTTGCATGGGGACTTGTTATGCTTCGAGTGGCTTGCAGTAACAAGTTAAATAATGTTTTAAAAGTTTTATTTGTTATTTTAATATGTATAATAACTCTTCCAAGCGATTGGAGTTGTATTGCCGCACTTTGCATTATGGCGATAGGTACAAATAGGGGAAATTTCAAAAATCAAATGCTTTGGATGATTTTTTATGTGTTCCTTTATTCATTAGTTTATTTCTTTGCTATTGATAAGCTTTACGGTATTATTCAAATGGCGGTTGTTGTTTCAATTCCTGTTATTTATCTTTATAACGGTCAACGAGGAAAAAATGAAAAGGTCAATAAATTTATGAAATGGTTTTTCTATATCTATTATCCTCTTCATCTTGCAATAATCGGAGTAATAAATTTAGTATAAATATAAAAAAGACGTGATGCAAAACTGCATCACGCCTTTAATCTTATAACTGCGAGGCTTCGTAAGAAACGCCTAAAAGTGCCGAGTCGCTTTTTAATTTTGAGCGTACTATATTAACGTTTTTAAAATTATCCATAAGAAGATTATATATTTTCCTGTCAATAAGGTCGATAACATAATCCTCGTTCATAATTCCGCCGCCAAGAACTATCAATGGTGGATTGAAAATATAGATAATGTTAATAAGACCTATAATCATTTCATCAATCCATTTGTCGATGACTGACCTTATTTCCGGTTTGCTGAAATTCTCTTTTTCAAAAATTTGAAATGCATTAAGATTAGTCGAGTTTGCCTTATTTACAGCTTCAATAAGCGCCTTTGCAGAAGCATAACATTCATAACAGCCTTCTCCGCCGCAGGTGCATTGCTTACCACCGGCATGAGTAATCATATGACCGAATTCTCCTGCGGATGATGCATTACCTTTATAAAGCTTGTTGTTAAGGAACATTGCACCGCCTATGCCTGTTCCGTAAGTAAGGCATAAAAAGTCGCTGTGGCCCTTTCCCGCACCGAATCTTGCTTCACCGAGAGCAAATGCATTTACGTCGTTTTCAACAAAGGTGGGAATATTTGTCTTATTTTCAATAATCTTTTTTACCATCATTCCGGTGTAATAGGGAATGTTATCGGTTGAATACACTACTATACCGTTTTCACTGTCAACCTGGCCGGCTGTAGAAATTGCAATGCGGTCTATGTTTTCATAGCTTTCGATTATGCGTATAATTTTTTGAACAAGCTCCTGACCGCCTTTTTGTGCCTCGGTAGGTACTGTATGCCTGTCGGTAAGATTGAATTTTTCGTCACAAATAGCATATTTGATATTTGTTCCTCCGATATCGAATGCCAATATTCTCATAGTATCACTCCATATATGTATTGTTCTTTAATAATTATATCAATTTATTTTGTTGAATTCAATAGTTATTGAAAATACGTTAAATTTGTGATATAATTAAATAAATAATTTATCTTAAGGAGATAGGTATGGCTGATGAAATTAAAGAGGAAAAGCTTGACAGTCCTCTTGTAGTACACAAAAAGGGAGATGCTTCTTACCAAGAAGAAGGCAACGAGGTAAGTATGCAAAATACTCACGTTGATGAGGACTCTGATGCCCCTACACTTGAAAGGCATAGATTTAAAAAAGAAAAGAAAAAGAAAAAATGGCCATATATGCTTGCTGTAATTGTTGTAGCTGCAGTTGTTGTTATTGCGTTGCTTGTTAATAACGGTACAATTAAGCTTTCACAAAAGGAAACTACGTCAGCTTCCGCTAAGTCGTATACAACAGATGTTGTTAATCCTTTTAAAGATACAATCACCATTAAAGGCACATATATTTTCTATGAAGGTGCGGAGCTTGACGATATCGGCTCTCTTGAAAGGGAAATTAAGTATCAGGATTCAGACACAACATTTACTGTTCAGGATGAGCATGCCGATTCTAATTTTTTAAATAAAGAGGTTTTGCCGCTTCTTACCAAGTATAAAATGAAATATAATGTCACTCATATACAGTCATCGGGTCTTATTTCAAAATATGAGGCAACTACACAAGCAGTAAGCGACACCGCACCGTCAAGTGATGCACAGGTGTCAGATGCACAACCGCCGCAACAATGATTTTATGGATATTGAATTATTAGCGAATAAAATAAATCTTAATAGTGAACTTAAAAATAAAGTGCTTAGCCTTGTCGAAAGGGACAGGGCTAAGCTTATTTCTTTATGTAAAAAAGCAGATAACGATAATTTTAAATCTGTTTTCACTAAAAATGATATGATTAAGCTTGCCGTAGCACTGCTTTACAGTGTTGAATTTACTTATCCTAAATATCAAAAGGCAGTTATAAGCGATGAAATATATTTTGAAACAATGAAAGATATCGCCGTTTGGTGCGAAAACAATAACAATAAAGGGTTGAAAAATCTTCCTTGGATAAAAAATCATCTTAATTTTGAACTGTTTAAATTGGGAAGGCTCCAATTTCAGTTTTATAAATGCAACAATAAACTGCTTGATTACAGCTTGTTCCCGTTTGATTACGGCGAAAAAGTTGTTTATGTTCATATTCCGCAGGGCGAAAAGCTTGTTTATGCCGAGTGTGTTAATTCACTTAAAAATGCTAAAAGCTTTTTTTGCGAATATTTTCCGAATTATGATTTTGATTATTTCTTTTGTGAAAGCTGGCTTTTATACGGTGAAAATTGGCAATTTATGAATAGCTCAAGTAATATTTTGCAGTTTTCGACTTTGTTTGATTTGGTATATTCGGTTGAAGATGACAGGCAAGCGATTGAACGCATTTTTGGAAAAAGGAAAATTATAAAATCAAAATATGAAGAAAAAACCACTTTGCAAAGAAACGCTAAACGCTTTATGCAAAATGGCGGTAAATTGGGTGTGGGTATAGGAATACTTAATAAATACGATATTTAGAGATTTTTGTAGTAGTTTACTGCTAGCTCATCGCATCTTTCGTTATACGGATGCCCGTTATGCCCTTTTACCCAATTAAACGTAACTTTGTGATTTTCGAGCAAAGGCAAAAGAGCTTTCCATAAATCGACGTTTAAAGCAGGCTTTTTGTCTGCTTTTTTCCAATTGTTTTTTTCCCAATTGTATACCCAACCCTTTGTGATTGAGTCGCAAACATATTTTGAGTCGGTGGTAAGATAAACCTCGCAAGGCTCTTTGAGAGCCTTTAATGCTTCTATAACCGCAGATAATTCCATTCTGTTATTTGTTGTTTCTTCACTGCCGCCGACAAGCTCTTTTTCTTTATTTCCATAGACGAGTATTGCCGCCCAGCCACCTTTTCCCGGATTTCCTGTGAGGCCGCATCCAGTTTCTCTTTTAAAGTCTCATAAGCCTGGCTGTATCGTGTCGAGTCGGGAAACAGACGGTGGACGGCTTCGTATGTATCGGCCGCCATGATTTTTAGTTGTTCTGGCGAAGTCCATATATGGGGGTCGACACCGTGGCCGTGGCCTGTCGCGTCGTGTGAGTGGCTGCATGACCCTTTCTTGATGTCGATATGTCGGCTTAAATCGACGATTGCCTCTTTGTTTATCGGGAGGCGGGCAATGAGCTCCTGCTCGAAGTCGAGCAGCCCGCTGGTGAATATGAGTCTGGAGTCTTCCACGTGAACTATTTGCGACGCAGAAGGGGAGTAGGATTCGGGGCTCGCACCGTCCGGAACGAGTACTTCTACCCGAAAGTCTCCGCAGGTGATGTACTCTACCAGATACTTTATGGGCGATATGGAAGCGGTGAACACCGTCTCCGAGGCGTTTTTTTGACTGTTACAGCTTGACAACAAGATTATTGCCGTTATCAATCCTGTAATCGATATGTGTTTTTTCAGTGTCACGTTTATTTCCCGATACAATTCCAATGAAGAAAACTTTATTCGACAACGACCGAATGCGTGCCCCGGATAACGGAACCTGCAGTCGCACCATGATTCGGCTGACTCAAATATACACAATATATTCGCTAACAATCGAATGCGGTCTTCGGCCGGCAGTCCTGTGTGCGGTCGCAGGTGCGATTCGGTTGAAACAAATATAGCAAAAGTTCATGTAAAATACGGAAATCTGCCGCTGCTTTTTCAGACCGCGCCGCATCATTTCGTATGTATGCGTTTGATAGGGTGTGTGCTGTTATTCTATCGGCTTGCCGTTGTTGAAAAAGTCTTCGGTAAAGATATATTCGTAATGGCGGACGGTATCGCTCGCCGACGTGAGCGTATAGGTTTCCATATTTAGCAAACTATCATCTCCTCCATTATCAAAAACTTTTCGTTCTTGACCAGCAAATATTTGCTTGCATTCACCCACTCGAAAGGGTCTGCGAAAGTCATACCATCAAATACTACTGTGTTTTCTTCTCCGGGCAATATCGTAAGCGTTTTGTACAAATCCTCCGGATTGACGAATTTATCTTCCGATACCCAGCGGAATTTTCCAATAAAACTTGCCGTAATTCGGTTCTTCATGAACCCGTCTGTATAGCATCCGTTGTCATTCGTTACTGTAGAATCTTGCAAGAAGCATCGGTTTCCTGTTTACGCCACCATCCGGAAGTTGCTGCCGATTCCTTGCCTGCGAATTCTTCATGTCCCGCTTTATCTTGTCGTTGGTGATTTTGGCGTAATCTGGGACGTCGCGATATGTTGTGCCTCGATCCGCTTCGGTACCGTTAGCAGGCAAAATGTTATCGGAAGGGGGTTGGTATTTTAGTTTATTCCGGGCAATCCCCTACATTACTTAACATAATATAAATTATATTTCATACTAAATATTATGAGGATTATTCGTTGTTGCAGTAGTCAAACGATTCAACCGTGTGGTCGGAAAAGAATATCATCACTTTTCGAATCGCTTTTTTGGCAGATTGGCCGGAGGTACTGTCGGAAAAGTTACGGTCGGAAGATTGCCGGGATTGCGTTGCCGGAGCTGCAGAAAATAAATCCTGTTCCGCTATCTGGGGCGTCGGCCGGATGGCTGAGGGCTGAGAGGCATCGGAAATACTAACAGGCGGTGCAGCAGTAACCGAGACGGCAGGTTGCGTCGGGTTTGTTGCAGTGCGGTACATGTCGCCTTTACCAAGGATGAACCAATCCGGAGAGATGTCGGGAAATACGGTCAGCAATTTGGTTATAAAATCCATGCTCGGTTTGTTGCGCCCGGAAAGGATATGGGAGATGCCGGAAGGCTGAACTTCAAGCATCTCGGCCAGTTTATTCGACGATAACGACTTCTCTTTTAAAATCCTCTCTATGCGCTCTTTCATAGTATCTGTTTTTACAAAAATATAAATTACAGGAGTAATATCAAAGCGTTTTCGTGGTTTTCCCTTGCTGATTCTGTCTGAATATACCCGGAGACAATGGGTATTCTCTGCCATATTTCCTTTCCTGTTTATATGAAATTTATATTTAATTTACGTGTAATAATTTACTGATAATGATATTGTTATATATTGTATATATGTGAAGGCATGTATTTTATGGTTATTCGGGACGCATATGTCCAGAATCAATATTAATTATTAATTGATGTGTTAGTTAATTATGTCTTGATTATTAGTATTTTATGTGTTATAATTCAATGGATGTTATGGCAGGTAACTGCGAAAGTTTGGATGTTGCAAGGATATGAATATTTGTAATTTATTTTATAGAAATAGCAATTACAATTGTAATTAATGATGATGTAAAAAGAGTCACAGAGAGATGTAAAAGAGATAAAAAAAGGAGGACAAGTACCCTGTCCTCCCCTTTTCATTCGCTCTATAATATAAATAGAAGTTTTCGGGTGCCTTTTTATGCGTTGATTTTATCGGCTACGGCTTTCAATTCTTCTTGGGAAGGATGCTGTTTGTGTTTAAAATCGATATCGCTCTCCTTAGAGATAGGGAGAAGATGGATGTGGGCATGGGGGACTTCCAGTCCGATGACCGTAACGGCAATCCTTTTGCAGTCGATTTTTGTTTCCAGCTTACGGGCGACTTTCTTGGCAAATACCATCAGGTCTGCCAACTCGTCATCTTCCAAATTAAAAAGGTAATCATTCTCTTTTTTAGGCACTACCAGCGTATGACCTTCGACAACAGGATTGATGTCCAGAAATGCGTAATGCTTATCATCCTCGGCTATCTTATAGCTGGGAATCTCTCCGTTAATGATTTTTGTAAAAATAGTAGCCATATTGCAGAAATAAATTGAAGTATCAGAATTTGGGACGCAATATCTCCGAATAGACAACGGCTTTCCGTAAATCGAAATCCTCCCATACTGCGTCGGTTTGCTCCGTTTGTTCCGGTTCAAGCGGTATTTCGGAAAGCTGACAGAGCGTCGATTCGTTTTGACGGCGGGGATGTTGATAAATAGGCCGTCCGTCGACTGCCGTTGTTGTCTTTGTCTGTTCAGGCTGTTCCGGTGAGAAAGTGAGACTGATAGCAAAATCCGGTTTAATTACATTTGTAATGTCATCCGATGTGGACATCCTCTTTTTTTTCAGCTTGCTTTTCTTTTGTATTCCTTTCTGTATCGCCGGAATTGCAGATATTAGCAGTAATACTATCACGTAAACAAAATCTTCCATAAGTGTGGTAAAATATATGTTGTTACAAATGTAATTATAGCGTTCGCTTCACTTTTTCGATGCCTTTTATACTGCCTACCCTATCCAGCAAGGCATTCAAATTTTCGGTATCTTTTACGTAAACGCTTATTTTGCCCTCAAAAATACCGTCATGACTCTGTATGGCGAGTTCACGGATGTTGATGCCGAGTTCCAGGGTGATGACCTGTGAAAGGTCTACCAATATCCCTACTCTGTCTATGCCCCGGACCTCTATTTCCGCCAGGTAGGATTCGGCTTTGTAGCTCGACCATTTGATGCTGGTGATGATATTCTCCCCATGCTGGGCGGCCAGGCGGGTAATGTCTTCGCAGCCGGCTTTATGAACTACGATGGTATTCGTGCCGGGGGTTCTGTATCCTACGATATCGTCGCCCGGAATGGGATTGCACCCTTCTGCGATGACAAATTTCGGCGTATTGCCGTCTTTCGTATCCGAATTTCCGACAAACAATGTATCCTGTTTGTCGGACTTGAAGGGCTTGGTGAGCTGAATGTCCCAAAACTTCAGCACCTTGCTCATCGAATTTTGACGCAGAACTTTATCTACACCGTCGAGATTGATGATGCCGGACCCCAGCTTGCTATAAAATTCATCCTTGTTGCTGCATTCGTAGGCAGGCAATATTTTCCGGAAAACGCGTGCGCTGGGAGTGATGCCGAACTCCTCCATGCGTCGGTCGAACAGTTCGATACCCCGTTCGATGTTATTTTCCCGCGAACGTTTCAGGTAGGTAGTGATGGATTGTTTGGCTTTCGCCGTAGTCACATGGTCGAGCCATTCGAGATTGGGCCGCGAATTGTCGGAGGTGATAATCTCTATCTGGTCGCCGTTTTTCAGCGTCTCGAAGATGGACTCTATCTTGTGGTTCACTTTGGCGCCGATTGCCTTGTTCCCCACATTCGTATGGATATTGTAGGCGAAATCCAGTACCGTCGCACCCTGCGGCATCTTTCGGGGTTCTCCTTTGGGGGTGAAAACGACGATTTCATTGGTATATAAGGTGAGGCGTACATTGTCGAGAAACTCTACCGCATCTTCGGTAGGTCCCTTCAGTGCATTCCTCACCTCTTTAAGCCATTTGTCGAATTCGTCTTCGCTGCTGTGAGCCTGTTTGTATTTCCAATGGGCGGCGAATCCCCGTTCGGCTATCTCTTCCATGCGTTCGGAGCGTATTTGCACTTCGGCCCAGATACCGTCCGGCCCCATGACTGTGGCATGCAGCGCTTCGTAGCCGTTGGCTTTCGGAAAGTTTACCCAGTCGCGGATGCGGTCCGGCTTCGGGGCGTAGATGTCCGTGATGAGGGAGTAGATGTGCCAGCACTGCGATTTTTCGGGAATGAGTTCCGTGGGCTTGAATACGATGCGGATGGCGAAGAGGTCGTAAACGTCTTCGAAGGAGATTCCTTTCCGCTGCATCTTCGACCAGATGGAGAAGATGCTTTTGACGCGTCCTGCTATCGTAAAGTCGATGCCGCTCTCGGTGAGGCGCTGCCTGATGGGGGCGATGAAACGGTTTATGAATTCGTTTCTGTCTGGCTCTGTCTCGTCCAGTTTCCGGACAATCTCGAAGTATTGTTCCGGATACCGGTAGCGCAGGCTCAAGTCTTCCAACTCGGTTTTGATGGCATACAGACCAAGTCGGTAGGCCAGCGGAGCGAACAGATAGAGGGTTTCGCTCGATATCTTCACCTGCTTGTCGCGCGGCATGGAGGCCATTGTCCGCATGTTATGCAGCCGGTCGGCTATCTTGATGAGGATGACCCTCACATCGTCTGACAGCGTCAGCAGCACTTTGCGGAAATAGGCGGCCTGTTTGGAGGTGTCCGTGTTCACTACCCCGGCCATTTTGGTCAGGCCGTCCACCATGTAGGCAATCTTCTCCCCGAAAATGGTATCGATTTCCTCCACCGTGTAGGCCGTATCCTCCACTACGTCGTGCAGAAGAGCGGCCGCCACGGATTTTACGCCCAGTCCTATCTCCTCCACTACGATTTTGGCGACGGCGAGGGGGTGCAGTATATAAGGTTCCCCGCTGCGGCGCAATACCCCCTTATGGGCCTCCTTTGCGAGGAAGAAAGCCTTGCGTATCAACTCCCAGTCCTCCTCCTTCTTGACTATTTTCGAGCAGGATGAGAGAAGGTCGTTGAAACGGTCCGTAATGATTATTTCGTGTTCTTCGGAGTAGCCAGCTGTTGCCATAGGCAGATACGGTTTGATTGGTTCGGAAACCAGCGGAACGCATGGGGCGTTTGCCGGAGGTGGCAACCTATTTCTTCGGGGCGTTGCGTGCTTCTTTCATGGCTTCGCGCACTTTGCCCTCGATTTCTTCCATCAACGGTTCGTCGGCCGTCAGCAAATCCTTGACGGCGTCACGGCCCTGTGCGAGTCGCCTGTCGCCGTAAGAATACCACGAACCGCTTTTTTTGATTACGTCGAAATCAACGCCGAGGTCTACTATCTCCCCTACTTTGGAGATACCTTCGCCGTACATGATGTCGAATTCGGCGCGGCGGAAAGGCGGAGCCACCTTGTTCTTGACGACTTTGACTTTGGCTCTTGCACCGAGCTGCTCTTCACCGTCCTTGATGCTGGAGGCTTTGCGGATATCGATGCGGACACTGGCATAGAATTTCAGTGCATTGCCGCCGGTGGTCGTTTCCGGATTGCCATATACCACGCCTATCTTGTCGCGGAGCTGGTTGATGAAGATGCAGACCGTTTTGGTCTTGCTGATGCTCGCGGTCAGTTTTCGGAGTGCCTGCGACATCAACCGGGCCTGGAGTCCCATTTTGGATTCTCCCATGTCGCCCTCTATCTCCGCTTTGGGTGTCAGGGCCGCTACCGAGTCTATTACGATGATATCTATCGCGCTGGAACGGATAAGGCTGTCGGCTATCTCCAATGCCTGTTCGCCGTTGTCCGGCTGGGAAATCAACAGATTGTCCACGTCTACTCCGAGCGCCTGGGCATAGCTTCTGTCGAAAGCGTGTTCGGCATCGATGAAGGCAGCTAGTCCACCCGCTTTCTGGGCTTCTGCTATGGCGTGCAGCGCCAGGGTCGTCTTACCCGACGATTCGGGGCCGAATATCTCCACGACTCGGCCTTTGGGATAGCCTCCCACCCCGAGGGCCATATCCAGCGTAATCGAACCGGAGGGGATAACGGCCACCTCCTCGACCTTGTCGCTGCTCATTCTCATAACGGCTCCTTTACCGAAATCCTTCTCTATTTTGTCGAGCACTGCATTGAGTACTTTCAGCTTGTCTGCGCTCACTTCTTTTTTTTCTGCCATATCTGTTTTGTTATCAAAATATTAACTCGTTTTATTTCAAGTTTCCCACCCTGTCGGTTCGGAATGGTTGTTAATAAAGGTAAAAGTACGAAAAATATATCAATAATGAAGCGATAAGGCCGGAAACATCGCTGTTCCGGCCGCGTTAAAAGACAAGGTGCCGTATTATTTGGCCAGCACCTTACGTTCTATCTCCTCTATCAGTTGATTGAAGGCTTTGTCGGTCTCTATGAGGTTGGAGACGGTTTTGCACGCATGCAACACCGTTGCGTGGTTCTTGCCGCCTATCGCCGCACCGATGGTTGTCAAGGGGGCCTTCGTGTGCTGTTTGCAGAGGTACATGGCTATTTGGCGGGCCTGTGCTACTTCACGCGTGCGTTTGGTCGAATCGAAAACCGCCTGGTCTATCTTCAGGTGGTCGCACACGATATTACGGATGTGTTCTATCGTTATCTCCTTTTGGTTGAATTTGACATACACTTTCAAAATTTCTTTGGCCAGCGTGATGGTTATCTTCCTGCCGAGGAATGTCGCGTTGGCGACCAGTGAAGAGAGGGCACCCTCTATCTCCCGGATATTGGCATTGATATTCTCGGCGAAAAAATGGATGACTTCATCCGGAATATCCGCATTGAGCCGGGCCGCCTTGTGTTTGATGATTTTGACCTTGGTGTCGAAATCGGGCGGCAGCAACTCTGCAGCCAGCCCCCAGCGGAAGCGGGTGAGTAGCCGGTCGTTGATGTCTTTCAACTCGACCGGCCGTTTATCCGATGTAAGGATAAGCTGCTTGCCGGATAGCTGCAGGTGGTTGAAAATGTTAAAAAAGGCGTTCTGCGTACTCTCCTTGTTGCCGGAGAGCTCCTGTATGTCGTCGATTATCAGCACGTCTATCATCTGGTAGAAGTGGATGAAATCGTTCACCTCCTTGTTCAGAACGGCCGATGTGTATTGTGCCTGGAATTTGTTCATGGAGACGTAGAGCACCTGCAGATTCGGGTGGCGCTGTTTTATCTCCATTCCTATCGCTTGGGCTACATGCGTTTTACCTAACCCGGAGTCGCCGAATACGTACAGCGGATTGTAGGCCGTACTGCCCGGATTGACCGCTATGGACATTCCCGCCGAACGGGCCAGCCGGTTGCAGTCGCCTTCGATGAATGTATCGAACGTGTAGTTGGGGTTGAGCTGCGAGTCGATGACTATCCTCTTTATACCCGGTATGACGAACGGATTTTTTATATTTGCCGTATCGGTCTGTTCCACATATTTTGAAATCGGCGTAGTATTTGCTTCCTGCGGATAGGCGGCCGGTTGCTGTGTGTGATGTTCGTGGTTGGGTATCGAATAGCGGAGTTTGGTCTTCTGTCCGAAAGTCTGGTAGATTATCGGGCGGAGGAACGGGATGTAGTGTTTCTCTATGTGATAGACGTACGCTTCGTTGGGTACCCGCAACTGCAGCGTGGTGCCGTCGAAGTTGACCGGCACGATGGGCTTGAACCACTTGATGAACTCCTCCTGGGAGGTCTTCTCCCGGATACGGGACAAGCAGTTCTGCCACATATCGCTGTATGTCGGATTGTTGATAACCATAAGTGCGGGGTGGTTTTTCCGAGTACAAAAGTGTGTTATAAAAATGTTTAAAAAAACCGTACCCCATGTTGCGTTTTCAGATTTAATTTTTATAGAAAAATGGGGGTTCTCGGAGGGGGCGGATTTAAAGGTTTGATAACGAGAAATTCTAAAAAAACGCCTAATTTTGTATATAGAAAATATCATTGAGCGGCATACGAATCATAAATAAAATCAATGACGATTATGGGTATGAAAGCAGACGAACAAGTGCTGCTGCGGGCCGAAAAATGGCTTGCAGGGGATTTTGACGAAGCGACTAAAAGGCAGGTCAAGCATCTGATTGACAATAATCAAAAGGAGCTTACCGAAAGTTTCTACAGAGATTTGGAATTTGGTACAGGAGGTCTGCGCGGCATCATGGGTGTGGGAACGAACCGGATGAATGTCTACACGGTAGGCATGGCCACGCAGGGGCTTGCCAATTACCTCGCCAAGACATTTGCCGGAGAGGAGATAAAGGTGACTGTCAGTCACGACTGTCGCAACCACAGCCGCGAGTTCGCCGAACGCGTGGCCGACATCTTCGCATCGAATGGTTTCAGGGTATTCCTGTTCGACTCGCTCCGTCCTACTCCGGAGCTCAGCTTCGCTATCCGGGAGCTTGGCTGCAAAAGCGGCGTGATGGTGACCGCATCGCACAATCCCCGCGAATACAACGGTTATAAGGCTTACTGGACGGACGGTTCGCAGGTGGTCGCGCCTCACGACCGGAATATTATTGCCGAGGTCGCGGCGATTACCGACATCGACCGGATAAAATCCGGCCTGCATCCGGAGAACATTACCGTACTGGACGAGGCTTTCGACCGGGTGTATCTCCAGCGCATCAAATCGCTCTCTCTGTCGCCGGAGGCGGTGGCCTCCAACCGGGATATGAAGATAGTCTATACACCCATTCACGGATGTGGTTATAGGCTGGGGCC
>ENA-OOXA01001320-OOXA01001320.1-human-gut-metagenome-genome-assembly--contig:-NODE-1320-length-14396-cov-1.699324_pt1 | contig 14396 bp, 5 predicted proteins | sample MGYA00241581_ERZ501331 | MGnify/ENA primary metagenome ERZ501331 (study PRJEB25962, sample SAMEA2042982) | human gut metagenome | biome: human gut; feature: human-associated habitat; material: faeces...
GACGTGTGGTGGAACCTACAACATAGGCCCTTCTGCTGTTATGGTTGGCATATATCTCGCTGAGTTCGCCATCATATTCTATTTCGGTATTTCCGTTCAGCGTATACGGCTTTAGCGTAATGGCATCGAAAAGATAGGTTCCGAACACGGAAGTTTCCCAAAGGAAACGGTCGTTTTTGAACCGAGTCACATTGAAGTCGGCGTTGATAGTCTTTTCGGGGCGCACATCCGGGTTGGGCACAACCACCATACCCGGCTGCGAGTCGAATACCTTTCCCACATCGTCTATATTGGGCACACGATAACCAGTGGAAAGTGCCAAAGCTATTTTCCAGTCCTTGGTCGGATTGTAGTTCAGTCCCAAACTGAAACTGTAAGTCATATTGTTCTGTTTCACTTCTTTCACGTCCTGACTCAGGAATGGGAAAAATTCGGCGGTCTCAAACGAGGAATACAACGTGGAGAATCCCAGGCGGATACCGTCACTTAGGGTCAGACGCGGAGTGATTTCCCATTGGTGGGACGCGTAGGCCTCTATATTGTGCATATAGTTTTTTCCGTCGGGGTAACGCGTATCCAATGCAGCACGCTCACCGGTGTCCACGTCCGTTTTGTGAGCCGTAGAGGAAAGGAAGTTCAATGCACCGTCTATTCCGGCATGGATACGATGATTGTCCACCTGCTTCATCCAATCGGAAGACAATGACACCACATCCACATTCTCGTTACGGCTACCCAGCCAAACCTCGCCGAACTTACGGTTATGACGGCTTTCCTTGATTTTCTGATAGGCCACCGTAAAATCGACTTTGTCTGCCGACAACCAGTCGGCTATCTCCATCGTGTAGGCTGTCATCAAACGGAACTGAGGGCCATAATACCATTCGGCAAATTTAGGTTTGTCTTTTTTCATATCCGTCAACCGGTCGTAACGGGGAATGTCCGTCGTATTCGAGAATTGGAAGTTCAACAAATGGCGGAATCTATCGTCCGGTTTGAACAGGAACTTCTGCATCAAGTCGTACTGCATATATCCAGACCCGGGTTGATGCCAGTCTTTGGAATTACCGATTAACAGGTCTTCACCATTTTCACGTATCACTTCATAAGGACGGCTAATGTATTCATCATCCTTTAGAAAGGGGTTCTTGCGTCGTCCACTCCGCAAATCACCGAAGTTGCTATAGGATAAAGAAGTCAATGAAGCAAAACGTTCGCCGCCGATATTGAAATCCACATGACCGGTGGTTTCTTGATTCGCACTACCGTAGCGCATAAAGGCATTACCGGAAAACCAAGTTTTCCCCCCATCGCCCAAAACCGGATTTTTAGAACGAAAAGCCACAACTCCCCCCAAGGCATCCGAACCGTAGCTGACCGAAGAAGGACCGTAAAGCACTTCCACACGTTCCAGTATGGAAGGGTCCACGGTTATGATATTCTGTAAATGTCCGGCACGATAAATGAGATTGTTCATCTTCACGTTGTCCATGACAAGCAGCACCCGCGAACTTTCAAAACCGCGTATCATCGGGCTTCCACCACCCTGTTGGCTTTTCTGCACTGTCAGCAAACCGTCTGTGGTCAGTAAATCGGCGGCAGTCTGTGCATTGGCTCGTTCTATCTGGGCACGAGATAAAATGTAAACCTGTTGAGGCACATTCATTTTCACATCCTGTTGACGGTTGGCCGCCACTGTAATCTCTTCCATCAACCGGAGGGTTGAATCGGCTGGTTCCGCCCCGTGTAAATATACGGCAGGACACAAAAGCAATCCTATAAAAATCTTATTCATCATATCGTTATTCTGTTATGTAAATTGTCGTTACGTCTTTTAACTCAAGACGTAACGACAAACTCTGTTTACTTTATTATATCATCCTCAAAAATCCAATATTCTTACAGCCGTGGCATCTCCGTAGTTAATCACCATTTGGTAGGTGCCCGACTTCAAATCGCTCAAATCCAATACCATCGGCGCTACGTAACGAACGGCTTTCATCAATTTGGTTCCTTTCTTATTATAGATAGCAATCTTGGCCGGTGTCTGGTCGGGAAGTGTCAGACGTATGCCACGCTTGTCCGGAGTGAAGGTAAAACGCATCCCCTCCAATGCTTTGGCATGATTGATGGGCAATACCGACAGGTTCTCCGGTTGGAAGTCCACACTGACTTTCAATGTGTTTCCTTTCACGTTAACCGGCTTTATATATACATCCTGACGGGTGCCCGGCTCTACCTTGGAAAGGTCCAGCGTAAGGTTCAACGGACGAATCGAAGATTCGAAATCGAGCGAAACGTTGTCCATCGTAAAGGTTACCTCTACCGGATCCATACCCAAGGCATTGTTGATGCCCATGATGTAACCTCTCAGTCCTTTCACCTCCGGAGTCTCCAGATTCTTCCATACCGAACCGGACGGGTTTTCCGCACGCACCTGAGTGTCGTAGCTACGGATGTAATAAGCTCCCCTGCCGGACGTCTTGTTATTCAGATAATAGCCCTTGGCGTTCAAGTCGCTGATTTTGTCTATATCCAAATCGGACGGAAAGGTAATGAAATTCCATTCCTTGGGTACGAAAGTATATTTCAATATCAGCTTTTTTACCTGAACAATACCGTTTTTTACTACCACCTGCCCCATCTGGCCGGCATCACCATAGACAATCAGTTCTTCCAATACCTGACCGCCTTCCAACTCTACCCGCGCATCCTTCTGCACCAAAAAGCCCTTGGAAAAGCGGAATGTACAAGTAGTAGTTGTGGTAGGTTCCCATTCCCGGTCGCCGGGCTGGAATGCCTCGACTACAATCTCGGCATGTTCGGGAAGCGTATGCAGGTTCAGTATGTTTCCGTCTTCTATCGTGGCAAACTCCTGTCCCTTCAAAATACGATATACCGGTGCCAATCCCGAAGAGGCCGTAGCTTTCATCGGCAGCTTAAACGGCTTGTTGTGGGTTAACGGAAATTCTTTCTGCCAGTTTAAAGTCTGTTCCTTACGTGCCACCGCCGTGCGGTATAGTCTCGGTGCTCCGATTGAACCATGGTCGTTTCCGGCTCCATCGCCACCGTATAGCACATCAATATGCAAAACGAAAACGCCGCCCAAAGGATAATCCCATGTAGTCTTCTTGCTGTTATTGACAGGGCCTGTTGTCGTAAGCTGCCGGTTATCCGTCTTCAACGCAAACTCCATGACATAAGGCTGGCCTGACTGTTTGCCGACATCCGTGATAAAGCGGTCATAAATGCCCGCAGGCAAGGTAGTCTGCACCGAACCTACTGCATGAATACCAAATCCTTTTTTATATTTTTGCGTGGTGATTTGGAGCATAGAACCATTGACAGCCTTGTCTATCTGTGCATTTCCCTGCGTACGATAAGGCAAATCCGAAAGATAATCAAACACATCCAATCCCTCGTAATAAGAACTATACATCGTCTCACCTCCTTCGTAACCGTAGGTAATGCGGAACACACGATTCATCTCTAAGTCAGGAACGGCAACAGCCAGAACCTTACCGGTTGTTCCGGACACAAACGGTGTGTTATTCCATATCGTCAACAAATCAAGTTGTTGCAATTCATTCAACAGATATACATCGTCATAGATATTTAGCGTCAGTTGTGAAAGCCGATTTGCCTGAGGATTGACATATAAATATACCGTTCCCGGATTGCTTCCGGACTCCGGTAATACAGAAGAGATAAAGATATTCTCTCCCGTGCGAACCGCATAAGACAACTGACTTACAGCGCAAGCATACTGTTCGTTGCCGTATTGTGTGGCCTCGACAACCACTTCCGTAGATTGCCCATCTTTAAAGGTCAATACATTGCCTTTCAATTCGGCGGCATCGCGGCCTTTGATGATGCGGTAATATATCTTGCCCCCTGACGTGGCAGTAGCTTTCAAATCCACTTGCCGAGGGTATATGATGGTTTCTCCCGTATTCGTAAACGTAACCTGTTGCTCCTGTTTGTCCGATGGGGTACGTTCCATGTACAGTCTGGCCAAGTTGTAGTTTCCGATAGCATTTGAATTATTCGTAAAGTCCAACCTGATTTTTGTCAATGGCAAGCTTGGAATAAAAGTCTGATAATCAGCCGTAGAAATAGACTTTATTGCATTTGAATTAACGGTGAAGTCCAACTTTTTTCCCTCATTACAATAGAACATGAATTTAAGATTCCCGCTGCCATTCTGTGTCCCCAATACCATATCAAACTTACGAAAGTTCATTTCTTCCGGGAGGTCATAGATGATTTGACCACCTTTACTGGAAACTCCTTTATAGTAAGTCTTATCGCTTGTCTGCAAATTCTGATCCGTACCGAAGCAACGGTCCACACCAGGCAATGTTCCGGCTACTGCTGTGGTAGCCTCCGTCCATTGATAGTCTCCCAACCACATGAAAGCTTCCGTATTGGCCTGGTTCACGCACTCGGTAAGCAACCGGGTGTCGTCGTCCAACACCACTTCCATGCGATAGGCATAGTCTCCGGTTTGCATCTCCACATCCACCGTCAGGAAAGAACCTTCTATCAATTCATAATCCGAAGCTATCGTAGCAAAACCGTCGGACATCCGATAAGCATAAGAAGCGACCGATTTGATTTGCTTTCCTGCCAACTCCACCTTAGCTTTTAACTGACCGGCACTGCCGTTGGAATATAATCCCAAAAGTTCTATGGATTGAGCGTGGAGGCTTACCGATGCCCATACGAGCATCAGTAAACATCCTATTTTACCTATTAATTTATTCTTTATCATTTCAATATAATTTTAGTCACATAATCTTTTCCGTTCTCACTGATTTTCACGACATGTACTCCCGGTTTCAAAGATACCGAATAGTTGTGTTGAGCCGTTTTGTCGCGTGCTACAAGCTGACCTTGCACATTGAAGATTTGAATGTCGGCATTGCCACGCAGATTCTCTATCATGCAGGTAGTTCCTGAAACGTACACCTTATAACCGGCTGTTTCTACTCTGTCTTCAACACCAACCGAAGTGTCATGGCGTTTCACCTTCAATACGAAGCGGTCTTTCACATCTCCGGTTTGCGTGATATCAAACTCATAGGCGTTTTCCAGATCCAACTTCCATTCCGCCCCCGTATGTTTGTCCCAAAGGATAACCTCATCATCTCCTGTAAAACCGGTTATCCGGCTCAAACGAAGAGACAACTTGCCAGGAGTTCCTATTCTCAAACCCAGTTTGACTTCTTCGGTATCCATCGGCAATGTGTTCACAGAAGCCGCCGATTTTCCGGCTGCAGAGAACAATTGATTGGCTGTGGCTGACAAACTCCAGAATTTCGGAGCATCTTCATTCACCACAAAATCTGCCGAAGCACCTTCTTCCCAAATAATGTCCGTACGATCTTGCTCTTTATCCCCTGCGTAAAGTTTCAAGCGCACTGAAGTATATTCGTTTGCAGTATAGTAATCGAATGTACGACGGTTAAGCGTCACCTCTTTGGCCACAGGAGTCACGGTAAGTTCAGCCTCAGGTGCCAGTGTCTGGACAAAATAAGACTGGAACGGTATGATCTTCTGTTCCTCATCATAGTTCGTCATATCGAATGTAATGTAGTTGTCCAACTCCTTATTATACTGATAAACGAATTTAGTCACCTTGTGCTCGTCAAAGATCACATTCTGGTGTTTCGTGATGTTGATGTCTGCCAAATACGGATTACCGATCAGGTTCCATCCCTCCTGAGCCTTACCGTAAGGAGATTCAAAATGCTCCAAGTGGCCGATAGTTACCGAACTGTTCGACAGTAAGGTTCCGTTTCCGATATTCATCGCATTATCTACGTCAGCAACCGTCGTCAACTGAACTTCTTCTTCCAGATAGCCTTGCAGCAGTTCGGCTTCCACTTCCAAGTCAGCCGTAGGTGCAGTAGCCACAAAAGTATAGTCGTCCGTGCCGTTTTTCAATTTCAGTTCGACCTTGGGCTCAAGATAAACCTTGAACTCCAACGGAGCTGATTCCGCACCGACCGCCTGGACGGTTATCGGATTCAAAGCCATTTTATCCAACTTCGATTGGTCTATCATGATCGTAAAGCGATTATCGCCATTACGCATGTCTACACTGTCTTTATCCAAAGAGGCGTAGGCCGTTTCTTTCACTTCCAGCATCACCACATCATCGGCATTTCCGCTCAATACTTTCACTTGCAGAGGCAATCCCTTGGCGGTTTCCTCCAGCATGATATTGCTGTTTCCGGACATTCCGTCGGCCAAAGCCAGCTCCACCTTCACCGGACGTTTGCCGGATTCAGGAGAGACAAAGAACATCACTTCGGAAGCACGGTTCAACAACGCTCCCTCGATAGAAAACTCAGCTTTGCCGTTTTCTACAGTCTGTGCTTCCACAAAATGTTCAAACGGACTTTCCGAACCCAAAGCACGAATGGCCATCACCAAATGGTCCTGCTCCATAATACCGGCATGACGGTAACGTAAAGTAATCCGATCGGTTGCTGTCAACTGTGGATCGTTTGCATAAACCAATGTGTAGTGTGTTTTGCTCAAAGGCAAATCGGATTGTCTTCCGGCTGCTACATAGTTGTAAGAGGTACCGTCGAATGTATTCCATTCTCCCTGTACATTCTTTCCTTCCGGATAAATCAACTGTACGGCCGAAGTTTCGGACATTTGGTTCAGATGCAGGCGACTTTCCGGATTAAACGGCACAGTAGAACGATAGTTTTGTGTCAAAGTACCGTAGTGCTTCAGCGACATGTCCTGTACGCTTTCACGCAAATCCCCGTTTTCATCTCTTACATCCATCGTCAAATAAGCCACTAATGCCGAATCATTCAGCAACACTCTTTCCTGCATATATCTCAAGACTTCTTCCTGGGTCAGTGAGCGGTTCCATACGGCAACCTGATCGAATGCTCCCGTAAACCAAGTGTTACCCATTTGGTTCTGTCCCAACATCAACATGGAATGTATGCGTCCTTTGTTTATATTACGTTTTATAGAATATTTCATTCCGTTCAGGTAATAATCCATACCATCGGGGCGGGCCACCAATGCCAGATGAATCCATTGTCCAACCTGATCTTTCGCCACGTTGAGTGAAGTAGATTGGTTCCAACTCCAGGATTCTTCATTCCAATGACAGCGTACATTACCGTTTTGCAAGTGTAGTCCTGTTGCTACAGAGGGATTTGAAGAGCGGAAAAATAAGAGCGGTTTGGTTCCGGACAATATGCCTACATCACCCAAATATACCCACCCCATTACGGTCACGGTATTGGATTCATGCAAAGCAACATAGTTATCTGCCGAACCCACCAAAATTCCACCTTTCTCCACCCACGTCGAGTTACCCAACCCTTTCGGGGTAATCCGGTTGACAACCTCAATCGGCATCGGAATCATCTTTTCGTCGGTCTTGCCTTTCAGAGTCACCAGATTCCGTTCATTGAAGGCTCCCAAATTCTGTCCTATTTTAAGTTCGGAGGAAGCTTCACCCTTCGTAAAATAGAATCCGGTTTGAGGTTGCAGCACGTCATTGTCCGACACGATATCATACACACCGTTCGGTTCTGCCAAGCCTTCCACAATAGAAGCGTGGGCTTTGACAATATGCTGATCCTCGGAATATACGGTAAGCTCTCCTCTATTTGAAACTCCCTCAACGGTCATTTCGATAGCCGGCTTCAAAGACACTACCAACATTTTTTTGCCTTGCAGTTCCTGCATCGGCAAATCAGTCGCTTGCAAAGTCTGCGTATCTGCATTATAGGTCAAATCTCCCACCAAATTCCAATAATTCCTACGTCCGTCTTCCGAATAATACAGACGATAACGTTTATTCGGATTAAACGGTTTACCTTCGACTGCATAGAAATCTAACGTCAAAGTGTCTGCTTCGGCAACGGTAAAGTTTCGAAAGATATATCCAGTCGGTTCCACCTCATAATATTTGGTATCCAAATTGGATTTGTCTTCCAACCAATGTTCCGCTTTATAAGCATATACACCGATCTGATAATCCGATGTTGTATTTTTAACGGCAATCTTCAACAGATTGACTCCCCGGTCTTCAAAGAGTTTCTCACCATCGGTCAATACACCGTAAGCAGTTCGTTGTGCACTGATGGGGAGCGACATTTTTTCATGAATAACCTCCGCACGCGTCATCACACGTGGCTGATATCCGGCAAATGTTTCCAAGTCTCCGGACAGATTATCCCCATTGAAAGCATAGTAAGCCACAAGTCCGTTACGATTGTCTACATTCACGGAATACATTTCACGACGGATTTCCTCTTCATTCAATTCGTAGTTCCATATCTTCAATTCATCTACGGCTGCCTCTATCGGCGCATACTCAAAAGCATCTGCAAACAGCGACAGGTAAGTGGAATTATTCAGCGTATGTTCCCTGCGATAACGCTCTCCCTCACCAGTTAACATACCGTTTACATACAGACGTATCGAACCGTCACGTTTCTCGGTTATCGCCACATGAGCCCACTCACCCATGTTCAATTTACCCCCTTCGATGGTTTTCTGTTCATCAGAAGCCGGTTCATACGTCGGCTTGTTAAACTGGTTGCTTGGCGAATATCTGAATTTCAAAGTTCCGTTTTCTACGAAAAGCAACCAACCTTTTGCACCTTTATCATATTCTTTCTGACGGTTGGCCAACAAAACTCCATCATTCATCGGTTTCACCCAAAGGTCTACAGTAAAGTCATTGAAGAAATAATCTACATATCCTAAATCTATTCTGCCCTTTCCGTTTGAATACAACGCATTTCCGGCTTTCTTTTCCAATTTTACATCCGGTGTTTCCTTCACGATGTATTCGGCCGATAGGGTAGACACATCGGGAGATTCTCTAAGTGTGAGTTTCAACTGTACTTTATCTCCGGGACGCAAGGCATGAGTAAGATACTGATAGGGATTATCTACCTTCATTCCATTTACCGTCCATTCATAATAGTAATACAACGGAATAGTCCATTTCGTATCAATACCGATAGTACGACGGCCATCCACATGGGTGATTTCTTTTAAGGCAAATCCGTTTTTAAAGAAACGGTCGGAAGGATGCTCCAAATCGGCTACCCATACGCCGCGACCATAATCAGCCAGTACCATCTCTTGTGTGGTATAATTCATGACAATATCACTGAATTTTCCACTATTATATCCCTTGGTCCAAAAACGCCAGGTATTTGAACCGTTTTCCAGAATATAGATTCCGGCACTACCACGATTCACAAAATAAAGATCGCCACTACCTTCGTGGAAAAACAAGTGGTCGCAAGCTATATTAGGAAGGCCCTCTCCTACTTTTTCCCAACGACTTTCGTTGACATACAATCGCATGACCTGTCCTGTCTGTCCCAAATACAGGATGTCGCTGTTATCGGGATCTGCCGCTAATCTGGTATTGCTAAATTTAGCCGGCTCACCGTTGTACAGGATGTCCTGAAAAGAGTTTCCACTGTCTATGGATTTCTTTAAGATATTATCAGTCGTACGTACAAAAATAGTAGTATATCCTTTATCGCGTGCAAATGTGACATCCGCGACATCCGCCCCGACATTATCAAACAGATTAGTCAGGCTCCGACCTATATCATCAATGCGGTAGAAAGTGTTTCCTTTTCCCGTTCCCGTACGTCTCATATACCAGGAACCAGTATGTACATCAGCGTAATTGGTGGTCGTGCTCCACGAGTCCAACGGCATATTCTCAATACCGCCTCCGCCACCTCCGGAGAAGTAGCATGTGCTGGTATAAGGATTGGCGCTGGATTCGGAACCTTCATAACCACGCCAATTTCCCCATCGACCGTAGCGGTAGGTCTGCACATCAATATCCTGCGTGTTACCCACCATCAACTGATCACCGAATTCATTGACACGGATATTGTAATACAACATCTGTCCCATATTTCCTCCAATATTAGTCCATTGGTTATTATTCACATCCAAATCTTTCATCAACATACCGCCATCCGAACCTCTGAACACCCGACCACTCTTGTGGGAAAGAATGAAATGATTGTCCGCATTGTGGCGAGAATTGGTTACCGCATAATATTTGCCGTCATCCTGTAACGACGTCAAACGGATTGACCATGCAAACTGATCGAAATTTTTTCCTCCGTCAGAACTAATGGCAGAACTCATCGTACATCCGTACACCCAATTCGGATCACGAAGGTTTACACCGAAACCTCCCAACCAATTCCAAGGAGCCTCATTGCCAAAAACAGTACCTCCACCGATTCCAGCACTGGGCTCTTGAAGCGTTATCCAAGTCTTTCCCTTGTCTTCGGTATAATAGAGTGCCGTAGCATTTCCGTTACGAACTGCTGCCGCAAACCACATTTGGTTCGGATTTATGGTACTGATGACCATATTACCCGGCGAAGTGGCTCTTAAAGGGAATATCGTCTTGTTATCCGGGTCGGAAGGATCATTACGCAGTGCCGTACGGTTTTCATTATATACATCAAAACTCATCTTCTTGATGTTATATTTTCTCTTTCCATTTTCCACCGTGCTTCTCGCTCCATCATCAAAATAGAAGATAGACCGAGACCCTGGTATGTAAATCATATCCCGGTTGGAGGGATCAAACTCCACAGACTGGAACCATACGCCTTTTCCCACACCATTGGGATGGACGTCTTTTAGTTCATCCGGTACAATGACCTCTGTCCAGGTTTTACAGGTGTCTTCACTAATCCAAAGTTTACTGGCCCAATGCTCAATCCCCCCTTGCTGCTGTGCGCCGATGAATTTCAGATTTCCGGCTTTGTCGCGGAAAGCATAACCTCGCTTATACCCTTTGTGAGTAGCCCCTTCTATACGACGCCAGCTATCTCCGCCATCCGTTGTTTCATACACCGTACTGTTATCACCAAAAGCAAACAAGTGATTCCAATCATCCGGGTCTACAGGGATCGAGGAGTGGCGAACCGTACTACGGTGAGCTCTCACCGGAATATTATCCGTGATGCATGTCCAGGTAAGCCCTCCGTTCTCAGTCTTGAAAATGCCTGCTCCGTCGGGAATTACATACAATTTGTCATGGTCTTCAGGATGTACCACACCCCAATGCATACGTCCAGACGATGGTTTATGTTCCACCGTACGGAAATAGGCTGTATTACGAATACCTTTTTTACGGTCTTCTGGAGTGTACACGATTTTGGGCCAGGTATGGTTCAGTACATCGGTTGGAACAGTACGGGCTATACTGGCTTGCATCACCTCGTTGTAGGTTGTATCCACGAACTGGTAGAGCGTATCTCCGCCCGGCATGATACCGTAAGTGGGTAGCCATTGCTTGGCATACCATCCGTAACCGAATTTGTTCTTGGCAGCCTTACGGTCTTTTAAAGCCGTCTTCATGATGGTTACAATTTCTTGAGGGCTCCATCCGTCATGTGCCAACTTCATATACACTTGATCATCCAGCAAGTCTTCCATCTTCACGTATTCAAATGCGGAATCCGGAAGCAAAGCTGCTTCTTTTACCATTTTATTGCGTCGTTTCAGGTCCCTGTCGGAATCCGAAGCATACTCATTTCTTGCATAACTATGCAAAACAAAACAGCAAAATAAAAGTTGAGTGGTTAAAAAAAGTTTCTTTATCATCTAACTTCTGTTTTAAATTTAATACTGTATCCCAAAAACAATCTAATCTTAAAAAGTATATTGGAATTTATTTGTGCTTTTCCGCTATCCTTTCTAATCAACTGAAAACATCATCGCCATGCGTCCCAAAAATCATCCGGATTATGTCCCGAGTTATATCCCGGATTTGGAGGTTCCGGATTCATATCACTTCCGGCAATCATCATCTCTGTTTCGAATAACATGACCCGGACTTCAGGACTCACATAATTTTTATACCCATAGTTAAGTGTTGTTCTCATCTCGGTTTCCGCTAATAGCATCATTTGATTCATTTTCTTTTAATTTTTAATTGATAGAATTAGTGCAAGCCAAGTCTATTCGGACTCCTCCGATAAATTGGAACACAAAGGTAATGGCAGTTATGTGGTTTTACAAGAGGGATTTAGTTAAAGAAAAAAGATAAACAATAAAAATAGAAGCTTATATAAAAAGGGATATTTACGGTCAAAAATCCCCAAAAAGCCAAACAGTTATAACCAAGAATAAATACAAAGGCACTTATATGCACACTTCGTAATACAAAAGCCATTCAAACAACAAGATTATAACTACTACAAATCAGTCTTTGTTGTTAAAAATCATATATTCCATAAAAATAAGAAAAGGACATCAAGCCATTCTACCATTACAAAACCACTGCCCGTATGGCCAATACCACATAAGTGAGGTAAAGTACACTCTGAAAAATATCCAAATCCGCTACGGCATACCCCGTGGAAGTATATTGAGTAGAAATAAAATTCCTATCCGGCGACATCCTGCGCAAAATATAAGCGCATGCCATGTAAGTAGAAAGACCTACCAACAGCCCCCAAAGCATCCCGAACAGAATATCTCCCGGATAATGTACCCCCAAATAAATGCGGGAATAAGAACAGAGCGCAGCCCACAAAACCAAAGAAAAGGTCATCCAAACATTACGAACCAACAAAGCTAAAAAGATACATACAGCAAAAGTGTTGGCGGCATGACTGGATATAAAACCATAGCGTCCGCCACGATAGCCATCCACTACGTCTACCAAATACATCAGCAAGGGGTCCTGAGCCGGCCGGAAACGGGCAAAGTAAGGTTTACAGAAAGAAGAAGAAAACTGGTCGGCCAACAAGATGGACAAGGCAAGAAACAACACAATAAGCCCCACCTCACGCATGGAATTGTTCTTGACCAACACATAAAATAGCACGACGGCCACAGGTATCCAAGCCACCGTACTGGTAATCCCGTTCATCAAATGGTCGAAAAACAACGAATTGCTGCCATTCAACAGCAGCAACAACCGTTGGTCCAAACCGATCCAGTCTTCTAACGCCATATCAAATCACCTCCATTGCTTCTGTCGGCATCCAACCCACCTTGCCGTCTGCCAACCGTATTTCTTTCCATTCCTTCATGGAATCGTCTATGATTTCCACACGTGTGCCTTCATGCAGTACAAAGAGGTCCGTACCCGATTCGTTCGGAGTGCTCTTCACGACTACCGAACTGCTCATCACCACAGCCCCGCTGCGGGCATTCAATTCCTGATGCTGCGTCCAAGCAAACACATTGGCCATCACGACAACCGCCAACATGACCAAAGCGCCAAAGAAACCCAATTTCTTCCACACGACCTTATTGCCTAAGAAAAACACCAGAATCAGCACGCAGGCCAGCACAAAAGCCACAATCCCCGTACGCGCCCAACCGTCCATACTCATCATGTCAATGATGTTCTTATACCATGTCACAAAGAACATCTCGCTTTCGGGTGTGATTTTATCTATCGTTTTTGAATGGGCCAACTCCAGATTGAAACGGACATCCGAACTCCCGGGGTCCAACAAGGCGGCACGCTCGTAATTCAAAATGGCATCGGGATAACGTCCGCATTTATAATAAGCATTTCCCAGATTATAGAAATAAGCGGCGGATGTCCCGTCCTGTTCTCCCGACTGTTCATACAGCTCGACTGCTTTGGCATAGTCGCCTTTCTGGTACGCCATGCCGGCCTGCTCTGCCAAAGACTGTGCATTGGCCCGAGATACAGACCATACAGAGCATAAAAGTATTGTTAGAATATATATTTTCCGAAGAGACATGGTTTCACTTTTTTATCGTTTCACATTTTCCATTTTTCCTATCACATCGAGCGTTTCGTCATAAAGGCGATCCATTGCTTCATTGCTTTGAGCAGGAGCGTAACGGGCAAATTCGCACGTATCTATCACTTGTATCACCCTACCTATGAGTTCCTCATCGGCTCCATACGCCATCAATTGCGCAGCGACATTATCCCTTGTAAGCTCGGATAGAGGCAAAAGCAACTTGTCGCTGATATATCCCCACACCGCTTTAAGAGTCTCGTCATAGAAACGCTCGCTATTGTGCTCCCGGAGATATTTCCCGGCAATCTTTAAACGCCGTATCGCCACCTTATTGGCTTTCTTAGTTTTGAGACGTGAGGCATTTGCATTCTCGCGGGCTTTCCGATAATTGAACAGAACAAATGCAACCAGCAAAAGCAATGGTACAAGATAACACAATCGGTAAGCCCAAGAGCCGTAAAAGAAAGATTCGGATTTCTTCTGATGCAAATCTCCCGTCTTGATATAACGTATATCCTGATTGAGATGCTTTACGGCTTCTTGGTCCGAGAAATTAGCCAAGACAACCGACCCCTCGCTGGTGTTTCCTTGTTCCACGGTAAGATGATACTC
>ENA-OOXA01001337-OOXA01001337.1-human-gut-metagenome-genome-assembly--contig:-NODE-1337-length-14203-cov-1.723707_pt1 | contig 14203 bp, 9 predicted proteins | sample MGYA00241581_ERZ501331 | MGnify/ENA primary metagenome ERZ501331 (study PRJEB25962, sample SAMEA2042982) | human gut metagenome | biome: human gut; feature: human-associated habitat; material: faeces...
TGTTGTTGGCACAGTACGAAGTTTTGCGTGAAAACGGACACAGCCCTTCTGAAGCATTCAACGAAACAGTGGAAGAACTGACTCAGTCATTGATGCCGTTGTTTGCAAAGAACGGTATGGACTGGATGTATGCCAACTGTTCTACGACAGCGCAGCGTGGCGCATTGGATTGGATGGGGCCGTTCCACGATGCCATCAAGCCGGTGGTGCAGAAGTTGTACCAGAGCGTAGTGACCGGTAATGAAGCGCAAATCTCGATTGATTCCAACTCGAAACCGGACTACCGCGTGAAGTTGGAAGCTGAATTGAAGGCTTTGCACGACAGCGAGATGTGGCGTACGGCAGAGACGGTGCGTAAATTGCGTCCGGAGAACAATTAATGAATTGAAAATTTAATAAAACCCAAAGGTGTCGGATAAACCGACACCTTTGGGTTTTATATTTAGTAGTACCATGAAGAAAAAGCTGATATTGTTTTGTACATGAATCAACCTGAATGATATGCAGGGTACAGTGGGAATATACGCTCATTATGGTATCAAAGGTATTCCTCATTACGTGATTGTATCGCCTGAAGGGCGGATTATACATGTATGGAGTGGTTATGGGACGGGAGTGCTGAAAAAGAAATTGGAAGACTGGGTGAAATAAAGTGGGACGAAACCTGACGTTCCGTCCCATTGTGAGTCATCTCTTCTTCGGGCTTATTGCGTGGAGTATTCCCCGTAATAGAGTACCTGGCATTGAATAGCGGAAAGAATTGCCTTGGTCTGTCCGCTCGTCTACTTTTTCGATGAAGCGTTCTGCGTCTTTTTCGGAAATCACGCCATCGTCTTGGAGTTTACGGATGGTGCGACGCTCATAAGTGAGCATCATACGGATAGACTTGACGGTGAGTGCATGTCGGTAAGCCTTCGGGTAGTTTTGTTCCAGTTGTAAGGTGACATGATTCATGCGGTCTATGTTATGGTTGATTTCCGTACGAAGAATGTCCAATCGTTTTTTCTGATCGGGCGTGAGTTCGTTCAATAGGTTCAGATCCTCGTTTTGTAAAATGATGAACCCTCTGGCCAGGTCATATACGTTTACGATGCGTTCACGGAAGTAGAAACTGATGCTGTCCCCCAAATGAAGTTTCTTCTGGATACGAGGCAGGACGGAGGTGCGGTTGCAATAATTGAATATGGAGGGACGGAAGTCCAACCTATACTGTCCGTCATGGTCATACATCTCGTCGAGAGAGTTCATCAAATGAAGGAATGTGGTTTTCGAAACGACACCTTCATCATAAAGTTGATGGCATACGGCCTTTTCGCGGTCCAATATACGGAGACGTATTTCGGAAAGGAATTCCATTGTAGGCAGAGGTCCGGACGGAGACAAAGACAGAGACGGTGGAAGGTATTTTTTCACTTTGTTCCAGTTTGCGTCGTGCAATGCCGCTTTTGCAGACAGTTTTTCCATATACTTTTCTGCACTGTCGTGTAAATACCCTTGGATTTTGGAGTCTATCAGTACTCTGGCACTGGAAACTTGTATCAGGCCCAATCGTCTCAGTAGCCAACGCATGGTGGTGGCATTGATGGAAAGAGTGAGCGTGACGATACCGGCTGTGAGAAACAAGACCTGTCGCCTAATGTCTTCCGGAATTCCCGGTGTGTAAGAAACCATCAGGGCCAGTGTCATACCTAATGCACCGCGCAGGCCGCCCCATGTCAGGATGACGGACTCGCGTTTGGAAAGTCCGTATCCCAATCTTTTCATAACGGGGTAGAAAAGCATGATCATGGCAAACCGGATGAGGTTTAGTCCTACGTAAACAAGCAGCAAAATGATGAGGTCGGACCAATTCAGGTCTACCTTCACTGCGATGACCACACCGACCATGATAAAGACTAATGTATTGGCTATATGGGTAAGAAGTCCCCAGAACTTTTCCATGAATACGTTGACTTGCGGTTTCAGTCTGGGGCGGCCGGTATAAGAGATAGTCAGTCCGAAAGCCACTAAAGCGATGACACCGGATATGCCCATATAGTATTGGGACAGAATAAACGTGACGTAGGCAGAAAGGATGATGACGCTGTTTTGTATCATCTCTTCCGAGTTGATACGTGTAATGAACCAGATTGTCAGTCGGGCCAGGCAGAATCCTAAAAGTATTCCGCCAATAACGACTTCCAAAAATTGCACTACGGGAGAAGCTGTGCTTGCTCCACTAAGCGTATAGGCTCCGAAAAACAGCATGAAACATACGATGCCGGTTCCATCGTTGAGCAAAGACTCTCCGTCTACTAAAGTGGAGAAGCGTTTGCTGGTACCCAGTTCGTGCAATAAAGCTACGACGGCTACCGGGTCGGTTGCACTGATGAGGGCGCCGAACATGAGAGCCAATGGCCATGTCCACGAGGTGTACTCTGGAGCAAACAGGCTGATGCCAATCATGAGGGCGGCTGTAAGCAGCATGCAGACTACTAATCCGGGAACAGCCAACAGGGTGGAATTGGCCAATGTTTTCTTGAAGATGTGCATGTTCATCTCGTATGCCGCATCGAATATCAAAATGGGGAGGAAAACATATAGAATGAAATCCGGATTCGTATCGGCTACGGTTGCCACTGCATTTTCTACGCGTGGCATGAAGTCGAAATAATGAAAACGGTTGAGGAGGCCTATCAGTAAACCGAATACAAACAGTCCTACGGTATAGGGAAAACCGGTTCGTTTCAGTATGGACTTTAATATAGCGCCGACTAACAAGCCGACAATGGCCAGCAGTAGAGGGGCCAGTAAGTTGAAATCTTCCATAATATTCTTTTTAATGGGTAGAAAGGTCTACTCTACAAATATAACGAAAAAAACCTACAAGACCATATCATCTTGTAGGTTTCTATTGTTTTTGTCGTAAAGTCTCTGCTTTTTCTTAGAAGAAGAGGTAACGATTGTCTTTTACTTCGGCCTTTTCATACAGTTCATTGGCAAAACGGCTGATGGCGCGCATGTTGAGAGACTCTTGTTGAGCTTCTTCTTTTTTAGCGTCGAACTTCTCGGCCGATTTGTTCTTATTGATAACCTGCAACGTGTAAACTCCTGCATTACCTTTGAACGGGCCTGCGAATTGATTGGCCGCTGTTTTGCTGGCTACGGCACTTAACATCGGTTCGCTGGAGCCGGTCTTCATTACGAAAGCGGAGGCACTGAACGTCACGTGCTTGATGGTGTCGCTTACAGCACCTTGTACTTTCATGGCATCTGCTATGCTCTTCGTCTGAGCCAGTTTCTCTTTCAGCATTTCGGCTTTTTTGTCCTTGATGACTTCTTGCGTGAGATATTCTTTCATATCCTCCATCGTGCGGTAACCTTCCTTGTGTATACCGGTAAGGATGGCCACAAGCATGTGGTCGTTCTCACCACATTCGTAAAGAGGAGATACATTGCCTATTTCGGTGTCTTCATTGAATATCCATCGCATGGCTTCACGCGTGTTGCTTACTCCTCCTACATAATGTTCATTGTTGAACAAGTCTTTGCGCTCTTGTAAGTTATAGCCGTTTTTCAGTGCTTTAGCTTCGATATCCTTTTGGGTAGGATTGGAAGCAATGAAGTGGCTGAAGTCGTTATAAGCCTTTGCATAAGTGTCTTTACTGAACTCAATCGGGCATTTGATTACGGCCACATCATATTTGTTGATCATGGCACGGCGGTCTGTCACTTGTGCGATGATACATCCCTGAGTAAAGTCAATCTTTTCGGTGGCATTTACCGGCATGTTGGTGATGGTTTTGATAAACTTCAAGTTGTCGCCGTCCAAAGGAGCACCTTCATAATTACGTGAAGTAATCCATGTCTTCTCGCCGGTCTGGTTGTATTTCTTGGCGATGGAATCGAAAGCCACACCGTTGTGCAATGCCGTCATGATGCTGTCGGCTGTCTTTTGGATGGCATTCATATCGGCACCTGCCACTTGTATTTGACGAAGTTGGATGGAATCCGGTGCGGAAATCTTGTTGATTACCTTGATGATGTTCATCGTGTTGTCTCCGGCATAATAATAAGGAGCTTTCATCTGTCCTACAGCCATGGAGTCCAACTGTGAAGCTATGTCGTTGGGGAATATGTTCTTGCTGATCGGAAGCGGACTGTAATTAATCGTAGAACCACTCTCACGGACAATTTTAGCAATGTCGCCTCCAGCAGCCAAAGCTGTGGCTGTTTCCGCCATATCTTTGTCTAAGGCTGCTTTGTCGGCTGCGCTGGCTTTGACCTGAACATCGATAAATTTAATGTCACGGCTTTCGGCTGTTTGCTTGAATCTTTCTTTCAACTCATTGTATTTGGCTTTTAAGTCGCTTTCTTCCACTTTGATATCTTTGTCATTGATAGTAGAGTAGGGCACGGCAGCCATGATAATGTCGCTTTCATTGGTACGTGCCTCGAATGCGGCCTTGTCTATGATTTTGTTGCCTAACATCGCTTTGCTCAGCAGTACTTGATATTTTTGCGCAAGACTTTCCTGACGGAGTGTCTTTTCAATGAACATCCAGAATTTGTAGAGACTGTTATAGTAGTCCATATATTCGGCCGGCATCTGTTCGCTTTTGGTTTTCATGCCTTCATAATCGGTCAGGAACTTCTTCAGTACATTGGCATCGAAACGGCCGGTTTGTTCATTGCGGAAAGGTGTTTGCATCAGAATGGGGCTGTTGCCTTCCGAAATAATGGATTGGATTTCTGCGTCAGTGACAGTCAGTCCCAATTCTTCAGCTTCGTGCTCGATGAGTTTGTTGTTGACGTATGTGTTCCAAACTTGGTCGCGTAATTGAGTGAGCTGTTGGTCGTTGAGTGCGCTGTTGCCACTGGTGAACTTCACAACTTCCGCATATTCGTCCACTAAGTTTTGGAATTCATGTACTGAAATCCGCTCTCCGTAAATTTCGCCGACTTGCTGCTTGCTTTCGTTAGAAGCAGACTGGATGGAGCGCATGGCTTCCTCGGCAATGAATGCAAAAAGAGCCAGACCGATCACGATGACCAGCAAAGGCCCCTTAGCTCTGATTTTCTGTAATGTTGCCATTGATTTAAATGATTATTATTTTTATTATTTTCTTTAAACGATTTAAGCGCACGAAGATACAAAAATCTTCGCACATATTCATGTCTGTCGGGCTAAAATTTAGTTATTCGACGATTTTCAGACGTACAAGTTCTATTTTTGTCGTTGTATTCTTGATGATTTTGAACTCGAAATGGCCGAATCTGATGATTTCGTTCAGTTTCGGAAAGCTTTGATACTGGTGTAGAATCAGTCCGCTGACCGTGACATATTCTTCGGATTCCGGCAAATCCAATCCCAACAATTCATTGGCTTTTTCTATTTCCAGCCGTCCGGACAGGACGTATTCATTCTCATCGACCTTTTGGGCAATGTAGTTTGTATTGTCGTGCTCGTCTTCAATATCGCCGAAGATTTCTTCTACTAAGTCTTCCATCGTTACGATTCCCGAAGTTCCACCGAATTCGTCTACTACGATAGCCAGAGATTTTTTCTGCTGCATGAACTTCTTTAATAGCTTTTGGGCAGACATCGTTTCCGGGACCACGGGAGTTTCTTTAATTCGTAAAGTCCAGTCTGCCGGGTTCCGGAACATTTCGGATGAATGGATAAAGCCTACGATATGGTCTATGTCTTCTTTGTAAACGATGATTTTGGAATTTCCGCTTTCAATAAACCTGTTTTTAAGGTTTTCTATGGATGAACTGATTTCCACCGCTTCTATTTCTGTCCGTGGTACCATACAGTCCCGTACCTTGACTTCCGAGAAGTATAGGGCATTTTGGAATATCTTGATTTCATCTGTAATGTCGTTTTCATTTTGAGCCGATTCGATACTGGATTGTATCAGGTTGTCTAAGTCTATTTTGGTAAAAGCTTGTTCCGACGCTTTCTTGTTTACTTTAAGTCCCATCAGGCGCAATATGCCGCGAGATAGCGCACTGGTGAATTTGGATACGGGATAAAGAAGTATATAGATGATAAACGCCGGAACGGCGAATATCTTCAGCATGCGGTTCGGGTTTATCTTGAATAGCGTTTTCGGAAGGAACTCTCCGGTGACCAACACGATTAAGGTTGAAATGATGGTTTGCAAAGCCACGTTCAGTCCTTCGTGTTGGTTTAAATGGATCGGAGAAAGGACGAATTCGTTGATCACTCCTGCCATTAAAATACCATAGACGACCAACGCGATGTTGTTTCCGACCAAAAGGGTCGAGATGAAATCATTCGGACGTGTATAAAATATAGTCAGAATTTTGGAAGTCAGACTGGCATCGCTACGGTCTAACTCAACTCGAAGTTTGTTGGAAGAAACAAATGCGATCTCCATCCCCGAGAAGAAGGCGGAGAGCAACAGTATGATGATGATTTCTATAATGGTCAGTGTCATGGCTGATTGGGTTTGGTGGGAGCGGCACGCATGACCGAGTCATTGGAGGATGAACTGCCACTGTCGCTGAAAGGCGTTTCGGCATTGGCGTTGCTGACAGAGTAGCGTGTCATTTGTTCGTTGGAACGGAAATTATAACCTTGGAGGAATTCATCCGGTTTCCGGATGGTCATGAACATGTTGGAATACATTTCATGACGGTCCATATCCCAAAAAAGTTCTTCGCTAGTAAAGACAGTACCCTCTTGGTTGCGTATGACCACACGTCCGCGCAACTCCCATAGTTGTTGATTGTGGCAATATGCCGTATCCGATTGCACGAACCAATCGATGTGGAACGTGGAGTCGAACTTTTCCAAAAGTATGCCTTTTACGAAAGTCCATCGCGGCGGATTGGTCGTATTGTAGATATTCCATTCTTCTGCCGTGATTTTATAGCGGATGACTCCGGAGTCTGAAATGAGAGTAGAGATGCCCCACGATTGCATGAAAGGCAAGGAGTCGTTTTCGTTTACGGCCGGAGCGTGGTTTGACTTTTCCGTAGAGCACGAGAGTATTAAAATAAGCATAACAGTCGCCCAAACGGAGACTGTTATGTGGGTCAAACGGGACAATCCCGTCGTAGACTTTACCTTACTTTTTCTCATTACTGAATCTTCCATTTCATGAACCATCTTTCGTTGAACGTAATACCGACGTTGAGACGCAAGTAGTTTTCAGTAATTAAAGATGATACGCTAGGAACGGACCTGCCCCACTGAAATGCGATATTGACCACGGAACGGTTATTGATATTGTTGGATACGGGAAGAGCGAATCCCGCCGTTACACCGAATTCCCGTGGGCCGTTATGTCCGTTTACCTTATAATAAGGAGTGGAAAAAGATGCCCCCATACGATATTGTACCCGTCTTAAATATTTGCTGCTGTAACGGTCCGGTTGGAACTCCCCTCCAATCACAATTTTGGTGCGGTTCATATAGTTTTCCGTAGTGCTGACAAACTTGTCGTTTATAATTTGAGGCACACGGCATTCTCCCCATCTTTGATGAGTTACGTCCAAACCAACTTTCCATTGCTCTTTGTGTGCCCATGCCAATCCGGCTCCGAAAGATGTGGGTAATTCAAAAGCCTTTTCTATGACGGATTTCGTGGTATCTCCGTTGGCCACATAACTGTAATAATGGGCAGGAGAGTTGATTGCATGTCCGATACCGTATGTAATACCGGGAGTCAAAACGTCGTTTTTGCCGATTTTAATGGGATATTGTACTCCGATATCTATTTTATAGGAAGAAAGGTCTGCTTCTATTTGTCGGCGTAGCCCGTTGCTTGCGCTGGTGGCTGTTCCGTCTTCATAAAAAGTCTGCGTGATATTTTGGGCATAGTTTCCCCATACATATCCGAAATTGGCTCCGACAGAAAAGTTTGCGAACGGATTCCATCCCAAACCCACATACACCTCATGCAGTCCTCCGTCGCCGGTATAGCTGTTGGTATAAGTCATGGTCGAACCGCTGTTGAAATGATCGCCCAGATATTTGCTTTCCGAAAAGTCATATCCTATACTGGAAAACGGGATAAAACCGAATGAAAATCCCAATCCCGGGCACAAACGGAAGCCCGCGTTGATATAGTCCAACGTGGTGTTGTGCGCATTGATACTGTTGCCTCCGCTTTTGAAATTTACGTTTTGCAACGTGAGACCTACGTCGAAGATGAATGATAAGGAATCTATGGCGGAATAGGAAGCCGGATTTTGCATATTGATGCGGTTTCCGTCGCGGAATCCCAATGCCACTCCGCTCATAGCCTTGTTGAAACCTTGCGACTGGTCTTTCAAGCTGCCGAGTCCGAAACGGGAATACGGGGAGTTTGAACCATTGGTCTGTGCGGGAGCATATAGTGTTGCCATGGCCAGCAACACGCAGAGTATAAGTTTATGACTGCTCATTATTAAATGCTAATATTCGGTTTAGCCCTCTGGGCACTATATATTTATCTGCAAAGATGAGATTTTTTATTTTGCTATCAAAGTTAAAAATATCGCCACCAGTTAAAAAAACCAAAAGGGACGGGTATTTTTCTTGGAAATATTTGATGCGTCCTTCTATTTCAAACTTCATGCCCTGAATGACTCCGGAGCGGATAGACGTTTCCGTATCATATCCGATGTCTAAGAGCGGCCCCTCGCTGTCTATCAACGGAAGTTTGGCTGTGAAAGCACGGAGGCTTTTTAGGCGCATTTGAAGTCCCGGAGAAATGCACCCTCCTTTGTAATGTCCGTTTTTGTCGATGAATTCGTAAGTCAGGCATGTTCCGGCATCGACTATAAGGATGTCATGTCCGGGATATTGCATGTAGGCACCTACAGCCGCAGCCAACCGGTCCGCTCCCAACGTATCCGGAGTCCGGTAAGCGTTTGTGATCGGGACGGGAGTCTGTGCATTTAAATACAGCAAAGGGAAGTCGAGCCTTTTCAGTTGTCGTTCGGCTTCTGCGGTGATGCCGAATACACTTCCGACGATACCTTGTTTAAACGCATATTTATTCACGAATTCCGGCAGGCGTTCCAGTGTTTCATTTGAGGTCTTGATTTCTTCCACCGGAGTATCACCGTCAAAGGCTACCAGTTTGGCCAGCGTATTTCCTATGTCTATGATTAAATTCACGTGTTCATGCTTTGCGGTTGCAAAGTTAATCAAAAAATAACATGGCAAATGATTTCTTTGTCAAAAAGATGCTCGTCTCGCTTTTTTCCGTGAATGGCATGGGGCAAAAGGGAAAATGCACTAACTTTGCAAAGCTAAATATGGCATGGAATGAGATTTTTGAGATTTGTGTTTTTATACACCTTATTATATATAGGAGGGGTGGCTCATGCCTTTCCGGCCGACTCTGTCGAGGTTAGTCTTTTGACTTGTTCTCCCGGAACCGAAGTGTATTCTTTGTATGGTCATACGGCCATTCGTGTGAAATCATATACCACGGGGGAGGACTGGGTTTTTAATTACGGTGTGTTCAGCTTCAACCGTCCGAATTTTATATGGCGCTTTACGCGCGGTGAGTGCGATTATCAGATTGGCGCCTTGCCTTTTGCTTACTTTGCCGAGGAATATGAAGAGCGTGGGTCGGTAGTCTATCAGCAAGTGCTGAACCTGAGGGCATCGGAGAAGGAACGGCTTTGGACGCTGTTGGTAGAGAATATGCGTCCGGAAAACCGGGAATATCGTTATAACTTTCTTTATGATAATTGTACGACGCGGGCACGCGACCGTATAGAGGAAGCTGTGGAAGGAAAGATCATTTATCCGGAGCAAGACACTGTCCGTACGTATCGTGAGATTATCCATCAGTATACGGCTCAGCATCCCTGGGCGGAATTGGGTAATGACATTTGTTTGGGGGCGGAGGCTGACCGTCCTATTTCTGTACGTGACGAGATGTTCGCTCCTTTTTATTTGTTGCGTTACGCCAATGGCGCGGTGATTCAGGGCTCCGACGGCAGTACGCGGCCGTTGGTGTTGTCTCAATCGAAAGTGGTTGAAGGGCGTGATGTGGAAATACAGAAAGAATTCCCTTGGTCTCCGGCGTTGTCCGTATGGATACTTTTCTTTTGTGTGGCGGGGTTGACCGTGGTGGAACGGTGGCGTCATGCATGTTTTTGGGGGATAGACATTTTTTTGATGTCATTGGTTGGAGGAATCGGATTGGTGGTCACGTTTCTCTTTTTCTTCTCCGTTCATCCCACAGTAGGCTCGAATTGGCAGATTTGGGTCTTCAATCCCATTCCGTTGGTGGCTATGCCGTGGGTGGTTTGGTGTGCTGTTAAAAGGAGAAAAACTTACTATCATCCGTTAAATGCGTCGGTTTTAATATTATTTATGTTTTTTTCTGCCCTGATACCACAAGATTTTTGTGTGGTAGTTGTACCTTTGGCCTTAGCTTTGTTGCTACGTTCGTGTAGCTATTGGATAAGCTATCGAAAAAAAGAAAAATAAGCAAGCCATGCATTCTAAAAGCTATCGTTTTCTGACTCCGTTGATTATGGTGCTGACCTGGGCCAATATGGAAGCCCAGACGTCGCATCCTGTCCCCCGGTTGGTGGTCAACGTGACGATAGACCAGTTGCGTACGGACTATATGGAAGCCTTTTCTTCGCTTTTCGGAGCCGGAGGTTTCAATAAGGTGATGCGCGACGGGCGTAGCTATATGGATGCCGCCTATCCTTTTTCCCACATAGACCGTGCTTCGGCAGTGGCGTGTATCATGACGGGCACCGTGCCTTACGATAATGGAATCGTGGGCGAGCATTGGATGGACCGTAAGACCTTGCGTCCGATGTATTGCGTAGACGATGCGACGTGCGAGGGATGGCTGACTTCCGAGAAGTACTCTCCGGTGGCGCTGAATGTTTCGACCGTCACCGATGAGCTGAAGATGGCTACCGGAGGACGGGCTTTGGTGTACAGCATTGCCCCGGATGCCGACGCTGCAATTCTGGCAGCCGGGCATGCCGCCGACGGTGCTTTTTGGATAGACAATGCTTCCGGGCAGTGGAGCAGCACGTCTTATTACGGCCAGTATCCGGATTGGGCCTTGCGTTATGACGTTTCCGACCGTTTGTCCGGTCGTATTTCCGATTTGTCCTGGACTCCAATCAGTCCGATTGTAGAGAATTTCAATTTCTTTATTTCGCCTCAAGAGAGCAAAGGGTTTACACATAAGTTTACGGGAGACCGTAAGATTTATGAGTTCAAGACCAGTGCGTATGTCAATGACGAGGTCAACCGTTTCGCCAAACATTGTCTGGATCATACCGAGTTGGGCGAAGACCTTGTGACGGATTTCCTGTCCCTGACGTATTATGCAGGGACGTTCGATCACAAACCGGTAGCCGAAGTTCCGGTAGAGTTGCAGGACACGTACGTGCGCCTTGACCTTGAATTGGCAGAGTTGATTACGATGTTGGAAAAGAAAGTAGGAGCCGGGCGTTTTTTGTTGGTCGTTACTTCTACGGGATATACCGATGACGAAATCACCGATTTCTCGAAATACCGTATTCCTACTGGTACGTTCAGTGTGACGCGTGCTTCTGCGTTGTTGAACATGTACCTGATGGCTGTATATGGCCAGGGGCAGTATGTGGAGACGGAGTTTGGCTCGCAACTGTTCTTAAACCAGAAACTTATAGAAGACAAGCAACTGAATTTAAGTGACGTGCTGACACGTGCGCAGGCTTTCCTGATTCAGATGGCCGGCGTAAAAGACGTGTACACTTCCCAGCGGTTGGCTTTGTCTGCGGGAGAAACCGAAATACGCCGTTTGCGGAACAGTTTCAACCAGATGCGTTCGGGAGATATCTTCATTGAAGTGTCTCCGGGTTGGAAGGTCGTCAACGAAGAGACGCATGAACAGACCTTGGAAAGGGCTTCATACGTAGGTTTTCCCATTTTCTTTTTTGGGTGTAACGTACGGCCTGAAACGGTAAAGACGCCGGTGACGGTGGATTGTATCGCCCCCACTGTGGCCCGTTTCATGCGTATCCGCGCTCCCAACGCATGTTCCGCAGCCCCTTTATCGGCCGTCCGCTGATGAAGATATTTAAATAATTTTCTATTCTTTTACTTTTTTTGATTAACTTTGCGCAAAGAAGCGCAAAGCGCATCGCGTGAATAAAAAACAAAACAAAATATATGGATATAAACAAGTTTTTGAGCAAGCTTTTCGGGAATAAGTCTACCCGGGACATGAAGTTGATTCAGCCGTTGGTAGAGACCGTGAAAAAAGCTTACCCTGAAATTCAGGCGCTCAGTAATGATGCCCTGCGCGCCAAGACGCAGGAAGTGAAAAAGTACGTGCAGTCTTCGGCCGACGACCTCAAGGCTAAAATTGCAGAGTTGAAGGCAAAGGTGGAAGAAATGCCGATTGAAGACCGTTCTTCTCTTTTTTCGCAGATCGACAAGTTGGAGAAAGACGTGTTGGAACGTTATGAACAGGCTTTGAACGAAGTCATGCCGGTGGTGTTCTCCATCGTGAAGTCCACGGCCGAACGTTTTGCCACTCAGGAAATCGTGGACGTGACGGCCAACGATTTCGACCGCGAGTTGGCGGCAAAGTTCGATTTCGTGGACATTGAGGGCGACACGGCGCATTACCACAACCATTGGACGGCCGGAGGAAACGATACGGTGTGGAATATGATACACTACGACGTACAGCTTTTCGGTGGTGTCGTACTGCACCAAGGCAAGATTGCCGAGATGGCGACTGGTGAAGGAAAGACGTTGGTGGCTACCCTGCCTGTGTTCCTGAATGCCCTGACCGGAAACGGCGTGCACGTGGTGACGGTCAATGACTATTTGGCCAAGCGTGACTCCGAGTGGATGGGGCCGCTCTACATGTTCCACGGTTTGAGTGTGGACTGTATCGACAAGCATCAGCCCAACAGCGACGCCCGCCGTCGTGCCTATCTGGCCGACATCACGTTCGGAACGAACAATGAGTTCGGTTTCGACTACTTGCGCGACAATATGGCAACGAATCCCAAGGATTTGGTGCAACGTGCACACAATTACGCCATCGTGGACGAGGTCGACTCCGTATTGATTGACGATGCCCGTACGCCGTTGATTATATCCGGGCCTGTGCCTAAAGGCGATGACCAGTTGTTCGAACAATACCAGCCTTTGGTAGAGAAGTTGGTGGGCGTACAGCGCCAGTTGGCTACGCAATATCTGGCCGAGGCCAAGCAGATGATAGCTTCGGGAGACAAGGAAAAGGTGGAGCAGGGATTCCTGCAACTGTACCGTAGCCATAAGGCGTTGCCCAAGAACAAACCTTTGATCAAGTATTTGTCCGAGCAGGGAATCAAGTCCGGTATGTTGAAGACCGAGGAAATCTATATGGAAAACAACAACAAGCGCATGCCCGAGGCTGTGGAACCGTTGTATTTCGTTGTAGATGAGAAGTTAAACAGCGTGGATTTGACGGACAAGGGTTTTGCTTGGTTGTCTAAGGCTACTTCCGATCCGGATTTGTTCGTCATGCCAGACATCACGTCGGCCATGTCGGCTTTGGAGGCGGACAAGTCGCTTTCCGACGAAGAGCGCGTGATGAAGAAAGACCAGCTCTATTCCGATTATGCCGTGAAGAGCGAGCGTATGCATACCTTGCAGCAGTTGCTGAAAGCTTACACCATGTTCAACCGCGACGATGAATATGTCATCATCGACGGCGAGGTGAAGATTGTGGACGAGCAGACGGGACGTATCATGGACGGGCGTCGTTGGAGCGATGGTTTGCATCAGGCTGTGGAAGCCAAGGAGCACGTTAAAGTGCAGGCTGCTACCCAGACTTTTGCCACAATCACCTTGCAGAACTATTTCCGCATGTATCATAAGTTGGCGGGTATGACCGGTACGGCCGTAACCGAGGCCGGCGAGTTTTGGGACATCTATAAACTCGACGTGGTGGAGATTCCGACCAACCGTCCGATTGCACGCAAGGACATGAACGACCGCGTGTATAAGACACAGCGTGAGAAATATAAAGCCGTCATCGAGGAAATCGAGATGCTCATCAAGGCCGGACGTCCCGTGTTGGTCGGTACGACTTCGGTGGAAATCTCGGAGATGTTGAGCAAGATGTTGCAGATGCGTAAGATTCCGCACAACGTGCTGAACGCCAAATTGCACCAGCAAGAGGCCGATATCGTGGCGCAGGCGGGACAGAGCAGCACGGTGACCATTGCCACC
>ENA-OOXA01001355-OOXA01001355.1-human-gut-metagenome-genome-assembly--contig:-NODE-1355-length-13997-cov-2.085067_pt1 | contig 13997 bp, 20 predicted proteins | sample MGYA00241581_ERZ501331 | MGnify/ENA primary metagenome ERZ501331 (study PRJEB25962, sample SAMEA2042982) | human gut metagenome | biome: human gut; feature: human-associated habitat; material: faeces...
TTGTCTTATTTTTGCTTCTGTTTCAGCAGTCTTATTGTATATATCCTTTATTTTTATTTCTAAATCTAATAAATTCATATCTGTTTACTACCTCCCCTTTTATCTATTTATTTGGATTCCAATGTCTTAATTGACAAATCTTATCTCTAGCTACTCTTAACTCGTCTTTTCTTCCCATATCTTCTATTTCTTGAAAGAATACAGAATCATGTATTTCATATCTACGAGCTTCTAATACATCATCTAAAGCAGCAAGGAAAGCATCATGTTTTGCTTTTAAATCTTTTACTTTGCTTCCAAATTCCTCTTTTGTCATATATCCCACCCTTTCTCGTATCTATAACTATATTATACCATATTTTGAACCATTTTATCTAGTTATCAATACTATTTATTGTAGTTTTATGTTATAATATAAACATACAAGTAGAATTTCTCTATTTGTAAATATATTTCTATCTACTGTTATAGATCTTTTAAAAAACATCAAAATATCTGTTTTGTTTTGAACCGCTTATCTAAAATAAAGGCCCCAGGAGTTATTCCTGAGGCTTTTGTTTTGTAACTAATATTTTATTTGTAGTTACTTTCGTTATTCTTGTGGTAACTACATTTATATTTCCCATTCATCTTTTAAATCATTGATTATTTGCATAGCTCGTTGACTTTCATCACTATTATTATTTCTATCTGGATGAAATTCCATAGCTAGTTTTTTATACATTTTCTTTAATATCTTTTTATCTTCATTATTGTAGTTACTTTTGCTATTAACTTGGTAACTACTAGAATTATTATAATTGTAGTTACTGTAATTATTGGAGTAGTAACTACGATAGTTTTCATATGCTTGTTGCTGTTGTTTATATTCCGTTTTAATTTGATCTAAAAAATCTTTGTTTCTTAAATTAAGAAATACATCGTAACATCTATCAAATTTCATAGAATTATACTTTTGTTCAAATTTTCTTTTAGCTTCGTTATATTTTCTTATAATCTTACTATGCTTTTGACTTGTTTTATATTCTTCTGTCTGCTCGTATTCTTCTTTAATTTGTTCATATAAAGAGTCTAACTTCTTATAGATTAAATTATAAATATATTCCTCTGTAACCCCTAATTCCCTCGCTAAATCCTCGATTTTCCTACTTGCAAAGTCTTCTAGTGAATACTCATAGATATCATAATATCCCATTGTGGTAATACTATATTGTTTCTTTTTAACTTTCCCGTCTTCTCTATAACTTTTGTGTATACTTATCTTATAAGCTTTTTTAATAGGTCTTTGAAATCTTTCGCTTGAATATCTGTAAGCATACACTGTTTCCTCACCATAGCCCCAAGTATATGCCTCTAGTTCCTTTGGTTCTCCTGAGACCTCTGTTTTTCTCTCTATTTCCTGTATAACACAATACATAATCAATCTCCTTTCCTGTGGTTACTGTAACTATTGGAGTAGTAACTACAATATAAGTATAAAATAAGCAGCTACCAAGTTGCAACCCAGTAGCTACCTTGTAATTAATTTTCGTTTAACATTTCTTTAGCTAACTTAATAGCCAAATCTAATTGTTCCTCATTTAGCATTTTAAACCAAACTATTCTTCTTGCTGTTTCTTTTGCTCCATGTCTTGCTATCATATCCTCTAGTAGATCTTTGTGTTTTGGTAATAGTGCATCTAATACCTGTTGTTCTGCTTTTGTTAATGCTTCATTCATTTTAAATTATCCCCCTTAAATTTTATCTAATATTATTTTAATTTTACTTGCTATTTAATTGTAATTTTTGGAATTGTATTATATAATTTAAGTGTGTAGCAAAGGTATGTCTATACAGTTCCAAAGCCGAGGTACTACCCATTGGGTAGTGCCTTTTTTATTTGTGTAATGCAGCTGCTAACTCTTTGAAAGTCATATTTGGATTAATTGTAGCTATAATTTGTAATAATTTCAAGTTATCCATTGTTATATTTCACCCCCTTTCTACCCTTCCATTTTCTTTAATATTTTAGATTGATAACCTTCTACTATCTTTGTTGCTTCTACTTTTGTTAATTGGTCGATTGTCTTATTGAATTTCTTAATTATGTGATTTTTTACTTGGTCTTGACTATAGCCTGCTTGAAATCCTCGACTATAGATAAACATCATTTCTGATTTTGTGATTAGATCTTGTGATGATTGATTGAATGAAATTACTTTGTCCTCTTCTTGATTTGTTGTTCCTTTAGTCCAGATATTTTTAACATTTACTTTTTCAGAAGCTGGACCAGCGAATGTCGGTTTATCTTCTTTAGGTGCTCTATGTTCTTCTTCGTCTTGTTGTGTATTTGTAACATCACTGTCGGCTGTGTTATCTATGGCTAATAGTCCTGAAAGAGCATATTTTCTAGCATAACTGGAGCAACTTCCACTAATTTGTGGCGCATCGAATTTTTTTCTATCCCTGTCCTCTCTAGCAAGTGCGCTTGTTTCTATATGTTCACCTGTTTCTATATCTACTATCTTTGCAGTGGCTCTGATGTAGTTGTATTCGCCTTTTGTTTCTACTTCATCATCTAATAAAATGATTAGGTTATTTTCTTTTAGTAATGGCTTTGCAGCTTCTAAAATAGCTTCTGTTGTTCTGTAATTGTAATTTGCGAAACTGTTATGTAAATCCTTAGGTGCTTTTAATGATTGTTGTACGTTATATAATTTCTTATAGATATTCATATCCTAACCCCCTTATATAGCTTGATTGTAACCGTTGTTGTCGGCTACTAAATCTAAATATGCTAGTTCTCTTATTTCTTCTAATTCTTCTGATTGTCTTTTATAAATTTCATAAGCAGCTTTTATAATACTTTCTTTTTCTTCTTGTAGTATGTCGTTTCTGCTACTATTTTCTAAGAATACTTTGTAATAAGCTAAATAATTAGCTTTATCTTGTTTTTCTATTAACTCCACTGTATTGTTATAGATTTCTTGTTTACTTTTCATCAGTTAATCCCCCTTTTACGCTTTTGTATTTGTAGGTCCAAAAGAAAGTTGAAAGGTGAAATATCTGTTTCGCCCCTCATCTCTTCGCAAACCCTCTCAATTATTTTCATATCTACCTCTTTTAGTTCTGCTAATTCTGTATCTCTAAACTCTCTTGCAAATTCCAAAGATGATTCTATATAACCTAACTTGTAATCTAAGTCCTCCTGTGCTCCTGTAGGCTGTTTCTTTTTGTTTCTTGACTTGTTATTCGGCTTAGGTTCTGTAGAAGCTTGTGAGCTTGTTTCCTGTCCTACAAGGTATTTATTTATGTAGTAGATGTTATTTCTTCCAGCTTTCTTATGATTGTTTTTAATAGTTATGTAGCCTTTTTCCTGTAAGGATTTTAAAGTCTTGGTTAATTTACTAGGACTTATATTATTATCATGTTGTATTTGTTCTCTTGTTGGAAAGCTATAACCAAAATTGAAATTGTAATATCTAATAAGATAGCTTAATACTGTTTTTTCATATGGATCTAAATTTCTATCCGAATAAAAATCATTGTCTATTATTGTATAGCTCTCCATGTCACAACCTCCTTTTGAGTAACTTTATTACTTTTTATAGTTATAATTATACTCACTTATGATTATATTGTCAACTGTTTTTATAATCTTTTATGATTATATATTTAATCTTTTTAGAGGATATTTTAAATCAAATATGGTATAATACTACTAAAGGGAGTGATAAAATGGATGCCAGTAAAATAATTAAACAAATAATGATTGAAAAAAATTTAACTGTTAAAGATCTAGCTGAAAAATTAGAAATGCAGCCACAAAGTTTAAGTAATAAATTACATAGAAATAGTTTTTCTCTTAATAGCTTTATAAAAATAATAGATGTACTGGATTGTGATATCCAAATAGTAACAAGGGAAAATCATAAGATATTCAAATAGGACCTACATACTTAGGTTCTTTTATTTTGTTTTAAATGAAATGAAATAAGAAAGTTGTTTACTGACCTACTTTTGTAAGTAGGTTTTATATATAGTAATTTTAAATAAGTTTTATATATAGTATTTATAGGTGTTCTGTGAAAGCAATTCAACTGTTCCATGAAAGCACTTCAATTATTCTGTTAGAGTAGTTCAACTGCTTTATTAAAACAATTCAACTGTTCTCTCAAAACAATTCAATAGATAAACTGTTCTGTGAAAGCATTTTAAATTGTTCTGTGAAAGCAATTCAATAAGTACTATTTTTTAGATCATATAACTGAGGGTAACATTACCCCAACCCTTTTAAGTATGTGGTTTACTTGTTCATAAGTACGTGCTCTTTTTTGAGCACTTACTTTTTCTACGAGAAGGTTTTAGGTTTTAGAAAAAAGAAATTAAGAAAGTTTGCATACATACAGACTTATTTTTGTATGTATTTTTAGATTTATTTTTGGATTTTTATTTTTAGATTCTATTTTTAGATAATGTGTCAAACGGTGTGTCAAACGGTAGTGCAACTGCTGGGTCACTTGCTGGGTTAAACGGTGGGTCAAAATATATCTTAATATAAGTATTTGCAACGTGTTTGCTGGGTCAAACGGTGAGTCATATGGTGAGTCAATGGTCGTGCATTTGGTGAGTCATATGGTGGGTCACTTTTAAATGACCTATTTTTAGGATATTCATATAATAAATAACTTTGAATAACGATATTTGAATGTTCACCTCGTGATAGTTCACAACATGATATAATACTTTTCATCTAAAAGTTGGTGATTTTCGTCAAATTCCCAATATAATATATTATTGGTGTTTTGATGATTTTCTCCACTTTTTAATATAAACGGTAAAACCCAAATGGGCTTTTCTAATAGTTGGAGTTCTCCACTTTTTCGTTTTAAAGCGTAAAACTTAAGATACCGATAGTTCTACCTCTAACCAGTTTTAGGACATCGCATTTTGCTACCCCCTTACGGCTCAAACCTCGTTAAGGTTTCACATTCCCAAAACGGGAAGATGGTCAAAACTCAAGGGCGAAACACACTTGAGTTTTTATCTGTTCCTAACATTTTACAATGTCTACTTGCTCCTCTTTTAGTCCAAAGATATAATGTTCTAGTTTTTGGAGATATTTGTAGGTTACTATTAGTAACTCGCAAATTATTAAGTTCTTTATATAGAGGTTGGTTACAATTTGTTACCAACATTTTAAAATCCTTCTTTTAGTCCATAGATATAAGGTATTTACATTGGATTTTACAAGGTAAGGATTACTTACTTTGCAATATTCTTTGAATTGTTTTAATTTTTCACCTTGTAACTACTTCGAAATTTTCTAGTCAGTCCACGAGGACTCTCCAAAATTGGTTAGTCTAAAAAAAATAAGGTGAGTTAGTATTAATAATTGTGCATCGCAATTATTCAATTTTTTAATATCTAACCTAAAAAATAAGGTGAGTTAGTATTAGTTTCTAGCCTTTTGTAACATCTACTTGAATAATTTATCAATAAGAAATATAAAACTTGTTAGGAAGGCGATAGGAAGCTTAAAACATAAAAAAGAAGCCCATAAAAAGGACTTCCCTTGTATTTTGATGTTATTTTATTTTCTCTCTTAATTCATAAAATAAAACTTTATAAACCATACTTGGACTAAGCTCCCTATCTACTGCTATTATGTGTAAATTAGGATATTTAGCAAGTAAAGATATAATCATTCCTGATATTGCTTTCGGATTCACCTTACTTCTATATTCTCCAGTAATAAGCTTCAAATAATAATCCTTGTCCTGGATTAATAAATATACTTTTAAGTCTTGCTGCTTACTTCGTTCTAACTCTCTAATAAATCTGTTATTTCCGTCAGCATCTTTTCTGTTATCAAGCATATTACCTATTAATTCATCTAAACAAGCTTTACGTTCAATTACTACTGGTGGCATATATCCGTCCCTGTATTGTATTGCATAATCTCCAGTATCAAGCTTTCTTCTTATAGTCTATATTCCATTCTTGCACAGTATTTGAGGTATAAAAATATCTTGTTCTCTTGTATCATACAGGATTGCATAATCTTCAGCATTTATTTTAAGCATTTTGTACCTCCATTTCGTTCAATAACCCTTGAAGGTATGCAGCTCTTTTTATTAAACTTCTAACTAATTTATACTCTCTAGTTTCGTCTACCTCGATAAGATCTAGATTTAAAAAATATTCGTCTGCTTTTTCCAATCTTTTGTTTATAGTTTCTATTTCTGTTTCTATTTCGTGTTTTGTCATCAAAATCCCCCTGTATTACAGGTTAATTTTTCTTTTACGTCAACTCTTATCTTATTTATTTCTTCTAATCTTTAATGCCAATAATCCCTCTTTAAAATTTCTTCTAGAGTTAAATTGTCTATTATATATAAAATATTTGCTAATTCTGAAAAGCTTATATAATGAATTTCTTTTACAATTTTATGTCCTCTTTCCCAAATATAAACAACTCCATGTATTCTTTTTTTTCTATAGTTATCAAGTCCACTTACTTCAATATCAAAACTTCCGTAATCTTTATAAATTACTTGTTCTAAATCCATTTTTATTTTTTTATACCCTCTATCACCATAATTATATTTTTTAAAAACTGTATCTATTGATTTACTCATCAGAACCCCCTTATTTTAGTACCATAATTATTTTTATAAGTTGTTTTCTCTAGCATCTCCTTGCCAATTAACAGTTTTTCTTAAATTTTAAAAATATTAAAATGGCATCTCCTCTGCTTTTACTTGCTCGTATTTAGATCTGTAACAGTAATCCCTTCTTAATTCGTTTCCGCCTTCTGTATAAAATCTTTTTCTAGTTTTATCAAATATTGTATCCATGCCAACTCCTTGGATACCCTCTATTCTATTCTTAGATATATATATTCCACTTGTATCAGCTATTATCTCTCCAGTTTCCTTGCTTTTAATTATATTTCTTTGTGAGTGTAAAACATAATCAGCTAAATTAACAACTTCACTAGCTCCTAATACATCAAACATATCTACTCCATTTCTTTTGTCATCTTTGTTTTTCTTTTTCTCATGAGCCACTAAAATTATTACTAAATTATAAGCTTTGGCTAAATTTTTTAAATTATTCACTAAATATTTTTGTTTTTTATATTCATCACTCACAGGATCATCTGCAATCATAGTCATTAGATTATCGAGTATTACTAATCTTACACCTTTTTCCTTGTGTAGATACTTAATAGTGTTTACTAAATTCATTTCGCTTGGTTTCTCATCATCATCAAATATATACAAGTCTTTACTCCATTCCTGAATAAGCTTAGAAGCTTCTACATCTAAACCATATTTAGTTGCTCCGTATTCATCTGTATATTCCTTTATGTCTTCACTATTAGCAACTGTCATTTTAAACCATGCCATAACTTTTTTTTGTGGTAACTCTCCACTATATAGAAATACTGGTATCTTATAATAAAGTGAATTAGCTATAATTTGATTTAATATTGTTGATTTGCCTGTAGCTGGCTTTCCAGTAAGAACTGTCAAAGTTCCATATTCTAATCCATGCAAAGCTCTATCAAGCTTGTTAAATCCAGTAGAAAGGCTTTTTACTTTAGCTACCTCTTTAATATTATTTGCACTGGTAAACATATTATCAAATCTACCTGTATCACTTACAGTGTCATTCATTAATGTTAATTTCTTTTGCAAATCTGATAAAGTCATTCTTTCTATATCTGCAGATACTTCTTTTATCTCTTTTAATACTTTTCTTTTATTTGATAACTCTTTGATTTTATTTATGTAATATCTTAAATTGCTTATAGTAGTTACTATAGTTGTTGTTCCAATTATCTTTTGATAACCTCCTATAGATTCAAGCATATTTTCACATTTTAAAAAGTCAGCTAATGTAATAAGATCTATCTTTTCACCTCTAGCTGCTAAAACCATGATTGAATTAAATAAAACTCTTGTATCATCATAAAAAAAGTCATTCTCTTTTAAATTTAAATCTTTTATAATTTCCAAGCTTTTATAATTATCTAATAATACACAGCCTATTATAGACTGTTCTATATCACTAGATGCTAATTTATCATTAGTTTTCATATAAAGTTACCCCCTATAATTTATTAGCTCCGTATAAGCTTTTTATTTGTTGTTGCTCTTGATTTTGTTTTACTCCCTGTTGTAAGTAACTTTCAAATTTTGTACCAAATAAAGTTTCTGGTCTTAAATATTTACTCATATCAGGATTGTCTTTCCATTCTTCTGTTTTTATATCAATTACTTTTAAAAAGTCAGCTTCTTTAAATCCTTCTCTTATTCTTGCATCTATACAAGACTTTGTTTTTTTAGTTGTATATTTAAAACTCTTAGAAGTTTTTTCATTTAAATGGTCGATTACTCGACTATATATATTATTATTTTTAATTCTATTTATATTATCTATTTTAGATGTGTTATTCTCTGTGTTATTCTCTGTGTTGTTTCTGTGTTGCTTACTGCCTTCAATGTCAGCAATATTCTCATTTATCTGTGTTGTTTCATGTGTTGCATCTGTGTTATCTTCTGTGTTGTTTTCTACATAGGTTTTTAACATATATATGCTTGGCTTTTTACTTCCTTTTTCGCTTTTTCTTACAATTTCTATAAAACCCTCTCTTATAAATTGGTTAATTAGCCTTCTAGCTACCATTTGAGTAACTTCAATATCTTTAGCTACTGTCCTTACTGTAAGCTCTACTTGGCCGATTGGTAACCCTTTCAATCTTGAATAGTTTTCTTTCTTCACAAGATAGTCATAGAACTTATGTTCTGGAGTTCCATATTTAAATGCTAAGGCTCTAGTGTCATATTTGTAGTAACTTTGTTGCATTGGACCACCTACTAACCTAATATGCCTGTAAAGTCTTTTCCTGTGCTATTTTGTAGAAATCTCTCTAGTTCAATGGCTGGAATTTTTATTGATCTAAATTTTATTGCTCTAAGTTCCCCAGACACTATAAGCTTCCTAACATCACTTTCTGCTATACCAATAAATTTAGATACTTCTTTTACTGTATAGCATTTTAAACTGTCCTCCAAGTTTTCTTTTATTATTGTTGTTTCTTTAATTATCTCCTTTGGCTTAGCTTCCAATATTTGCTTTTTTACTTCGTTTTCTATTTGTTGAGATAAAAAAACATCAAAATTATTTGTCATAATATCACCCCTTTGCTGCTATTGTTCGTCATTACTAAAGAATAGTTTTACAAAATCAACTTCTAATACTTCTGCAACTTTTTTTAAATTTTGTACTAACATGGTATCAATTTCTCCTTTTTCTATTTTCACTATTGTATTTTGACAAACTCCACAAAGTTTAGCTAAATCTCTTTGACTAAGTCCTTTTTTTATTCTTGCTATTTTTACGTTCATAGTTCTACCTCCTAAAATTGATAATCCATTTTATACCAAACAAATAAATCAATCAAGTCATTTTTAATTCTTAATGATTAATATAATTAATTTATAAAATCATGTTATAATTATATTAAAGCATGATTTTTAGTGACAATTCATGCCTTGTTTTTAAAATTAGATTAAAAGGAGTGATTTCATGTCGGATTTATATACTGGATTTCTGTATAAAAGGGAGAATACCAAAGGTTTTACATGGTATTACAAAATAAAAGTAGGAAACAAAGTTATTAAGAATAAAAGTACTAAAACATCAGTTAAAAAGGAAGCTAAAAGGATATTGGATAATACTTTGTATGAGCTTAACAATGGAACTACAACGGCTTTAAGTAAGGATATGACCTTTAGTGATTACTTAGATTGCTGGCTAGAGGATAATGTGAAGTTAAATAATAAGCTTAATACTTACGGAACTTATAAAAGCTTAATAAATGAGCATATTAGAAATAGTATTGGCAATTACAGTATTAAGCAAATTGATACTTATTTATTACAACAATTTATTAATACTATGTTTAAGAAAGGTTATAGTAGATCTACAATAGATTTAGTTAGAAATATGCTTTCTGCAGCTTTCAAATGTGCAATTCAAACATATAATTTAATTAATGTAAATCCTGTTCAATATACTAAAATACCTAAATATGAAACTTCTAAGAAAATAGAAGACAAGATTATAACACTAGAACAGTTTAATAAAGTTTTGGAAGCATCTGAAAAATATCCAGAGTTTTATTTAGCTTCTCAAATAAGTTTCCATACTGGTATGAGAAAAGGTGAAGTATTAGCGTTGCAATGGTCAGATATTGACCTAGAAAACAAGATTATTCATGTAAACCATACATTGATAAAAAAAGAAAATGGTGTATTTGTGTTAGGAACACCTAAAACAGAAAGCAGTATAAGAGATATATCTATAGGAGATACACTTGTTAAGATATTAAAAGCTCATAAAATTAAGCAAAAAGAAAATAAATTGAAATATGGAAAGTTCTATAAAGATAGTGAATTTGTTTGTACTAATGAATACGGTAAATTATATACAAATGAAAATTTAAATAATAGAGCCTATGCAATAGCTAAAAAAGTAGGATTTCCTTTTACATTCCATTATTTACGTCATACCCATGCAACTTTATTAATAGAAGCTGGAGCCAATATAAAAGAGGTTTCTTCTAGATTAGGTCATGATAATCTAGCTACTACCATGGATATATATTCACACGTAACTCAAAAGATGAGAAATGAAACTGTCGATATTTTCGAGAGAATAGTAAAATAGTGCGCACCAAAGACCTAAATTTATTTTTAGGTACACACTTTGGTACACACTTACCATAAAAACATTTTTATATTGTTGAAATATCAACGGTTTATAACTATTTTATTATTAAGCTAAACTTATAAGAAAATAATTTACAATAGAATTTTATTCATTTTATCACCTTTTTACAAGTTTTTAAAATTAGCTATATAATAAGGAAGGAAAGTTTTTTAACTTCCATTAAATAACAATAGATACCAGTAACATTTTAAATCTAGGTACACACTTTGGTACACATTTTTATTAATTAAGTTTAAGTTATCCAATGCATGTTAATACTCATACTAGAGGTGATAACATGGCCATGTATATATCAGGAATATTATTATTTATAGGATTAATAGGGCTTATAGGATTATTCTTCTGGAGTATTCTTTGGTTAATAGCTCTATGGTACTAAAAAAAGAGGGTTAATCTTTTGTGCTAGATTTTCCCTCTTATATTCTTTAAATAGCTTATTTTATTTTAATGTTAGGTTTTGCTAAGTTTTTAAATCACATTTGATAGTTTAAATAACACTCTATCTCTAAGATATCTGCATCTTTTACCACTGGTTAGCATCTCTTTACCTATAGCTAACCAACTTAATGGCTTCATTCTATCTGAGAAATATCTAAGCTCAACCAGCTGCAATTCTTCATCATCTAATAAAGCAAGTGCATTTTCTATTTTTCTAATTTGTCTCTCTTTTTCAGTGATCTTAGACTGCAGTCTTTCTTTTCTTTTTTCTTTTCTGATTAATTCATTTTCTACTGAACTGTAAAGGCTATTTGTCTTTGATGTTATACCAGAGTATGATTGCCCCCTACAACCTTCATAATCCTTATTTAAATACTCTAAATCTATCTTGTAAGAATTAAGCTCTACTTTCATAGATTTGTAATTATATAGTTTCCCTTCAACATAAGAATACATATCTTGCATTTAATCTCCCCCTTATAAGTAACCTGCACGAAGTTGTGCACATTAAAATATTCGCTACATTCTAATTCTCTTATATCTTGCATTTATAATCTACCCCTTAAAATAAATTATCGTTTGCTGCACATTGACTGCCTTTTGTAATATTTAATACTTTTATAGTTTCAGCTTCTATGTTAGCTATATCGTCAACTATTACAATAGGTTCTCCGTTTCCAGGGCAAATTAATATATCTTCCATAAAAGCATCTATATAATTTATTGTTGCATCTTTTGGAATTATATCTAATTTCTTCTTTTCTCCCGTTCTAAAATTAATTTCAAATAATCCGTCTTTTGCTTTTATATATTCTTTTTCTTTTTTTTGCTCATTTTGTAGTGCTAATAGTTGTTTTTTCAAGGCTTTTAACTCTCGATTTGCCATTGCCTTACCCTCCTATATAATTGCTCTATTTATTGTCCTTTAGAGTTTTGTATAATTCTCTCTTAATCCTTTTAAGCTTTTGATTATCTTCCTTATTTTCTCCTAATTCATCATTCCATATTTCGCTTACTGTTAAAGCTAATAAATCCTGTTGAGTGTATATTCCTTCTTTATTTAAAATCTTTTGTATTTTATCATCTGGAATATTTATACCCTCCACTGGATCAATATCTAATAAAGCTGTTATAAAACCGTCACTATTATTAAGGTCGCTTTCCTCTACCATATTATCAAGCTCTAATTTTGATTTTTTTATCATTCTCTTTAATGAGCTGCTCATTATTCATGCTCCTTTTTTTCCATTATTTCCTCAACAATTTCCAATAATTCTTCCATTTGTTTTTCTAATTCTAATTGTTTTTCTGCTTTTAGCATGGTATTACATAAGGTAGCTATGGCCGAAGCTCTTTGTGGGTCCAGTTCATTATTAACTACCATATTAGCAACTCTATTTAAACTTCTTTTAATTTCTCTATTATCCGTAAATCTTAGTCTTATTTTACTTTTTTCAGCCATTTTTTTCACCTCCCTTATAAAACCTTGTATTTTCAATACTTAGACCTATTTAATAGTTGCCATAATAAATACTTAAAAGCCACTTAGATAGCCTTTAGAAGCTAAATAAATGGCTTACATCTATTATTCTTCAATTCCGAATTTATTTTCTATATCATGTCGTGCTAATCTGTTCATATAGCTATCATTTTCAAAATCTAAAGCTCTCTTCCCTATATCTCTTGTCCAGTTAGCTTCTTCTATTTTAGTTGCAATGCTATTATCTTCTATGTATTTACCTAGAAGAACATTGTCCTTATATGCATCTTTAATTATATTTAATGTATTTTCGTCCATAGCTTCACATATAAAATTTAGTTGACCTGTATCAATATTCCCTTTAGATAAAGCTAGTAAATTAAGTGTATTAGATAATCTAGTTTGATATTCTAAACTATTTATAACCTCTTGGTTAGGTTTTAGCACTTCTATTGCATTTTTATATGCTAATTCTATATTGGCCAGTTGTTCATTTCTATAAGTTAGCACTCTATCCTTGCATTCTGCCAATTTATCATCAATTAACTTTTGTGCATATATATTTTTAGCTTCTGGACTGCTATAACGTTCATATTCTTGTCTTATTTTTGCTTCTGTTTCAGCAGCTTTATTGTATATATCTTTTATCTTTATTTCTAGATCTAATAAATTCATATCTGTTTATTACCTCCCCTTTATCTGTTCCACATAGATAGATGTAAAATCTTATCCTTTGCTTTATATAAATCCATTTCATATGTAGCATATATATCTGTTATCTCATCTACGCAGCCACACCCTACGTTATCTCCTTTTTTATTAGCCTCGTAAACTTCATCTAAAATTTCAAGAAATTCTTTATATCCAACACAGTCGCAAGAAACTGTACAAATTTTTTTGTTTCCTACAAATATTTTCAATCCTATTTGCTCTTTTTCTGTGCAACGGGAAATATCATTAAATGAAATTTCTCTTGTTCTTCCAACAGCAGGAGTAATACGCAAATTATTTCCGTCAATTACTACCTTATGTCTTTTTAATGCCCACGCACAAAATTCAATCAATAGAACAAAAATAGCAAAAACAACAGAGTGTCCCACCGTATTATCAAATCCCATGAACAATCCTAAAGCTATTGCAATTCCTACCATTATCAATGAACAAATATGACATACTGTTTGATAGGCGTGTGATACAAAAACAGTATTTGTGAATTTTTCTTTTTTAGTTGCTTTTTGTGTCTTATCTAATACGAGAGATATAATAGGGACAACGAATACAGCAAATATAATA
>ENA-OOXA01001362-OOXA01001362.1-human-gut-metagenome-genome-assembly--contig:-NODE-1362-length-13948-cov-1.613978_pt1 | contig 13948 bp, 9 predicted proteins | sample MGYA00241581_ERZ501331 | MGnify/ENA primary metagenome ERZ501331 (study PRJEB25962, sample SAMEA2042982) | human gut metagenome | biome: human gut; feature: human-associated habitat; material: faeces...
CAGATGGCCGAGCTCTTCGCGTTCTACGGACTGGAAATGCCGGAAAAGCTTCTGCTCGAAGCCGACGAACTGACATACAACGACTATATACGTCTGCAAAAGATCTTCAATCCGAAAGAGACCGGAAACGCAACCGCAATGATGCGTGAGCTGCGCCGGATAAAGACACCGTACGAGATCGAAATGTTCCGCATCTCGGCCGAACGCCACGCCAAGACATATGCCGAAATTCCCGAATGTTTCCGCCCCGGAATGACTGATCTCGAATTCCAGTATGAAATAGAAAAACGGATGCGCAAGAACGGTTCCATCGGACTGTTCCGCGCCTTCGGAGCCAATATGGATATCTTTATGGGAAGTATCTTGGCGGGAGAAAACGCCGAAGTCCCCTCGCCTTTCGACTTTGCCTTAGGTGGTAGTGGTATCGACGCTTCCTGCCCGTTAGGTGCAAACGGAACGCCTCTGAAAGAAGGGACAGCCATCATGGTAGACATGGCAGGAAATTATACGGCTTATATGACGGATATGACACGTGTGTTCTCCGTCGGCCACCTGACCGAGCTTGCTTACCGGGCACATCAGACAGCCCTCCTTATCGAAAGCGAGATCGAGAATATCGCCCGGCCGGGCACACCTTGTGCCGAACTCTACGAGATAGCCGCCAAAATCACCGAAAGCCAGAGACTTGGCGCATATTTCATGGGGACCAAGCAACAAGCCAAATTCGTAGGGCACGGCATCGGCATCCAAATAAACGAGCTGCCGGTACTTACGCCCCGCTCGAAAGACATGCTGGAACCGAACATGGTATTTGCACTCGAACCGAAATATGTGATACCGGGTATCGGCGCCGTCGGCATCGAAAATAGTTTCCTGGTTACGGAAACCGGACTGGAGAAGATCACGCACTTCACAGAAGATATCATACAATTAGACAAATAAATCATAAATCATAAAACATAATGAAAAAAACAATCTCACTTCTCCTGTTACTGTCTGTCATCTTCATGCCGGTAAAGGCACAAGATGTAGAAAACGTAAAGCCGGTGAAGAATGTCATTCTTCTAATCCCGGACGGGACATCACTGGCTACAGTCTCTATGGCGCGTTGGCTGCAATGGTATACCAACCCCGACAAACCGAAATTGAACATCGACCCGTATCTCTGCGGAACAGTCCGTACGCATTCTTCAAATGCCCCGATCGGCGACTCTGCTCCTACAACTTCCTGCTACATGACAGGACAACCCAGCCGTACAGGCTACGTTTCCACTTATCCTGAGAACGACGGTGACAACGATATCTACCCGACCGATCCGGCACGCGCTTTCCAACCACTGACAACCGTCCTGGAAGCTGCCAAAATAAAACAGGGCAAATCAACGGGACTGGTTTTCACCTGCGAATTCCCGCATGCAACACCGGCCGACTGCTCCGCCCACAGCTACAACCGTGGCAAATATGAATGGATCGCTCCGCAGATGGCTCACAACGACCTGAACGTCGTGATCGGTGGCGGCGTCAGCCTGCTTCCCGAAGAGAGCGAAGCCTACCTGAAAGGTAACGGATACGGTATTTTCAAGAATGACATCGACGGTATGCGTAATTACAAAGGCAACAATATGTGGGCTTTGTTCGGAGATCGGGAAATGGCTTACGACATCGACCGAGATCCGAGCCAACAGCCATCCTTGGAAGAGATGACACGCAAGGCAATCGAAAAGTTATCCCAAAACCCGAACGGTTTCTTCCTAATGGTGGAAGGCAGCAAGGTCGACTGGGCTGCCCACGCGAACGATCCGGTCGGCATGGCCACGGATATGTTGGCTTTCGACCGTGCTTGCGGTGCTGCCCTCGAATTTGCCCGTCAGAATGGCGAGACTGCCGTAGTGATCGTTCCCGATCATGGCAACAGCGGTATCAGTATCGGCCGTGCCGACTGTAAAGGTTACGATAAACTGAGCAAGGACCAGTTGTTTCATCAGCTTTCTTTGTATAAATTGACAGCCGAAGGCTTTGCCAAGAAAGTGAACAGTGTACCGAATTCCGAAGTGCAAAACGTCTTCCGGGAATATGCCGGCTTCGAACTGACACCTGAAGAACTGGAAGCCTTGAACCATTGCAAGAATTACAAAAACAGCCCGATCCCGGAAAATGAACGCTCGATCGAAGGCAAAGGCTCTTTATACAGCAGTTCGCTGACGACTTTCATGTCCAAGCTGCTTACCTCCAGAACCTGTTTCGGTTTCACAACTGGCGGCCACACAGGCGAAGAGGTGTTCCTTGCAGCTTACCATCCCGACCGTACAAGCTTACCTCTCGGTATGCACACGAATATCGAACTGAATCATTATCTCTGTGCCCTGTTCGGCATGACACACGACACGCTGGAAGAACTGACAGCCGGAAACTTCGCTCCTCACACGGAAGTATTCAAAGATTTCAAATGTGAAATCGTTCCGGCTAAAGACGAGAAAGGTTCTCCTTCACTGGTCGTAAAAAACAAAAGGAAGCAGATCAACATCACGCCGTTCAGCAACATCGTGACGATCGGAAAGAAAGGCCGGGAAGAAATCCGCCTGAATTCGGTAATCGTATACGTTGACAAAAACAATACATTCTACTTGCCAACCAAACTGGCAGAATATCTGCAATAAAAATAGAGAAGAGGGTGGTGTGCACACCACCCCTCTCTCGTGAAATTTATCTTCCCCATAAACCTGTCTTCCTCCTCCAAACGCCCTATTTACATAATACACGGCAATAAGTTATAGTTATTTGTTTTTTTTCAATCATTCTTTTCTTAAAATATCTATACTGTATAAATATGGAAGATTTATATAGACATTCAGACAAATAAAACCGCTCTTTTTAAGGTACATTTGCGTCATTTTTAATGAATAAAACGAATATGACAAGAGCAAATGCAAAATGGATACGGCTGATGGCAGTTATCGGCTGTACGACTATGTGGATGGCATCCTGCAAACATGCACCGGATGCACAGATGAAAGCATCTTACGCGACGATGAAAGTTTCTACGGCAAACAAAGAGCTGACAACCCCTTATTCGGCCACGATCCGCGGTCGCCAGGATATAGACATTTATCCGCAAGTATCGGGAACGATCGAAAGGCTTTGTGTAACCGAAGGAGAGGTCGTACGGAAAGGACAATTACTTTTTGTTATAGACCAAGTTCCTTACAAAGCTGCTTTAAAGACAGCCCAGGCAAATGTGGAAGTGGCAAAAGCAGCTTTAGCTACAGCCGAACTGAACTACAACAGTACTAAAGAATTATTTGCGAAAAAAGTCGTTTCCGCTTTCAACCTGAAAACAAGCGAAAACAGCTATCTGACGGCCAAAGCACAACTGGCGCAGGCGGAAGCACAAGAAGTGAACGCCCGCAACAACCTGTCTTATACGGAAGTCAAAAGTCCGTCCGACGGAGTTGTCGGTATGTTGCCTTACCGTGCCGGAGCATTGGTCAGCGCCAGTATTCCCCAACCGTTGACAACTGTTTCCGACAATTCGAACATGTATGTTTACTTCTCCATGACCGAAAATCAATTACTGGCTATGAGCCGCCAGTACAAAAGCATGGACGAAGCATTGAAAAACATGCCGGAAGTGTCGTTGAAACTGAATGACCAGTCCATTTACGAACAAAAAGGAAAGATCGAATCGATTAGCGGAGTGATCGATCGGAAGACCGGGACAGTCGGCGTGCGTGCCGTATTCCCTAACGAATCCCGCCTGCTTCATAGCGGAGCCTCCGGCAATGTGCTCATACCGCAAACTTATAAAGACTGTATCGTAATTCCTCAAGGTGCAACAGTCCGTTTGCAGGACAAGACGCTTGTCTATAAAGTGGTGGATGGGAAAGCTGTTTCCACATTGATTACTGTAGCTGAAATCAACGACGGTCGCGAATATATCGTACTTGACGGATTGAAGGTTGGCGAAGAAATCGTATCCGAAGGAGCCGGGTTAGTACGCGAAGGAACGCAAGTTAAATAAAGGATCGAAGTATGAAAGGAAATATATTTATTAAACGGCCTGTTATGGCCATCTCCATCTCCATTCTTATTTTGGCGATCGGACTAATTTCGCTCTTTACCTTGCCGGTCGAGCAATATCCTGACATTGCGCCGCCTACGGTCCACGTATCGGCAACCTATACCGGAGCGGATGCCAATGCGGTGATGAACAGTGTTATCATGCCACTGGAAGAAAGCATCAATGGTGTGGAAAACATGATGTACATGACTTCAACAGCAACCAATGCCGGTTCGGCAACGATCGAGGTATATTTCAAACAAGGGACAAACCCCGATATGGCAGCCGTCAACGTACAGAATCGTGTAACGAAGGCACAGGGTTTATTGCCTGCTGAAGTAACCCGTATCGGTGTCAGCACTCAAAAACGACAGACCAGCTTCCTGCAGATCGACGCACTTGTCAGCACTGACGGACGATTTGACAAGACCTTTCTCGGAAACTACCTCGACATCAACGTCATCCCACGTATCAAACGTATCGAAGGCGTAGGTGACGTAATGGAGTTGGGTGATACCTATAGTATGCGTATCTGGCTGAACCCCGAACGAATGGCCCAATACGGCTTGGTTCCATCGGATGTGACTGCTGTATTAGGAGAACAGAATATCGAGGCTCCGACCGGTTCGCTGGGTGAAAACTCGAAAAACGTTTTCCAATATACGATGAAATATCGTGGACGCTTGAAGAGCGTAGAAGAATTCCAGAATATCGTCGTCCGTGCTCAGGAAGACGGTTCTGTCTTACGCCTGAAAGATGTCGCTAAGGTTGAGTTGGGAACATTGAGTTACGGTTTCGACAGCCAAATGGACGGCAAACCAGCCGTGACATTCATGATTTACCAGGTAGCCGGTTCCAATGCTACGGAAGTCAACGAACGTATTGCCGCCGAATTGGAAAAGATGAAAGAAGAATTGCCTACAGGTATGGAATTCATCACGATGATGAGCTCCAACGACTTCTTATTTGCTTCTATTTATAATGTAGTCGAAACACTGATCGTGGCGATCATCCTCGTAATCCTCGTGGTGTATTTCTTCCTGCAAGACTTCAAGAGTACCTTGATCCCGTCTATTTCAATCATCGTTTCGTTGATCGGTACATTCGCCTGTCTGACCGCAGCCGGATTCACGATCAACATTCTGACCCTGTTTGCCCTGGTGCTTGCCATCGGTACGGTAGTGGATGACGCGATCGTAGTGGTAGAAGCCGTACAGGCGAAATTCGATGCGGGTTACACCTCGTCCTATCAAGCGACGAAAGATGCGATGGGTGACGTGACGATGGCCGTTATCTCTTGTACCTGTGTGTTCATGGCCGTGTTCATACCGGTAACTTTCATGGGCGGTACTTCTGGTATTTTCTACACACAATTCGGTGTGACGATGGCAACCTCCGTAGGTCTTTCCATGATCTGTGCATTGACGCTCTGCCCCGCCTTGTGTGCTATGATGATGCGCCCGAGCGATGGAAACAAGAGTGCCAAAAGTTTCAACGGACGTGTACGTGCAGCCTACAATGCCTCTTTCAATGCCGTGTTGGGCAAATACAAAAAAGGCGTCATGTTCTTTATTCACCACCGCTGGATGGTATGGGCCGGAACGATCGCATCCATTATTCTGCTGGGATGGCTTATCAGCAATACCAAAACAGGTCTTGTCCCGCAAGAAGACCAAGGGACCATCATGGCAAACGTGGCCATTGCTCCGGGTAGCACATTGGAAGAAACGGGCAAGGTGCTGGACAAAGTAGAGAATATCCTGAAGAACACGCCCGAAGTAGAACACTACGCCCGCGTAGCTGGCTACGGCTTCCTGGCTGGTCAAGGTACTTCCTACGGTATGGCAATCATCCGTTTGAAAAACTGGGATGAAAGAAAAGGGGCCGAACATGTTTCCGACGCAGTAGTAGCCCGCCTAAACTCACAATTCGCCCAAATCAAAGAAGCGCAGATATTCTGCTTCCAGCCGGGTATGATTCCGGGCTACGGTCTGGGTAACTCTATCGAGTTGAACTTGCAGGACCGTACAGGTGGAGATATGAGCACTTTCTACGGCAACGCCATGCAGTATATCGGAGCTTTAAACCAGCGCCCAGAAGTTGCAATGGCTTATACTTCTTATGCAATGAACTTCCCGCAGATATCGGTCGATGTGGATGCAGCCAAATGTAAACGGGCAGGCATTTCACCTTCGACGGTTCTCGACGTATTGGGTAGCTATTGTGGTGGTGCATACGTTTCCAACTACAACCAATTCGGGAAAGTATACCGTGTGATGTCACAAGCCTCACCTGAATATCGTCTTGACGAACAAGCCCTGAACAACATGTTCGTCCGCAACGGGACGGAAATGGCTCCGCTCAGCCAGTTCGTAACCCTGAAACGGGTACTCGGACCTGAAGTATCCAATCGTTTCAACCTCTTTAGCTGTATCACAGTCAATGTGAACCCGGCACCGGGATATTCCACGGGTGAAGTACAACAGGCCATCGAGGAAGTGGCTGCCCAAATGCTGCCGACAGGATACGGGTACGAGTATGGCGGTATGGCACGTGAAGAGGCCAATACGGGAGGCTCGCAGACACTCTTTATCTATGCGGTCTGTATCTTGCTTATCTACTTGATTCTGGCTTGTCTGTACGAAAGTTTTCTTGTGCCCTGGGCCGTTATCCTGTCTGTTCCGTTCGGTTTGATGGGTTCATTCCTGTTTGCCAAACTGTTTGGATTGGAAAATAACATCTACTTGCAGACCGGTGTAATCATGTTGATCGGACTTTTGGCCAAGACGGCAATTTTGATTACTGAGTTCGCCATCGAACGCCGTCGTAAAGGGATGGGGATCGTCGAATCGGCTTATTCGGCCGCACAAGCCCGTTTACGTCCGATTTTGATGACCGTACTTACGATGATCTTCGGTATGCTTCCGCTTATGTTCGCATCCGGAGCCGGAGCCAACGGTAACAGTTCATTAGGAACAGGTGTTGTCGGCGGTATGGCAGTCGGGACATTGGCATTACTGTTCGTCGTGCCGGTATTCTACATCATTTTCGAATACATGCAAGAAAAAATCCGTCCGCCGATGGAAGTTGAAACCGATATGCAAGTTGCGTTGGAAAAGCAAAAGAGCCAAACCGAACGTGACGGTTTAAACAATGAAAATAAATAAGGTATGAAGAAAATAATCGTATTAACAACCGCAACCGCCCTGTTGAGCAGTTGCGGCATATACACCAAATATCAACCGGCCGAGACGACTCCGGACAACCTGTACGGAGAAGAGGTGGCTGTCGATGATACGACCAACTTCGGTAATGTGAACTGGCGGGAACTTTTTACGGACCCGCAGTTACAGGCTCTTATCGAACAAGGGTTACAAAACAACACCGACCTCCGGTCCGCCCAATTGCAGATCGAGGAAGCGGAAGCGGCGTTAATGTCGGCAAAACTTGCTTTCCTTCCTTCGTTCGCACTTTCCCCGCAAGGAACGATCAGCAGTTTCGACGGTGGGAAAGCGACAAAGACATACACGCTGCCAGTCACAGCCAGTTGGGAACTGGACATCTTCGGACGTCTGCGCAATGCCAAGCAACAGGCTAAAGCACTGTATGCCCAAAGCAAGGACTACCAGCAGGCTGTGCGTACCCAGTTGATCGCCGGGATCGCCAACGTATACTATACATTGTTGATGTTAGATGAACAGTTAGCCATTTCGCAACAGACAGAAGAAGCCTGGAAAGAGACGGTGGCTTCTACCCGTGCATTGATGGATGCCGGATTAGCCAACGAGGCGGCCACTTCCCAAATGGAAGCGGCTTACTACAGCGTACAGACTTCCATTCTTGACTTGAAAGAGCAGATCAACCAAGTCGAAAATAGTCTCGCCCTATTGCTCGCTGAGACACCGCGCCGCTACGAACGTGGAAAGCTGGCCGACCAGCGGCTCCCGGAAGACGTAGCAGTCGGCGTACCTATGCAAATGTTATCGAACCGTCCCGATGTACGTGCTGCCGAACGTTCGCTGGAACAAGCATTTTACGCAACCAACCAGGCTCGTGCCGCTTTCTATCCTTCCATCGTACTGAGTGGAAGTGCCGGATGGACCAACTCGGCAGGGAGTATGATCGTCAATCCAGGCAAATTCCTGGCTTCGGCAGTCGGCTCACTCACACAACCATTGTTCAATAAAGGACAGATCATGGCCCAATACCGCATCGCCAAAGCACAGCAGGAAGAAGCAAGCCTGTCTTTCCAGCAAGCCTTGCTGAATGCCGGCAGCGAAGTCAACGACGCTTTAGTCGCCTGCCAGACAAGCAAGGCCAAGACCCTTTTGTTCGAAAAGCAAATCCAATCCTTGGAAAAAGCATTGGAAAGCACCTCGTTGCTGATGGAACATGGTACGACGACCTATCTGGAAGTGCTGACCGCCCGCCAGTCCTTGTTGAGTGCACAGCTGTCACAAACAGCTAACCGGTTCACCGAGATACAAAGCGTGATCAACCTTTATCAAGCTTTAGGCGGCGGTAGAGAATAAGAAAACATTTTTTATCCATAAAAGCCAAAAACCTTCTAAACCGGACCTTTTACCTATTCCATAGGACCTGTTTCAGAAAAAGTATCCAAACTTCAACGAAACAGGTCCTTTTTTATCAAATGAAAAATAAGCGGAGCCATGACATTGTCTATTCATTTTTTTATACTTTTGTGGGCATAAGACAGAATATACACAACAATGAAAAGTAAAAGTTTAGTTTCTATCGATCAATGCTCCAAAGAGGACATTCTTCGTATTCTGGATAACGCCAGGAAGTTTGAAGCAAATCCGAACCGTAAGGTGCTGGAAGGCAAAGTTGCAGCGACCTTGTTCTTCGAACCCTCCACCCGTTTCGAAACTGCGGTGAACCGGTTGGGCGGCCGTGTGATCGGTTTCTCCGACGCTTCCACGACTAGTTCCTCCAAAGGCGAAACACTGAAAGATACCATCCTGATGGTAAGCAACTACGTCGATCTTATCATTATGCGCCACCATTTGGAAGGCGCCGCCCGTTATGCATCGGAGGTTACGGACGTGCCTATCATCAATGCCGGTGACGGAGCAAACCAGCATCCTTCCCAGACAATGCTGGACCTCTATTCCATTCAAAAGACACAAGGCAAGCTGACCGATCTCAACATCACAATGGTAGGCGACCTGAAATACGGACGTACCGTACATTCTTTGCTGATGGCCATGCGTCATTTCAACCCGACGTTTCATTTCATTGCTCCCGAAGAGTTGAAGATGCCGGATGTGTACAAGCAGTATTGCGACATTCATCATATAAAATATGTAGAACACACGGACTTTACCGCCGACACCATTGCCGGGGCGGACATACTCTACATGACCCGTGTACAAAAGGAACGGTTTACCGACCTGATGGAATATGAGCGGGTGAAGGACCTCTACCTGCTCAAACTTTCCATGCTGAAGAAGGCCAAGGACAATATGCGTATCCTGCATCCGCTCCCTCGCGTGAACGAAATCGAGTATGCCATCGACGACGACCCGCATGCTTATTACTTCGAGCAGGCCCACAACGGCCTGTTTGCGCGGCAGGCTTTGATATGCGATGCCTTGGGGCTGACCTTGGACGATGTGATAAACGACCGGACGATTATTGACTAAAATACCGTAAGTATACAATGAAAAGACAAGAACTTTTGGTGGCCGCACTCGAAAGCGGTACGGTGATAGACCATATTCCATCCAGCAAGCTCTTTGAAGTGGTCAACCTTCTCCACCTCGAACAGATGAAGACTTCCATTACCGTGGGCTACAATCTGAAGAGCAAGAAAATGGGACATAAGAGCATCATAAAAATTGCGGGCAAGTTCTTCTCGGACGAAGAACTGAACCAGTTGGCCGTGGTGAGTCCGAATGTGACCTTGTGTATTATCCGCGATTATGAGGTCGTGGAGAAGAAGGAGGTCTTCTTGCCCGAGGAGTTGAAAGGCATCGTGAAATGTGCCAATCCCAAATGTATTACGAACAACGAACCGATGAAGACGTATTTTCACGCCGTACCGGGTAAGGAAGGTGTGCTTCGTTGTCATTATTGTAATAAAGAGGTGGATTTGGATCACGTCAAATTGGTATAATCCTTTGGGCCATGAAGCAAGACTGGAAACCCGGAACGATGATTTATCCCCTGCCCGCCTTGTTGGTCAGTTGCGGCAGTACGCCGGAAGATTATAATTTGTTCACCGTGGCGTGGGCAGGAACCATTTGTACCAATCCGGCCATGTGCTACATCTCCGTACGACCGGAGCGACACTCTTACGCGCTCATCAAGCAGAACATGGAGTTTGTCCTCAATCTGACAACCGAAGACATGGCGTACGCCACGGATTGGTGCGGCGTGCGTTCGGGGCGCGACTACCGTAAATTTGAGGAAATGAAGCTCACTCCGGGAAAGGCCCGCATGGTGGCCGCCCCCATCGTGGAGGAATCGCCGCTGAGCATCGAGTGCCGGGTGAAAGAGATTGTATCTTTAGGGTCGCATGACATGTTCATTGCGGAAGTGTTGAATGTGAAAGCCGATGAGCGTTATTTGGACGAGCAGAGCGGAAAGTGGAGTCTGGACGCCAGTCACCCTCTGGTTTACCTTCATGGGGCTTACTATGGTCTGGGCAGGAAAATCGGTAAATTCGGCTGGAGCGTGGAGAAAAAGAAAGAATGAAATCCAATTATTTAAAGTCAATAAAGATGAAAACAGACACAACAGTATTTGAATTGATTGAGAAAGAGCACCAACGGCAGCTCAAAGGAATCGAACTCATCGCGTCGGAGAATTTCGTGAGCGATGAAGTGATGAAAGCCATGGGGTCTTGGCTGACGAACAAGTATGCCGAGGGGTATCCGGGAAAGAGATACTACGGAGGCTGTCAGGTGGTGGACGAAGTGGAGAGCTTGGCCATCGAACGGGTATGCAAACTGTTTGGTGCCGAGTACGCCAACGTGCAGCCTCACTCGGGAGCGCAGGCCAATGCTGCGGTATTTTTGGCTTGTCTGAAGCCGGGTGACACCTTCATGGGCTTGAATCTGGACCACGGAGGCCATTTGTCCCATGGTTCGGCTGTGAACACTTCCGGCATCCTTTATCATGCCATCGGTTACAACCTCAACAAGGAGACCGGCCGTGTGGATTACGACGAGATGGAGAAACTGGCTCTTGAACATCGCCCGAAAATGATTATCGGTGGCGGTTCGGCTTACAGTCGCGAGTGGGATTATGCCCGCATGCGTGAGATTGCCGACAAGGTAGGCGCCATATTTATGGTAGACATGGCACATCCGGCCGGTTTGATTGCAGCCGGACTGTTGGAGAATCCGGTTAAATATGCACATATCGTCACTTCTACTACACATAAAACACTTCGCGGACCTCGTGGCGGTGTTATCCTGATGGGCAAAGACTTCGACAACCCTTGGGGATTGAAGACTCCGAAAGGCGAGGTGAAGAAAATGAGCCAACTGCTCAACAGTGCCGTTTTCCCCGGTATCCAGGGCGGTCCGCTGGAGCATGTGATTGCCGCCAAGGCCGTGGCTTTCAACGAGGCGTTGCAACCCGAATTCAAGGAATGGGCCAAACAGGTACAGAAGAATGCCAAGGTTTTAGCCGATGAACTGATGAAACGTGGTTTCGATATCGTAAGCGGCGGAACGGACAACCACTCCATGTTGGTGGACTTGCGCAGCAAATATCCCGACCTGACGGGCAAGGTGGCCGAGAAAGCCTTGGTGGCTGCCGACATTACGGTGAACAAGAACATGGTGCCGTTCGACAGTCGCAGTGCGTTTCAAACTTCCGGCATCCGCTTAGGTACGCCGGCCATTACGACACGTGGAGCGAAAGAAGATTTGATGGTACTGGTAGCCGAGTTGATAGAAAAGGTCTTGAATGCGCCGGAAGACGAAAATGTCATTGCCGACGTGCGCAAGCAGGTGAACGAGGTGATGGCAGGCTATCCTTTGTTTGCTTATTAAAAAATACGAATCGTCGGGAATAAGACTGAAAAAGAGAACCGGACTCCATAGGATTTGCAGGAGTCCGGTTTTCTTTTTATTTCCTTTCTTTCGCTAAGTTGCAATAGTAGCCTATTTTGTAAAAGGCAAAGAGACCGAGGCTGGGGCGCTTTCCTAATAAATTTCGTCTTATCACCCGACGAAGCAGACGGTATAGAAGCAAGATGGAAAATATGAGATGCATTCGTTGGAGAATACCGTATAAACGTAACACTCCGGTACAATACCCCAGTTTTTGACGGTGCACGTAGAGGGTTCTTAATGATTCTTCTGTCTTGTGTAGAAATACGGCATTTTTTTCAATGTCTTCATTCATCAAAGGATTGTCTATATGCAAAACAGACACATTGGCACGACCTAACGCCAATCCCATCATGACATCTTCATAACCGTAGTTTCGGATGGTTTCGTCGAAAGGGCAAGCCTGAAATGCCGAACGGGAAATCAGGAAGTTGAAACTGCGGAACATGGCGTATGGATGCTGCATTCGTTTTTGGGCTGTGAACTTATGCTCTGCATGTTTCTCGTAGGTATATCTTAAGGATACATCCGGTGAAGGTTGTTTGGAAGGGTGCAGGATACTTCCGCATATAACATCCGCCTTATCAAGCAGTGCCTTGTAACGGGCTAAGAAATCGGCATTGACAATTCCTCCGTCGCAGTCCAAAAAAAGAAAAAAATCATATCGGGCGAGACGCCCCAAGATATTGCGGATACGCGAACGGCCCACGTTCTCTTGCAATTCTATATATTTGCAGTCGGGAATACCGTTGATTTTACGGTTTTCACGCTTAAAGGCATCTTCCGAAGCATCGTCGGCCACCAATATCTCGTAGGGGCATTCCAGTCTTTCAGCTTGTTGTTGCAGGTCGGTCACCAATTTAACGCACACGTAGTTATACGTCGGAATCAAAATGGAAAGCATATTCTGTTTTATGGTATTTCGGTTTTCAAAACTTCATGAGGCCTGCGGGGTTCTTTGGCATTGTATGATGAGTACATGGTTCGTCTTGTCGTCTATCCGGAAACGGTTGTCGCTCCGTTCGTTGACCAACCAAGCGATGCGCTCTCCGCTACATACGACTAACTGCCTTTCTTTTTCAAACAGATTCTTCTGGCAGTTTGTCAGATAGTCGCTTACCAATTTCTGCCCCGTCATGCCGAAAGGGACAAAACGGTCTCCTTCTTGCGCGAACCTCACCGTTATGGGATATTCTATTTTGTCCAGGTCCATGCACACCGTATCTTTGCTTCGAGGTATCGTAAAATGCCGGTCATAATGCACCCTACGGATGAGGAACGTAAGGTCTTGTGTTACTTTCACACATCCTTCCAATGGAAGGACATGGCACAAACACTTATATTGTTCGTCTTTACGGCTAAGCACAAGCGTTTTTCTGTCTCGAAGCAATCGCCATTCATGGCTTTCATAAACTTTTCCGGAACCGCCATCCAAGTGGTCGAAAACCTCTTCCGCCTGTACGCTGTTGAAACCGTATGCGGACAACAGTTCAAAGAGCACGGTACGCGCAGCAGGAATAGTCTTCAAGGTTTGTATGTCGATACGGTTGTTCCGGCATATGCGCGCCTTCAAATCCTCTACGGCTATATTATATAAGGTATAGGCATCTTCCAGATGACGTATCGTGTCTTGTAAGGTGTCGAGGATAGACGGGTTCACGGTTTTCAGTATCGGCAAGAACTCCAGACGGATTTTGTTACGGACGGCTTCCGTTTCCAGATTCGTGCTGTCCGTGACGTAAGATTGCCCTTCTCCGGCCAGATACCGCTCGATTTCCTCACGGCTCGTGTCCAGCATCGGGCG
>ENA-OOXA01001363-OOXA01001363.1-human-gut-metagenome-genome-assembly--contig:-NODE-1363-length-13943-cov-1.386305_pt1 | contig 13943 bp, 10 predicted proteins | sample MGYA00241581_ERZ501331 | MGnify/ENA primary metagenome ERZ501331 (study PRJEB25962, sample SAMEA2042982) | human gut metagenome | biome: human gut; feature: human-associated habitat; material: faeces...
CAAGAAAGCTTTCTGTTACCTTTTGGCGCCTCCTTTGGCTGCCTTGACACCGGAGGCGCGCCGCCGCCTTCAGGCCATCGAGAACTTCAGTGACCTCGGATCGGGTATCCACATCGCCATGCAGGACTTGGATATCCGTGGGGCGGGTAACCTGTTGGGAGCCGAGCAGAGCGGTTTCATCGCCGATTTGGGATATGAGACCTATCAGAAGATTTTGTCCGAAGCCGTGAAGGAACTGAAGAACGATGAGTTCGGCGACCTCTATGCCGAGGAAATCAGGAAGGGGAACGACTTGGGCGGTGAGAACTTTGTGGACGAGTGCGCGTTGGAGAGCGACTTGCAGATGTCTTTCCCCGACGATTATGTGCCTAGCAGCAGCGAGCGCATGCTTCTTTACCGCGAACTGGACGGTCTGGAACGCGACGAAGACGTGGAAGCATTCCGCTTGCGCATGAAAGACCGTTTCGGGGAGATTCCTGAGGAGGGTGAGGAACTGATTCGCGTGGTGGCGCTCCGCCGCCTCGGCAAGTGTCTCGGTGCGGAAAAGATATTCCTCAAGGCCGGGCGCATGGTGCTTTATTTCGTGCAGAACGAGAAGAGCGCCTATTTCGAGAGCAAGGCTTTCGGGCAGTGCATCGCGTATGCTGCCATGAATGCCCACCGTAGCAACCTGCGTGAGGCGAACGGCCGCCGTTCGATGGTGATTCAGGAGGTGCGTTCGGTGAAATCTGCCGTCGGGATACTCCGGCTGATTTCGGAGTTACAGGCAGTGTGAGCACATGTTTGAAGGCGTGGAGGGCAAAGATACTCATTTTGCTCAATCGTTGAGCAAAAAACGGAGAAAATTGCTCAATGATTGAGCATTTTGAGGTAAGCAATCTCAGAAGCCGAACCACCGCTTTTCTTTTACCTGTTTGTACTTTTGCCGGAATCTTCGTAACTTTGGGGCTTTATAAGAACAAAAGTAGTCAGACGACAATAAAGATAAACATATAAATAGTGGAATAGTGATTCCATTCAGCTTTTAAGAAAACGAGCTTTTAGCTTACATTCTCGCAATCTGAAAACCGCCAAATTTGAGGAGCAGGGAATAAGCTACCGGAGGTTCGCGTCCTAACGGGCGTGAACTATCCGTGCTTATTTGTGTTCCACGGTTACTTGGCGGTACCTCAGATTGGCAATAAGCATTGGATGGTTTACGCTTTTGTTTTTATGGTACACATTGGTCAGCTCATCGAACAGGAACTGCGCCGCCAGCGCCGTTCCGTGTCATGGTTCGCAAAGGAACTCTATTGCGACCGTACCAATGTGTACAAACTATTTCGTAAGGAGAGCATAGACACGTTGTTGCTCTATCGTATTTCTTGTGTTTTGTCCCATGATTTCTTTAAGTACTATACCGACGACTTTGTTTCCGATAACAAACCGTAGCGGTTTTGTCTACGGTTTGTAGCCGTTACGTCTACAAATTCTATATGTCTTAACGCATTTTCCTCCTTAACTTTGCATCAGTTTAATTTCATATTAATAATTAAAAAGAAATGTTATGAAGAAGACTTTAAAATTTTTGAGTTGGATGTTTGTGGCCGTATTATCGGTTTTGTCCTTTTCTAGTTGTAGTGATGATGATGAAGGACATCCCTATGCGGGAACAGTTTGGGAATATGAAGATATTTATGAGTCTGGTACTATAACAACGCGTATTCGCTTTGCGGATGAAACAAAAGCTTATTATGAAGTAGAACAAAGAAATGCAGGAGGTACGATTGTTGACAATACGTCAAGTCCTTATTCTTATACATATTCTGGAACTTTGATTGTATTTAGACCCCAACAAACGGGAAAGGCAAATCTTGAAGGCGTTGTTAGTGAAGGCGTTAAAATGGTATTGACTAATACTTCAAATGGAGAGGAAATCTCTATATTATATAAAAAGTAGCTTTTATTTGTAGAATGAATAAGAGAAGAGGGGGATGTTGGTTAGCTGTGTTTTCTTTGTTTTCTATAAAGATGTATTCAGTTCCTGCCTATCCTCATAAAGTCCTTTATAAGTTTGGGGACAGGGACAGTACGGAAGTGTCAATTCGTCTTAAAGGCGACGAATACAACAAATGGGCTTTGACCACAGACAATTATACCTTACTACCTTCGGGAAATGAATGGTATTTTGCTAAGGCGGACAGCATGGGGAATGCTGTCCGTTCTGGTTATAAATTGTGTGCCTATGCCGAACGTCCGGAAAGTTTGCGTCGTTTTTTGGCGCAACAGCCGAAAGGGTTGCGTCCTATGGTGGACGAAGCTCAAAAGAAGAGGCTATCGTACAGAAATAGGGCTGTTGAAAAACGAGGAAGGCATGCGGCAGTCGTTGGAGAACGTCGTGCCTTGGTAATCCTGATGTCATTTGCCGATGTAAGCTTCACTAAGACCGAGGCGGATTTCGATGCACTTTTCAACGAACCGGGTTATGCCGTGGACGGGGCGCAGGGAAGTGTCTATGATTACTTCCGGGAGGTTTCCTACGGGCAGCTTTCGTTTCATTGCGACGTATTAGGGCCTTACAGGGCAGCGTATCCTATGGCTTATTATGGCTCGAACGGTTATGGCGGTTCGGACACGAACCCGTATGCTTTGTTTCTCGAAGCCATGGAACATGCCGTGCGGGAAATCGACTTGCAGGATTATGATGCCGACGGAGACGGTTATGTGGACAACGTGCATATCGTGTTTGCCGGATATGGTGAAGAAGCCGGGGCTTCTCCCTCCGCCATCTGGTCGCATGAGGCCATGTTCCCGGAAATCACCATGCAAGGCATGAAGATAGACCGTTATTCCTGTACGCCGGAGCTACGGGGAAACCGTGGAGGAGGTATATCGCGTATCGGACCTTGCTGCCACGAAATGGGGCATGCTTTGGGGGCGATGGACTATTACGATACTGATTATACCACGGGCGGTAGTTTCGAGGGCACGGGCGTATGGGATGTCATGGCGCAAGGCAGTTGGAATAACGATGGTATCACCCCGGCACATTTCAACCCTTACGTGAAAGCCTATGATTTCGGTTGGGTGGGCGTGACTACGTTGACGCATACAGGAGATTATTCGCTCCATCCTTCCACTTGGGAGAAAGACGGCGTGTACCGGGTTGATACAGGTTCCGAGGGGGATTTTTATTTGTTGGAGAGCCGTGTTCGTGACGGGTTCGATACGGCATTGCCTGGTGAAGGGCTGATGGTGTATCACGTGCATCCCCGGATTGAGGAAGGGGCGTATGGCAATACGATAAACGCTTCGGCACCGCAAATGATGTATCCGGTGTGTGCTTCTTCGTCTGTGTCCGTTCCCTCATCTTCTTCTTATTCATACGGTGAGATTAATTCGGCAGGTTGCCCTTTCCCCGGTTCATCTGGTAAAACGGAGTTCGGCGGGCAGACCGTTCCGGCGGCGTTTGCATGGGACGGGAGTGACGTAGGCTTCGACCTGTCCGATATAAACCGCACTGCGGACGGACAGGTCTCTTTCCGTTTTACTACAGACGGCATGGCTCCATCTTTGGGATGGAAGACGGAATGGAACGAAAGTTTTGAGAACTCCTCTTCCGCTTCATCATGGTTGGTGTCGAGCCAATGGGGCTATACAACGGAATGGGAACGTATGATGGCTGACAGTTCCGGAGGAATAGGGGAAATCGCTTCGTGGGACTACATAACCGATGCGGCAGACGGTTCATATTATATGGGGTTGGTACAGCGGTTTATGTTGGGAAGTTTGAAAGGTGTGATGGTGTCACCGCTCGTGACGGACAATCCCGACGGTAATGCCAAATTGCGTTTTTTTTACCAGAACAAGGCACGAAGCGGAGGACAGGTTACGTTGGAAGTGTATTGTAAAAAGGAAACCTCGAAGGAATGGATTCCTTTGCAGGTTTTGGATGCAATAACCGGTACGTGGACGAAACAGGAAGTGGATTTGCCCGTGAGCACGGAACGCCTTCAAGTCATATTCTTGGCCAAAACGGAAGGAGCTTGTGGGGCGTTTGTAGATGATGTATCTATATTGAAGCCGAAAAAGGGCGACGCGCTTGAAGTTGCAAGCAAACCGGTCGGTTGCCAAATCGGCGTGAGGGAGGGATGTTTGTGGGTGTCTTTGTCCGTTCCGTCTGTCTTGTCCGTCTATGCTTGGGATGGCCGCCGGATACTGTCCGGTCATTACGAAGCAGGGGAGCAGACGTTCCGTTTGCCGTCCGGCATCTATGTGGTACGAATCGGGGGGGACGTTCAGAAAGTTCGGATTCATAATTGAATCCGGACATCCAACGGCGACAGGACATTCCATCCTTGTATTATGCCATTGAAAAACAAAGATTTTGTTTTGTAGCTTGGGTAAAATGAACTATATTTGTCCGTAAAGTTTGATAGATGTGGTTTTAAAAGAAGGACGGTATGGAAAAGGTGGATATGAATTACAGCTTCTTTAGCGGTAAAGAGCCGACTGATGCCCAGCTTGCTCAGTTGATGCGAGAAGCCTGTTCGGATGCTGTAGAACGGGCACGGGAAGCTGATGTTAAGTTTGAAGCAGAGTTGGAAAATATGGCGCGTCAGTATATGGCTGAATATAAAACTCGTTATGGGAGAACGTAAACCGCTATTGATTGTTGTAGCCGGACCCAATGGTTCCGGTAAAACAACTATTACCGCAAAGGTCTTGCATCATGAATGGATGGAAGACAGTTATTATATCAACCCGGACAATATAGCCGAAGAGCGATTCGGTGGGTGGAATTCCATGGATGCTGTTTATAAAGCTGCGTTATACGCTGCACGTTTACGGGAAAGGCTTTTAGCAGAGCGCAAAAGTATGATTTTTGAGACTGTGATGTCTGCCCCTGATAAGGTTGATTTTATTCGCCGGGCAAAAGATGCCGGTTTTTTTGTTCGTGTCTTTTTTATTTCTACAAGTTCGCCTAAGATAAATGCGTCCCGTATAGCAGCTAGAGTTATGGAGGGTGGGCATGATGTTCCTATCTCTAAGATTATTTCGCGATATCAGAAATCTATTTCTAATTGTCGTATAGTTTCTTCTTTTGTGGACCGTACTTACGTGTATGACAATTCCGTGGATGGGGTAGAAGCAAGGCTTTTATATAGGATGAAAGATGGTCTGCTTTTTAAGAAGTACGTAACGGATATTCCCTTTTGGGCACGAATTATTTCTAGTGTAGACGAATAAAACTTTAGTTGGCCGTGGCACCGGTTTCTTCTCGCTGGCAGGAGAAGGAGAACGGCGGTGTGAGGATGAGGCGGCGTACCTCCGCATTGTCCATACGTGGAATGTCGCGAATGGTCTTACCCGAACAGGCTGCTTGGATGACACGACAGAAAAGTCCGTGACTTACTACCAATACACGTTTATCTTTGTAACGGGACACTGTATCGAGCAGGAATGTTTCCGCCCGGCGAAACATGGATTCTACGGGTTCGGCCCGGTGGTCTATCTTTGTACGTGCCTTCAGGATATCCATACCCGTGAACGGTCCCCAATCCCGTTCGCGAAGGAGAGATGTGGATTCAAGAGGTAGGCCGTGCGGTTCGTTCAGTATCATAGCGGTGTCCATACAGCGTTTCAAGTCGCTGCACAATAAAGCATCGAAACGGATATTCTTCAATTCATCCCGTAGGGCTTGTGCTTGTGCGATTCCTTCGTGCGACAAATGCCCCGGCATGTGTCCTTGCAGGATGTGGGCTGCATTTTCTTCCGTTTGTCCGTGTCTCACTAGATAAAGTTCTGTCATAAAAGATAAGATTGTCGTGTAATAAGAGGTAAAGTAAGTAAAATAAATCCGTTTAATCGGCTTTTTTGCCGATTTTTCAGGGTTTCTTTCGTTTTTTCAATGATAATATCGTACCTTAGCTGTGTATAAACATTAAACATTTACACTTATGAAGATAGTGAACAGTTATATTTTTCGTGCCGTATGCGCTTTGCTTATCGGCCTTTTGTTAGTATCCAATCCGGAGAGGATGACCGGATTGTTGGTGCAAGTAATCGGTGGATTGTTTCTGATTTCCGGATTAGTCTCGCTCATTAATTATTTCATTATCCGTTATTCGGATAAAGTACCGGTCAAGCCCGTATTTCCTATGGTGGGGTTGGGCAGTTTGCTGTTTGGAGTATTTCTTGGCTTCTTCCCGGGGCTGTTCATTACTTATCTGATGTATATTTTCGGTTTTCTGATGGTGGTGGCCGGCATCAATCAGTTGTGGAATATGTTTCGCTTGCGTCGTTTGATACCTTTCCGTTGGTATGTTTTGTTTTTCACATTATTGATTACGGCTTTAGGCGTATTTGTGCTTTTCAATCCGTTGGAATCCGCTTCCGTCCCGTTCATTCTTTTGGGAGTGAGTTTCATGCTTTATGGTGTGTCGGAATTGATTAACGGCGTGCGTTGGCGTAAATATAGCCGGATGCAACAGCAAAAGGAACAAGTATTGATTGAAAGAGGAGATGAAGAAATTTGAGGGTAATTTCACAACAATAAAGAGGGAACGACAGCATTTTGGTCGTTCCCTTTCTTATTGTTGTGAATGTCTTTTATTTTACGAGCATTTTTATGGTTTCCTTATAATCCTTGTAGATTACTTGTATCAAGTAAGTACCAGGGGGATAGTCGTGTGCGTAAACCGGAATTTCGGTTTTCCCGTTTTGGGCTGCGGTTTCTTCATGCTTTATGAGGTTGCCTCTTAAAGAATAAATCCGGTAAACCACAGTTCCGTCTTGCGTGTGGTCGACGACCAATGTGGCACTCTCCCTGACAGGGTTGGGTGTCAGGTGCAGGGAGATTTTTCCGGCTTCACTTGCGGCGATGCTGCTTGCCCCACCAGTAGTGAACGTTTGTTCTTCTCCGTAGGTCGTTCCGGATGCGGTTTTAGCGAAACTCCTGTATTTATATGTGGTGTAAGGTTTCAAGTCATGCAGCTCTGCTTTCATTTTCTCGCCGTCCACGATAACCGTTTGCTTGTCGGCGTAGCTTCTGGCAATATCCTCTGTCCAGTATTCAAATCCCTTTTGCAGGATTTCTTCCGAACCGCTGATGATGTAGCCCATCAATGTGACGGACGTACCGTCCGGCGATGTGATGGTGATGGTTTGCACGGTGGGCGGGAAGAGCACGAAAGCATCGGCTGGCCCGAATCCTATCCATTCGCTGAAATACTCTTTTTCTTGGTATTTCACAAAAGCGCGGTATTTATAGTAAGTACTTGGCGTTAGGCTGCGCAGGCTGAAAGCCAGTTTGCCGTCTACGGGAGGTTGTGCGAGCACGGTGTTCGACGGAACCAAATCCGGCGCGTCATATTTCCGCCACTCGAAACCGAATTGTGCGTCGCTGTAAGTGTCACACGCCGTGAGGGCATGTAATGTGGTCGAAGTGTGCGAGCATGCATCAGCAGCTTCTATGGTGGCGCTGATAGGTTGTGTCGTAAACGTGTTCCATTCGGAATAAGTACTGTTCGTACCGATTTGGATAAAGGTACGGTAAGATACGGTGGCGTGAGCCGGCAGGTCTGTCAACCGGCAGGGGGTACCTTCTTTCCGGAACGTTTCGTTTCCCACTTTCCATTCTACGCCCGAAGCGGTAATGGCGGAGGGATCGGCCAAGTCGGACGACACCGTGACCAGTGCAGAGGTTTGCAAGGCTTCCACGACATTGCCACCGACGGTGACCTGAAGGGTGGAGAACGAGTTCCATCCGCTGGCATAAGTCCCGTGTGGCGTTTTCACGTAAGCTGTCGGGGAATAGTATCCGCCGGGATATAGTCCTGTCAGTGTCACGAGAGAGTCTTTCCCGTTGAGCACATAGTGCTTCCCGTTCAATTCCAATCCTTTTTCTATCACAGTGGCATCTCCCGTGTCGAAACGGCAAACGAGGGTCGCCGTAGTCTGTGTGGCTTCTTTCAAAGCCCAGGAAACCGCGACGGGAAGGGTAATAATCCCCGAGGTTGTTGTAGAACGTTTCCTCAATGTCGCCTTCGTCTGGGATGTTTACGATAGCGTAATGCCTGATGGAGTATTTCGTGCCCTCTATCAGTCCGGATATGGTGGTCTTGAATACATTTTTGTCAATCCCGTGGGTAGAAGGTTCTCCTTTCACTTTCGTCCATAAGGTCATGTCGTTCCATGCCCAGTTGTGTTTCTCTAATGTGTCGAGAGGCACGTAGTAGCAGCCGCTTTCTTTTAGCGTGCCTTCTATTTTGTCCGTGTTCAATGTATGCAAGGCGGTTATGCGGGTTTGCGTGGCGTTAAGTTCTATGGTATGGCAGAGTACTCCCGTGTTCTTCGTGGTGAAGAACCGTGCACTGCTGTAAATGGTCTCGTGTTCGGTTTTTACGATAGCTCGCATGCAATAGGACGTGTTGCCTTGCAGTCCCGTTACGGTAGCACGCACGAATCCTGTTTCGTCCATGGGGCTGCCGTCCACAACAGCTATAATCTTGTATCCTTCTTCCAGCGGATGGCCGATGCCCACCTCGAAGCTCACTTTCTTTACTTTTGCCGGGTCACCCTTGATGAGGGCAAGCAGGTCGGCTGTAGTACGTGTGGGTTGTGCGCTCAGTTCCTCGAATAAGTTACCGGTCTTGAACTTTTTGGACGGCATGAGGTTTTCCATACCGTTTTCTTCCCATGCTAACAAGTATTCGTATTCCGTGTCAGGAGATACTTCAATGTCTGTTTCCGTGTCGCTCCATGGAATTTCCGTGTAGTCCGTTTCTGTGGTTTTCTTGTATTTCAATACCATGTTGCTTGGAACGTCGTCCGGATTCGGGGTGATTCGCTCCAGATGCGCGGTGTAATAGTCCGTTCCGGTAGAAAAGACATCCGCCGTGCGGAAATGTGGAAGGGTGTAGTTGTCCCCCGTCCAGGCGTGGCCTTTGTCCGCAGTGGCCGTGTCGTTATAGGCTTGGGCAGCCTCGTTTAAGTCCTGCCGGAAATCTTTGCCTTTCATGTCGAATACGCCTAAGATGTACTGTGACTGTTGGTAATAGTCATTGCCGATGGGCTTTCCCGTTTCTGCGCTATAATAAGTATTCCGGATGCGGGTCGGTACGTTGTATTTGTCTATCAGGTAACTGGCATCCCCTGCGATGCTACCTATCTGTTCTTCCGATCCGGTGGAACTTACCGTCCCCGAATTGTAACATCCGTAAATCAAGGGCGTGATACCTATTGTACTGTATTGGAATACGCCGGTGATACCGCCTCCGTTATTGTAGAACGTTTGTCCTTTCCGGCCGTTGCATGCGATGGCACCGATGTTGTAGCTGTTTACAATACTTCCTGAATTGTGAGAACTGATGCCGCCTACGGTGGCTTTCATGTCGCTTTGTACGGCAATGCGTCCTGTATTGCCGCTGTTGATGACGAGGCCGTAATTACTGGTGGTAATGCCGGCAGCCGAGAACGGGCTGTATACCGTTTGTGACGAACTGAACCGTACGTTTACCTCTCCTTCGTTCAGGCAGTTGTTAATAGTGGAACCGGAAAAGTTCGTACCCACAATGCCCGCCAGACTGATGCCTTCCGTCTTGTAAGACGTACTGTTGCCCGACAGTTTGCCCCGGTTTATGCATCCGGTGATGCGTATGTTCTTTCCGTTACAGTCGCCCGTGATTCCTCCGCCGGACACGCTGCCGCTTTCGGTGACTTCCACTGTGATTCCTCCTTCGTTCAGGCAACCGTTTACACTGCCGTCCGTACGGCCTGCAATGCCGCCTACGGTGAGTTCGCCACGGTACTTTTCAAAGGTGATATTTCCGGCGAAGCGGCAGGCGGCGATGGTCGTGTACACCATCGCTTCGCCTACGATGCCGCCCACTGTGGCATCTGGAAGTTGGTTAGAGGAAGTGATTTTACATGTCTCGTCCAAAATCAGGTCATACACCACTCCATATTCGGGATTGCCATAATAGCCTTGTAAAGTGGCGATAAAGCCGGAATTCCCCACACCGGCTTGTACCTGTACTCCGGACAAGGTATGCCCGTTACCATCGAAAAATCCACCGAATTTTTTGATGGGTGTCCAATAATGCGCCCCCATGTCCAGATCGTTGTCCAACACGATTCTGCTTTGCAGGAACGTGGTGCCTTGTTGGGACAAATAGGACAACCCTGCTAATTGTTCCGCTGTGGTTATGTGGTATTCCGATCGGTTGTTACCGTCCCACCACGATGTGTCGTAATTGCCTTCGTCCGTCCAGTTTCCGGTTTGTGCCCACATCATGCCGACTGACAAACAGCAGGTGCACAGCGTCCATAATTTTTTCATGATTTTTATTTTTGAAGTAAATACTATTCCTTTTTCTTCAGCTCCGCGTCGAACTGCCGGATGGCGGCCATACCCTCGTTGCAGGCGCACGGACCGCTGATGCAGCCGCCCGGGCAAGCCATCACCTCAATCATGCGCGTAGGGCATTTGCCCGTTTTGGCGTACGCCCGCAGTGCGGCAATGTTTTTCTTGTTCAGGTCAGCTATCAGTGTACCTTGCAGTTCCGGGTCGCCTACCATGTTTTTTACGGCCGTGAACACACCGCCGGTCTTGGCAAAGCCGTGCGCGTCATGTCCGGCATGTTCTTCGGGCGTAAAGTCCTCACATGCCGCCATGTCTATTTCCATACCTTCAATGACGGCATCCAGTTCACGGAACGTCCATACGAAGTCTACGTTGGGATTCTCGCGTCCTTCCGCCTTTTTGGAAGCACAGGGGGCGATGAACACCGTCAGGGCTTCCGGATGTTTTTTGCGGGCATATTCCGCTACGTAGTACATGGGAGAACCCGTAGAAGACACGTAAGGCATGATTTCGGGGATGTGTTTCCGCGCCAACTGTACGTAAGCCGAGCAGCAACTGGTGGTCATGAACGCAGCTCCGCTTTCCAATTTCTCTTTGAATTCTTCCGCTTCCCGCCGGATGGTTTCTTCGGCGCCGTATGCCACTTCGAGTACGTCGCTGAAACCGATGGCTTTTAATGCACCGAATACTTTCTCTACAGGCTGTTTGAATTGGGCCAACACGGAGGGGGCCACCATAGCCACTACTTGTCGTCCTTCCTTGATGCGGTTCAGCACATCGAATACGGCACATTGGTCGAATATGGCACCGAACGGACAAGCGTTCAGGCATTTGCCGCAATAGATACATTTTTCCGGATCGATATGTTCTACGCCGTATTCGTCTTTGGAAATGGCTTTCACGGGACAAGCCTCTTCGCACGGCACGGGAATGTACACGATAGCGTGGTAAGGGCATACCTGATGGCACCGGCCGCAACTGATACATTTTTCGTGGTCGATGTAGGCTTTCCCTTCGCTGTCGTAGTGAATGGCATCTTTCGGACAGTTGTTGTAGCAAGGCCGCGCGGCACAGCCACGGCACAGGTTCGTCACCTCGTAGTTGATTTTCACGCACGAAGAGCACGCTTCGTCCATTACGCTGAGGATACTTTTCTCCGAATCGATTTCTTTTCGTTCCATCATGCGGGCGGCGTAGGTAGACAGACGTTCGGTTTCGTCGGTTTCATCCGTCATGTCAAAGCCCATCATGGCCATGGTCTTGTATTTTGTCACTGCACGTTCTTTATACACGCAGCAGCGTCCCAACGGTTTTTGCTTGCGTGGATGCAGTTCCACAGGCAGCCGGTCTACTTTTTCCAATAACTCGTTTTCTTTCCACATTTTCACCAAACGCGCCAATAATTGGTAGCGGATGAACATGATGTTGTTGTTATATGCCATCGTTTAGGATTATTTAGTTTTGATTATTGGACAAATCTACGAAAAAAAAGGCAATCTTTTGTATCTTTGTGTTAATTTTATGACAGAATGTTTCAATAATATTTCAGAAAGCGGTTTTTCAGCCCTGTTGGATGTACTTTTGGCTGGAAAAAGTCCCGGTAGGGAAGGTTGGAGATTGTTACTTGCCGGTTTGGACGACGGGCAGGATGAGTCTCTTCGTGCCCTTGCGGCAGAGGCTGCCCGGAAGCGTTTCGGGAACGGGATATTCATTCGCGGACTCGTTGAAATCTCTTCGTGGTGCCGCAACAACTGCTATTATTGCGGGCTTCGTCGTTCCAACCGTTTCGCCTCGCGCTACCGTTTGTCTCAGGAGCAAATACTCGATTGTTGCCGGGAGGGGGCACGGCTCGGCTTCGGGACTTTTGTCTTGCAGGGCGGAGAAGACGGGGAACAAGATGAGGATTGGATTGAAGAATTGGTGGGCAAGCTCCGCGCGGAGTTCCCCGGACATGCCATCACGCTGTCTGTGGGGGAACGCGACGGGGAGGTGTACCGCCGGTGGCGTGATGCAGGGGTGGATCGTTACCTGCTTCGCCACGAAACACGGAATGAGGCGCATTATGCCCGTTTGCATCCACGTGAGATGGACGGTGCCCGGCGTCGGGAATGCTTGCGGACGCTGAAAGTTTTGGGGTATCAGACTGGAGCCGGCATGATGGTGGGGTCGCCCGGTCAGACATGGGATTGCTTGTTGGACGACATTGCTTTTTTGGAAGAATTGGAACCGGAGATGATAGGCATGGGGCCTTTCGTTCCGGCTGCCCATACGCCTTTTGCCCGTCATCCGGCCGGGTCGGTGTCTTTGACGCTCCGCTTGATTGCATTGATGAGGCTGCGTTTTCCGGAGGCATTGATCCCGGCCACCACGGCTTTGGCTACGTTAGACGCACACGGGCGTGAGGCCGGTATCTTGGCGGGGGCAAACGTGGTGATGCCTAACTTGTCCCCTTTGGCCGTGAGGGGGCAATACAGTATTTACGACCATAAAGTGTCCGGAGGGAGCGAGGCAGCCGAAGGGTTGCACCGTCTGGAGCAGGATTTGAAAAAAATAGGCTACCACATCTCATACGGTCGCGGAGACAGTCCGGGACATGGGGAGGAAAGTAGCTGTAGAACGATTAGATATGAAGATAATGTATGATGTGAAATCGGAACGCGCTGAAGAGTTTATCTCCGACGCGGAGATACGTGAGACAATGGCATACGCCGAAGCGCATAAGGACGACCGTCCGCTCATCGTGTCCATATTGGAGAAAGCACGCCTTTGCAAAGGGCTTACCCATCGCGAGGCTGCCGTGCTGCTGGCTTCCGGGCAGCAGGATCTGACGGAAGAGATGTTTGCCTTGGCACGCGACATCAAGCAGCGTTTTTATGGCAACCGCATCGTGATGTTCGCCCCGTTGTACCTTTCCAATTATTGTGTGAACGGTTGCGTGTATTGCCCTTACCATGCCAAGAACAAGACGATACGCCGCCGTAAGCTGACGCAGGAAGAAATCCGCAGGGAAGTCATCGCCTTGCAGGACATGGGGCACAAGCGGTTGGCTTTGGAGACCGGCGAGGACCCGCGTAACAACCCTATCGAATATGTGTTGGAGAGCATTCGTACGATTTACGGCATCAAGCATAAGAACGGGGCCATCCGGCGCGTGAATGTGAACATTGCCGCCACGACGGTGGAGAACTACCGCCGCTTGAAGGACGCGGGCATCGGTACGTATATTCTTTTTCAGGAGACGTATAACCGGACGAATTATGAGGCACTTCATCCTACGGGACCGAAGAGCGACTATGCTTACCACACCGAGGCCATGGACCGTGCCATGACGGGCGGTATCGACGATGTGGGTATCGGCGTGTTGTTCGGGTTGGAGACCTACCGTTACGACTTCATCGGTTTGCTGATGCATGCCGAGCATCTGGAGGCCCGTTTCGGGGTCGGGCCGCACACCATCAGCGTGCCGCGCCTGTGCCCGGCTGACGACATAGACACGGCGGATTTCAAGAACTGTGTGCCGGACGAGATTTTCCATAAAATTGTGGCTGTGCTCCGTATTGCCGTACCTTATACGGGAATGATCGTGTCCACGCGCGAG
>ENA-OOXA01001365-OOXA01001365.1-human-gut-metagenome-genome-assembly--contig:-NODE-1365-length-13930-cov-2.178090_pt1 | contig 13930 bp, 10 predicted proteins | sample MGYA00241581_ERZ501331 | MGnify/ENA primary metagenome ERZ501331 (study PRJEB25962, sample SAMEA2042982) | human gut metagenome | biome: human gut; feature: human-associated habitat; material: faeces...
AGGAAGCGCCGAACTTCTTTTCGGAGATAACGGTTGGGCGAGGCATATCGGCCGTGACCAGCTGTTTCAGATCGAGATAACTCTTTTCCGTTTGCCTGAAAATGGAATCGGCCAACGCTTCCTTACCGAACAGCATCCCGTAGAAACGAATCCATTCGGTACGTCCCAACGGCAGCGATTCCATATAATCGGCTCCCTCGATAATGGGGATTCCCAACTTCTCGACCGGCCCGTAGCCACTATTCTGGAAAGGGGAAACGATCACAAGCTCGGCCCCTTTGTCGATCATCATCTCCACATTAGGGGCGGTCGCCTCTCCCATATCGACAATCCGTCCGGCTTTCAGCCCTTCCCGGATGGCAGGGGTGTCCATATAGCGAGGCTCGCAAACGCCTATGATCCGCCCTGTCTCGCCCAACTGGTCGATAATAGCCGCATGCACGGATGTATAAACCACGACATTCTGTGCCGGAACCTGCACGACCGTTCCTTTCGGAAGGTTTTCGGGAACAGGCCGGTCACGGTCTACCAAAAGATACCGTTGCAACAGGCGCGTACTATCCCACGGATCACGCACTTCAACAGCCGTATAGCCATCGAAATGATGCACGGTAAACCCCTGGGCGTAGCGGATGGTGTCAGAAGAGAGGGAGTTTTCGGAATGGGAACTCTGCCTCATATTACAACTTAACGTGAGGCAGAGTAAAAGGAAAGAAGCAAGCAACTTCATTTTTATCGTTTTACAAATACAGCCTTAACAGGATTTAAACCAACTTCAAACTGGAATAACTTCTTACCACTCGCATCAAATGCATACACATCGCCATTCGTCTTATAATCGGAAGCAGTAATATAAATATAACCGGTCGTCGGATCAGCTCCGATTTTATAAGGTTTATCAATAGAGGTTCCATCTGTGATAAAGTTATCTGAAATAACCTTCTCATTTATTGCATCATAAGAAATAAATGAGATAACCTGGTTCCAGTTTGCATCATACTGTGAATAGATCATGTAAAGCTTATCGCCGACAGAAGCCATTTCTGTCGCATTCGTTTCTGTAATAGTCGTGACTTCATCCGTCTCGCTATCGATACGTTGGAAAGTATTCGGAATAGCACCGTAATCACCCATAGAAACCAAATAAACATCTCCCTGGCTGTCTGTCACCAAGTTTACAGGATTTGTTACCACTTCGATCTTCTTCGTCTCTTGGAAAGATGCTAAATCGATAACAGATACAGTCTTATCATACCCAACCGGAGTATTATAATCCAAACCACCGGAATTCGCCACATATAATTTATTATTGGCAACTACCAATTGCTCCGGATTACGGCCAACTTTTACTTTCTGTTCGATTTCTAAAGATGCCGTATCCAAACGGGCTACATAACCATCATACAAGGACACATATACTTTTCCTTCATTAGCTGTAAAGAAACGGGGTAATAAGGCATCGCCACTCGATTTGATCTGTTTGATAGATTTACCACTCAAGTCTGTCACTTCGATAATGCTGGAACCATAAACAGCTATATACATTTTAGAACCATATACAATCATATCGTTAGCCGTGTCACCCAATCCTTTTTCATTCACGTTCATGAAAGTATCAACAGTCATCGTCAACGTATTCAGATTGAAACATGAAAGGCCAGCATTGTTACTCCCCATCTTTCCACTATTCAGAAAATAGATACCACCATTATCTACAGGTTCTGGCTCCTGTTCCGGGCTGTCCGGTGTGAGATCCTGGATTTTCACACTTGCCAAAGCCTCTGATTCTCCCTGTGCATTACATGCAACCACTATAATATATGTATCGGCAGTTACACTTGTTTCAATAGCATAGCTGTTTGTTCCGACTTCAACTTCACCCAATTTCGTATCTCTACCCTTTCCATCGGCAGACAGATAAATAACATATTTAGTGATATTGGATACATTTTCCGGAGCAATCCATTTCAATGTACCTTTAATTACTCCTTCAACCTGATCCGTGTCTGTAAAAGTGACCCCAGTCACAACTTCTGTCGGAACAGTAAGCTGATTTTCATCTTCATCCTTACATCCTGTAAAGACAAAAGACATCAGTGCACATAGGACTGAAACAAAAAAAACACTTTTCTTCTTCATACTATTTCTATTTTATCTAATTAATATGTAATACTTAAACTAAATCTCCATGAACGCCCCGGCATCGGATAATACTGAATAATGTCATACGTTTTATCTGTCAGATTCAGGATATCTCCCTGCACCTTAAACATACACTTCTTCAATGCAAAACTCCGGTTTACAGAAAGACTGTGTTCGAGATATGAATCTATTTGATTTGCCTCTATATTCTGCGGAAGGGCATAACGGTCACCTGCTGCCACAAGCGTATAGGTCACATTCACCCAAGGGTTTTCCAATGATGCCGAAACAGACCCCGAATGCCGTGGGGTATAAGGTATCTGGTTCTTATAGTTTTTTTCTTCCGAGTCAGTTACATCGATCGCATCCTGGTAGCTATAAGCAGACAAGAGCAAGAGGGAAAAAGTCTTATATAAAGGTATATTGGCACTTAGATTTACATCTATCCCCTTTATTTCCACTTCTCCCATATTCATCATTTTCCAGATGTACATATTCGGAATGGCGACAATCTTATCACTTACCTTATTATAATAGCCGTCAACAGAAACACTTAACAGGCGTATAAAAGGACTTATCTCATCATTCCATGTAAACCCGATATTATATTGAGTTGCTTTTTCCGGTTTCAAATTGACATTCCCCATACGCAGATAATACAGATCCGTAAAAGTCGGGACACGGAATATATCTTTATAAGAAGCCCGAATACGAAAAGACTGTTCCTGGAACGGACGCCAGGAGATACTTACTGCCGGAGAAAGCCTTTTCTTATCTGCCGGCCTATCTCCATTCTCAACCTTGTCCGTTATATAAGTGCTCAGCAAACTGGCTGTAGCTGTCAACACCGGGCTTTTATATTGTGCGGCAAATGCGGTAAGCGAAGTCCAACGTTTGGGAGTCGGAGCATTTACGAAATTGTTTACCAAAGTATTCCGCGCGATATCCGTATTCAACGAAAAAGAGACATAAGAACAGGGCGTATACAAAATTCCTGCCGATCCGTAATATTCGTTTTGAGTATTCAGATCTTCCTGTTTGCCTCCGGAATATTTATTGCTGATATCGCGATACTTGCTGAACGAATAATTGTATTTGGCATTTGCCTGGAATTTCAAGCGATCAAACCATTCGTTCTCATAATGAAGCTGTGTAAAAAAGTCATTATCCCATACCCGTTCACGGGCATTGCTATTATAAAGAATTACCGAACCGGGAAGTCCCCGTTCCGAATCGTAATAATAAACCTTGCCATTCAATTTTCCACCCCGTCCGAAATGACCATACACATTTCCTTCCAGACGAAGAGACTGAACATCGCTGTTCTTACGGATTTCTTCTGTAACCTCCTTACCGTTTATCAGTGTAAAAGGATAATTTCCTTTTGCACTCAACCAATCTGCATGCAGAGATGCGGACCACCGATTTCCTATTCTCTGCTCATAACGTACCACCGGGTTGAACAATCCGAATGAACCTCCTTTCAGTTTCACATAAGCATTATAAGATTTTTCCTTAAACAGGGGAGCCGCAGTCTTTATGCTCAACGCCCCTGCCGAAGCGTACATCCGTGCCGTCTGGAAGATATCGTCGGCCTGACCGATCGACAGGGAGATCATATCGACATTGTCCAGTGAAAAGCGACTGATATCCACCTGGCCGCTCTGTGCATCCGTGACCGTCACCCCGTCATAGCAGACAGCCGTATGTTTGGCACCGAGGCTGCGGACGGAAACGGTTTTCAAACCTCCTATACCTCCGTAATCCTGTACGGTCACACCGGAAAAGCGTTTTACGGCTTCCGACAAGTCCTGCACACCGAGCCGTTCGATCCCGGCCTTGTCCATCACCTGGAGCGGCGTGCTCTCGCGGGTGGTGGAAGGGCGTACCTTTCCCAGCACCTCGACACCCGAAAGCTGGTGATAGGTCGTCGTGTCTACCTGCGCATACAAAGCGGCAAACGGAAATAGCCAGGCACATAACAGGCCCGACAATCGTTTTACAAATATATTCTGCATACCTTTTCGATTCATCAGTTCCTTTACCCGAGGAACCGGATACCGAATAATGGCAGGTTTTCTGGCTTGTTCCCCCCTTTTCAATTGATAATTGATAATGGACAATTACCAACTAACGGCAGCCTTCCCGGTGTTCAAATTGTCAATTCTCAATTGTCAACCGAACCACCAGTGGCAACAAGATTTGCCGGGGTTTCAGAACTTACAGCTACGGGTACAGCTCCGGACTTTCACCGGATTCCCTTTTACTAACCGTCAGCGGAAGCAAATACGGTTACACCATAATCCGATTGCAAAGGTAGAAAAAACAGATGAGTAATCCTTTTTATTTAACAAAGTAAAACATTTCATCTGTTTTTCGCCAACATAACGGCATATCATGCTTAGAATCTTCTATCTCTATGGTTTACAAAATAAGCTATTCCCGCTATTTTGGTTCATTTCAGAACTCGATTGGTTCATTTTAGAAGAGGTTGAAATTAGTTGAATATTTAACTAAGTACAAAAAGACTCAAAAAGTAATATTTCCGGTTTTCGGAAATTCATAATTCGTAATATTGCAGCTGAAGATTTGAATAGGATTAAGGAAAAAAGAGATTGTATGGGAGAAATAAAAGGTTATATCTCACAGGTTATCGGTCCGGTCGTGGACATCCATTTCGATAATGGCAAGGAAGAAAAGATAACACTTCCCCGCATTCACGATGCAATGGAGATAACCCGCCCCAATGGAAAAATCCTGATTGTGGAAGTCCAGCAGCATATTGGGGAAAACACGGTCCGCACCGTAGCGATGGATACGACAGACGGACTGAAGAGAGGAATGGAAGCCATTTCGCACGGTTCGCCCATCACGATGCCGGTCGGCGACCAGGTAAAAGGGCGTTTGATGAACGTAACGGGGAATCCCATTGACGGAATGACCGAACTCGACAAGAAAGGGTCCCTTCCGATCCATCGCGAACCGCCCAAGTTCGAAGACCTGACCACCAGCCGTGAAGTCTTATACACCGGCATCAAGGTGATCGACCTGCTCGAACCTTACTCCAAAGGAGGCAAGATCGGTCTGTTCGGGGGAGCTGGTGTAGGGAAGACGGTTCTGATCATGGAGTTGATCAACAACATCGCGAAGAAGAACAACGGATTCTCCGTCTTTGCCGGTGTGGGTGAACGTACACGCGAAGGAAATGATCTGTTGCGCGAGATGATCCAATCCGGAGTCATCCGCTACGGCGAAGAATTCAAGAAAAGCATGGAGGCAGGCCATTGGGATTTGTCCAAGATCGATTATGATGAACTGGCCAAGTCGCAGGCGACACTGGTCTTCGGCCAGATGAACGAACCGCCGGGAGCCCGCTCTTCGGTAGCCCTTTCAGGACTGACGATCGCCGAGTCTTTTCGTGACCTGGCGGCAGAGGGGGAAACGAAAGACATTCTTTTCTTTATCGACAATATCTTCCGGTTCACACAGGCCGGTTCGGAAGTATCCGCCCTGCTGGGACGTATGCCGTCCGCCGTCGGTTACCAGCCTACGCTGGCTACCGAGATGGGTGACCTCCAGGAGCGCATTACCTCGACCAAGACGGGTTCCATTACCTCTGTCCAGGCTGTCTACGTCCCTGCAGACGACCTGACCGACCCGGCGCCTGCCACGACGTTTACGCACCTCGACGCCACCACGGTTCTTTCGCGTAGCATTTCGTCGCTCGGTCTGTTCCCGGCCATCGACCCGCTCGCGTCTTCCTCCGACGCCCTCGATCCCTCGATCGTCGGCGAGGAGCACTACCGTGTCGCCGTCAAGGTCCAGGAGCTCCTGCAGGAGTACTCCGACCTTCAGGACATCATCGCCATTCTGGGTATGGACGAGCTGTCCGAGGAGCAGCGCCTTACGGTCAACCGTGCCCGTAAGATCCAGCAGTTCCTCTCTCAGTCCTTCCACGTCGCCGAGAAGTTCACCGGCAACCCCGGTGTCTACGTCCGCGTCGAGGATACCGTCCGCTCCTTCGCCGAGATTGTCGACGGTAAGGCCGATGACCTGCCCGAGCAGGCGTTCCGCTATGCTTCCACGATTGAGGACGTGCGCGAGCGCGCCCGCAAGATGGGGGAGAAGTAGGTTATGCGTATCCGCATCGTGTGCCCCGTGAGCTGCGCCTATGAGGGCGACGCTGCGTTTGTGTCGATTCCGTCCACGGATGGCGAGTTTGGCGTTCTGCCTGCTCACTCCAGCGAAATCTGCACGATCGACCGCGGTTACGTTCGCGTTTCCGATAAGGCCATGGGCACTGTCGACCACACATTTGCCGTGGCCGGCGGCTATGCCCAGGTTGCGGACGATGTCGTGACCGTCCTCGCCGAGCGCGCTTGCGATTTGGCGACCGTCGACGCCGACAAGGTTAAAGCTGATATTCAAGGTTTTGAAGAGAAGCTGGGTAATTTGTCGGAGGATGATGCACGCCGCGCCTACCTCTATAATGAAATCGCATGGTGTAAGCTCAAGCTTGCCCAATAGTCAAACGTTTTGGCGTTCGACCATTTGCGAACACATCATGCCCGGGATGGCCCAGCCACCCCGGGCATGCTTTTTGAAAGGGTAGACCTTGGATATTATCCGCGTTGAGGGTGGCCACGCCATCGGAGGTTCCGTGCCTGTTTCGGGTGCCAAGAACTCCGCACTCAAACTTATGGCGGCAACGCTTCTGGCGCCGGGCAAGACGACGCTGCAGAACGTGCCTGATATTTCCGATGTCCACGTGATGGGCAAGGTGCTCAAAGGCATGGGCGCTACGATCGATGTTCTCGACGAGCACACGCTCGAGATCGATACCTCCCAGGTTGATTCTTGGGAGGCGCCCTACGAGCTCGTTGCCAAGATGCGCGCTTCCACTGCCGTGATGGGACCCCTGCTGGGCCGTTTCCATCGCGCCAAGATCGCCATGCCCGGCGGCTGCAACCTGGGTGCTCGCAAGATCGATATGCATATCTTGGGTCTTGAGGCCTTGGGCGTTGAGTTCGATACCGCCCACGGCTATATCAACGCCAACGCGCCCCAGGGCCTGCACGGTACCACCGTCACGCTCGAGTTTGCCAGTGTCGGTGCGACCGAGAACCTCATCATGGCCTCCGTGCGCGCGCAGGGTACCACGGTTATCGACAATGCCGCCCGCGAGCCCGAGATCGTCGATCTCGCCAACATGCTCAACGAAATGGGCGCCAAGATTGTCGGCGCCGGTACGCCTGTCGTGACCATCGAGGGCGTGGAGGAGCTGCATCCCGTTACCCATCGCGTGGTGGGCGACCGCATCGAGGCCGGTACCTTTATCGTTGCCGGTGCGTTGATGGCAGACGACCGCGGTGTCGACGTCACAGGCTTTTGCCCCATTCACTTGGGCATGGTGCTCAAGAAGATGGAGCTCATGGGCATCGACTGTGAGCGTGTCGAGGATGGCGTCCATGTGAACCGTGCCGAGCGCATCAAGCCGGTCGATATCCAGACGCTCCCGTTCCCCGGTTTCCCCACGGATATGCAGGCGCAGATCATGGTGCTCTCCGCCCTGGCCGACGGCAGCTCCGTTATCACCGAGAACATCTTCGAGAATCGTTTTATGTTCGCATCCGAGCTGGTGCGCATGGGTGCCGATATTCGCATCGAGAGCCACCACGCCATGATTCACGGCGTCAAGGGCTTCTCCGGCGCTCAGGTAACCTCACCGGATCTTCGTGGTGGCGCGGCACTCGTCGTTGCCGGCCTCATTGCCGACGGCACGACCGAGGTCTCGGCCATCCATCACATTAAGCGCGGCTACGAACAGTTTGTCGAAAAGCTGCAGGCGCTTGGCGCTCATGTCGAGCACGCCACTGTTCCCGATCCCGTCATCTACTAATGCAGGTTGCCTATGTTTAAGAAAAAGCCCATTACGGAATCTCGAAGACCTTCGACCGGCGCTCAGGCAAAAATCTATAGCCGCGATAACGTTGCCCGCTATTCCGAGCGCGCCCGTCAGCGCCGTCGTGGCCATACGGTTCGCCGTGTCGCGCTCATTGCTGTGCTCGGTGTGCTGCTGAGCGCTACGACTGCCGCCGGCCTGTGGTTTGCCACCATTATGGGCAAGCTCGGCGATTCTAATGTCATTACCGACAATCTGCGTCGGGTTCTGGTTGACACCGATGAGGCAAAGGATCCGTTTTACGTGCTGCTTCTTGGCACCGACGGCCGTCCGGGCGAGGATACGTACCGTGCCGACTCGATTATCCTGGCACGCATCGACCCCACGCAAAAGCAGGCGACGCTCATTTCCGTTCCGCGCGACACCAAGGTCGAGTACAAGGGCGAGACCATGAAGATCAACGCCTGCCATACCGTTGGCGGCGCCGAGGCCATGGTCGAGGCGGTCAACGAGCTGTGCGGTGTTCAGATTTCCCACTATGCCGAGGTCAGCTTCGACGGTATGCAGGCGCTGATTGATTCGGTTGGCGGTATCGACATTAACGCAACCGATGATGTTGACGACCCCGAGCACCTGGATATTAAGATTACCGCTGGTCAGCAGCATATGGACGGCGCCACCGCCCTTACCTATGCCCGCTGCCGCTACATCTATGCCGACGGCGATTACACGCGCATGCGCCATCAGCGTCAGGTGCTTGGCGCCCTTGCCAACCAGATTCTCAACAACTTCGATGCCACGAAGATTTTTGGCCTGGTTAATTCACTGTCCGATATGCTCGTAACCGATATGAGCGTTCAGGATATCGTGTCTACGGTCAACGCCATGCGCGGCATGGATGTCGATGGTATCTATTCGGCCAACCTGCCCTCGTGCGCCGACGACAGCACCATGATCGACGGTGTGAGCTACGTCTTTGTCTACGAGGACGAGCTCAAGGAAATGATGGAGCGCGTCGATGCCGGCAAGGATCCCAAGGGTCCCAACACCATGGGTCTTTCCGACGGTTCCAGCTCTACGATCGGCGACCTGAACAACAACACGTCTGACGATTACGCAAACGGTACCGCAACCTCATCGGTCAGCTCTGACGATTCCGATGACTCAAGCGATTCGAGCGATTCGGACTACTACGAAGAGCCCACCGGCGACGGCAACGGCTACGAGGCCAACTACTAAGTTACGGCGTTTTACCAAACGCCGTAACGGCTCGACGCTGCGCGCCGCCCAAGGCGACAATTTGTCATTCAAAAGGCAGGGCATGACCAGAAGGTCAATGCCCTGCCTTTTTCATGCCAACTTGTTCGCCTTGGACGTCGCTCGCTGACGTTGGCTCAACCTGCGGTGCTGACTACTCCCCTTGCACCAAAAACCGCCCCGTTCTCGGTTTTGAGGACGGGACGATTCGTCTTTTGGGCTTATGCAGCCAGGCTTATGCAAAGCGGGCGACGAGCTCCTGGAGCACGTCGGTCATCTTGACGAGCGAACTGATCGGGACAAACTCGTTGACGCCGTGGTAGCAATAGCCGCCGGTGGAAAGGTTGGGGCAGGGCAGACCGCGGAACGACAGCTGCGCGCCGTCGGTGCCGCCACGAATCGGCAGCACTTGGGGCTCAACGCCGCAGGCAAGGTAGGCTTCCTTGGCAACATCAATAAGCTCGGGATAGTCACGAACGATCTCGGCCATATTTCGATACTGCTGCTTAATCTCGACCGTCACGCGCTCCTCACCCAGACGCTGGTTGAGCATCGAGGCGGCGGCATCAATAAGGTCGAGTTTCTGCTGGAACTTGGCGGCGTCATGGTCGCGGACGATATAGCGTGCTGTGGCGTGATCGACGGTCGCAGATACACCCTCAAGGTGATAAAAGCCCTCGTAGCCTTCCGTATACTCCGGGCGCTGCACGTAGGGGAGCAACGCGTTGAAGTCGCAGAATAGATTGCCTGCGTTGACCATACGGCCCTTGGCGTCGCCCGGGTGGATGGACTGGCCCTCAAAGCGGACGGTCGCCTCGGCGGCGTTAAAGCACTCCCACTCCAGCTCGCCGATGGGGCCGCCGTCGACCGTGTAGGCGTACTTGCAGCCAAAGGTATCGATATCCAACAGCTCGGCTCCGTGGCCGATCTCCTCGTCAGGGCAGAAGCAAATGCCGAGTGCGGGATGGGGCAGAGAAGGGTCCTGAGCGATACGCGCGACAAGCGACATGATCTCGGCGACGCCTGCCTTGTCGTCCGCGCCCAGCAGCGTGGTGCCATCGCTGCAGACCAGGTCCTCACCTGCGAGGTCGTTCAGGGCGGGAAGCTTGGCGGGACTCATGGCAACGGGCTTACCGTCAACCGTGCCGCAGACCAGGTCGCCGCCTTCGTAGTGTACGATGTGCGGCTTCACGCCGGCACCCGGTGCAACTTCGGTGGTGTCGAGATGGGCGATCAGGCCCAGGGCGGGCTTGTCCTCAGCGCCCGCACTTGCGGGGATATGCGCGCAGACATAGGCGTGCTCGGTCACGTGGGCATCTTCCGCACCAAGCTCGCGCAGCTCTTCAGCCAGCACGTTGGCAAGGTCAAACTGAACGGCGCTCGAGGGTACCTGGTCGCAGTTTGCATCCTCGGACTGCGTGTTGATCTGGACGTAGCGCAAAAAGCGCTCGAGGACATCGGGGTTCGTGGTGGTGTTTTCCATAAAGACCGCTCCAATCTTGGTCGTCGTGTGCAACAAGAACTCTAGCACGGTATGCCACGGCATACCGCGACGCTTGGATGGGGTAGAATCAGCCATTGAATGCAGAAGGGACGGAAGATCATGGATACGACAAATAGCTCGCGCGAACTACATCTGACGGTGGCGAACGAAGACTACTTGGAGTGCATGGTTCGCATTGAAAGCGAAGAGGGGGAAACCAACGGCGTGCGATCGGTCGACATCGCGCAGCGCCTTGGCGTCTCCAAGGCATCGGTCAATAAAGCGGTTTCGGCGCTCAAGGCATCCGAACTTGTCGAGCAATCGCACTACGGCAAGGTAGTCCTGACCGATCGCGGCCGCGAGGTCGGTACGGCTATCTGGTACCGTCATCGCCTCATCCGCACATTTTTGGTTCAGGAGCTCGGTGTCGAATTTGAGCGAGCCGATTCCGAGGCCTGCATGATGGAGCATGCGCTATCCGAGGACACGATGAGCCGCTGGCTCGCCTATCTCGAAAAGCAGGGAATCAGCGTCGAGGAATAGCGGGATATATATGGATACTAGTTATTACAACCGCTTTGGTGCCGAGGAACTTACGCGCCGCTTGTCGAGCGAGACCTTGTTGGCGCAGGGCCCCATGGGCAGTGTCTTGTTGAGTGAGTACGATGCCGCCGACATTCCACCGGCGTTTTGGAATCTGGCAGAGCCGCAGACCGTTTCTCGTATCCATCGCTTGTATGTCGCCGCCGGCGCGCAGGTGCTCATTACCAACACCTTTCAGGCATCAAGCTATGCCCTCAAACACGACCAGATTGCGCCGTCCGTGGCGGAGGTCAATCGCGGGGCCGTCGACGATGCCCGCCAGGCGCACCCTCAGCTGCTGCTGGGCTCGATGGGCCCGATCGGTATTGAGTGGTTTGCCGAGGACTCTGCCGAGTATCGTGAAATCCGAGGCATTGCGCGCGAACAGGCGCACGCCTTGCTCAATGCTGGTGTTGACGGTCTGCTGATCGAGACGGTGACGTCTATCCGTAATTTGCAGCCCATGCTTGCCGGCGCCCGAGATGCCGCCGACGGCATGCCTGTTCTGGTGAGTTTTGTCGTTGACGATAAAGGCGACCTGTTGGGCGATGGCCTCAACATCGAGGCAGCCGTTTTGTACGCTGAAAAACACGGCGCAAACTCGGTTGGTGTTAATTGCTGTTCGCTTGCGGCCGCGAACGCGGCGGTGCCCAGGATGGTTGCATCGGCGACTACTCCCGTCACGGTGCGTCCCAACGTGGGCGATCCGGTCCAGACTCAGGATGGCCCCGTATGGCACGAGAACCCCGAAGCTTTCGCGCGCGCATGCATCGAATGGAGACATGCCGGCGCCGCAATGGTGGGCAGTTGTTGTGGAACCACAGCAATCACTACGGCAGCGATGGCCGAGGCGCTCGATATATAAAGGGTAAAACCGCTCCATCCGGGGCGGTTTTTTTATTGCTTGCATGTCCTCGCCAGCATTTGCCCAAATGGTGAATGCTGGTGCCGGCAGGTTGCCGAGTGCGTGTTGCGGGTATACCTCACGCGTACCATGATCCAAACGCTGTGAGGTGTCTGCGCGTGTGCGCGATAATTCATTTTGGAACTGACGGTTGGCGCGCTCGCGTCGATGAGGACTTCACTGCCGATAACGTTGCCCGTATCGCCGATGCCGTCGGCGAGTTGTGGCAAAAGACCAATCCGGGCAAAACGGTATATATAGGGTTCGACACCCGGCCCCTGGCGAGCGAGTTCGCTGAGCTTGCGGCGGGCGTGCTAGCAGCACACGGGCTGGACGCCGTGCTCGCTTCGCGACCTGTTCCGACCCCTGCCCTTACGTGGGCGGCGGCTTATGACGGTGAGGCGTGCGGCGCGCTCATGGTGACGGGGTCCCATCATCCGCAGGGTTACCTGTGCCTCAAGATTCGCATGGGTGACGGCTCGACCGCCAACCAGGATGTCATCGAAGAGCTCGAAGAGACCGTGGCTCCCGAGCCAATGGGGATCGAGGGGCAATATCGCACCGCGGATATTATTCCTGACTATATGCAGGCGGTGGCATCGTTTGTCGATGCCGAAGCCATCCGCGCCGCGCACCTGCGCGTGGTTGTCGATCCCATGGGCGGCGCAGCCCAGGGTTATCTAGCCGACTTGCTGCGCGAGCTTGGCGTTGAGGTGCACGAGATTCACGCCGGGCAGGCGTCTGACCAAGAAGATATCTGCCCCGACCCCGTTGAGCCTTGGGTGGACACTTGCGAGCGCACGGTTATCGATGACGGAGCTTGCGCCGGCCTGGTGACCGACGGCGACGCCGATCGTATCGGCGCGGTTGACGAGCGCGGCAGATATATACATCCGCATCAGATCATGGCGCTCGTTTTGGGCGACTTGGTTCAATTTCGTAATTTGGAGGGGCGCGTCGTCGTCAATCTTTCGTGTTCGACGCTCGTGCGTCGCATTGCCGAGGCGCTTGGCTGCCGCGTGACCGTCAAACCAGTCGGTTTCAAATATATAGCGGCAGAGATGAAGAAGGGCGGCGTTCTCATAGGCGGTGAAGAAGCTGGTGGTATCGGCATCGCCGCGCATATGCCCGAGCGCGATGGAATCCTCGCCTGTCTGATTCTGTGTGAGCTTATGGCAAAGACGGACGCGCCTTTGGGCGTTCTGGTCGACCAACTCGAGGATAGTTTTGGTAAGACGAGTTACGGTCGACGGGATTTGCGCCTTGAGGCCGAAGATGCCGAAACGTTACGAACCCTGCTGCCGGGCGTAAACCCCAAGTCGATTTGTGGCAAGGTGCCGCAAAACGTTAGTCATATGGATGGCTTGCGTTTGGCATTCGAGGATGACACGTGGCTGCTGGTCCGTCCTAGCGGGACCGAACCAGTGGTGCGCGTCTACGCCGAGGGGTTCTCGGTGGAAGAACGTGATGAGTTGCTCGATGCTGGCTGTGCTTTAGCTAGGGGGACGTATCCGCTTTAACCATGAGACTGCCTTATATAAAGAGATGCTCGGCGAGCGGTAGTTAACGGCTGGCAAACGTTAGTCGAATTACAAAATGTGTAGGAAATGTGTACGCCCAGATTCCCGCCCACGGGGCCCCTCCGGTCTGGCAATATATC
>ENA-OOXA01001368-OOXA01001368.1-human-gut-metagenome-genome-assembly--contig:-NODE-1368-length-13909-cov-6.990689_pt1 | contig 13909 bp, 15 predicted proteins | sample MGYA00241581_ERZ501331 | MGnify/ENA primary metagenome ERZ501331 (study PRJEB25962, sample SAMEA2042982) | human gut metagenome | biome: human gut; feature: human-associated habitat; material: faeces...
GTGTCCCGCTACATATATCTTCGCTGATTTGTCCATATTCGACAAATTAATTGTTTATTGTTTCAGAGACAGAAGAACAAAAGAACATATAATCTTCATTATTAATTCTTCGTTCTTCATTCCTCATTCTTCATTATTTCACGATTCCCTTCTCCAGATACTCTGCCAGGTTCGTGCGAATCTGTTCTCCCGCCTTTTCTACGGCCACTTTTGCCATATCCGCATCCACCATGATTTTTACCAGCTCTTCGAAGGTTGTCTTCGACGGGTTCCAGCCTAACTTTGCCTTCGCCTTTGTCGGGTCACCCCAGAGGTTCACTACGTCTGTCGGGCGGTAGAAATCCTCGCTTACCTCTACCAGGCACTTGCCGGTAGCCTTGTCATAACCCTTTTCGTTGATACCTTCACCCTTGAATTCCAGTTCGATGCCCGCATACTTGAATGCCAGGTAACAGAATTCACGTACACTGTGCTGTACACCCGTAGCGATGACGAAATCTTCTGGCGTTTCATGTTGCAGAATTAGCCACATACATTCCACGTAATCTTTGGCATAACCCCAGTCACGCAGTGAGTCTAGGTTACCCAGATACAGCTTCTCTTGTTTTCCCTGTGCAATGCGGGCTGCAGCCAGCGTAATTTTACGTGTTACGAAAGTTTCTCCACGGCGTTCCGATTCATGGTTGAACAAGATACCCGAGCAGCAATACATATTGTAAGCCTCGCGGTATTCCTTCACAATCCAGAAGCCATACAGCTTAGCCACTGCATACGGGCTGTAAGGATGGAACGGCGTGTTTTCATTCTGCGGCACTTCTTCCACCTTTCCGTAAAGTTCCGAAGTAGATGCCTGATAGATGCGGCAAGTATCTTTCAGTCCGCACAGACGGACAGCCTCTAACACGCGGAGCACCCCTGTGGCGTCTACATCAGCTGTAAATTCCGGAGAGTCGAAACTTACCTGTACGTGACTTTGTGCAGCCAGGTTGTAAATTTCTGTGGGGCGTACCTTGCTTACCACTTGCAGAATACTCATGGAATCCACCAAATCCGCATAGTGCAAGTGAAATTTCGGTTGTCCTTCCAGATGTGCGATACGTTCGCGGAAGTCCACTGACGAGCGGCGAATAGTACCGTGTACATCATAACCTTTTTCCAATAAGAATTCGGCCAGGAACGATCCGTCCTGTCCTGTAATACCTGTGATTAGTGCTACTTTTCTTTCCATGTTTATAAAATGAAAAGTTTGAAATTAACTTATTATTAATTACTTATATCTGAATAATATATATGATAGGTCTTTATTTATTTTCTTTGTAATCTTTATTAATGCAATAGTGCAGACTATTATAATAATAGTTAAAGGGTAAATAATAATATTGATATTTCTGCTATTTATTATTTCATTACAATAATGTTGTAATACAATAATAAATAGCATGTGTGATAAGTATATTCCAAATGTCATATTAGATAAATCACTTATTATTTTAATCAATCTATTATCATGGGAGGTTAGATTGATTTTTTTTGTTATTCTATAAATTAATTCAAATAGTGAGACACTTATAAATAAAATGAAAGGATTATCGTACCAAATCATATAGTGGTTTTTCCAGTGAGACAAGAAAAGACCTATAAAGGATAAAATGATGATTGATAAAAAAATACAATGGTTTATACTGCTGAATATGCATCGTTGTTTTGAAATATAATATCCAGCTAATAAATATATTAGATAACAAGTGTATGAGAGTCCAGATGTTGTTGGATAAGGATAGCCTTTGTATATGAGAAATCCATTATAGATGAAAGTTGCACAAATAATTATAGAAGTGATAAATATCATTAGGATTTTTGCTTTGGTTACTAAATAGGAGATAATTGGCATTGCAATATAATATAGTATAATCATTCTGATATACCATAAATGAATTTCAGGTTTGTGAATTAAAGCTATATTGTATAATAGTTCTCTAAAAGAAAAATGTTGATTGCATAAAAAATAAAATATAATCCATATTTCTCCTGTTATAATGATTGTTAATAAGTTGTGCTTGTAAAAATTTGTAATGCTAGCTGTCGTATTTAAATCTTTCTTTAATATTAATGCCCCACTTGTACACATAAATAAAGGAACTCCTATACATGAAAATATAGAATTAATGGTATGTCCTATTGTAAATAAATTATTGGAGTCAGATTTGCATATTAGCATGGTATGAGCTATTATTACTGAAAGTATAGCTATTATCTTAATGATATCAAGAGATATAATACGTTTCATCTAATAAATATAGTGTTTTTAAGTTTAGAATTTCATTTATTTAAAAAATCTTTTTCCAATTAAATTCTTCATCTTTAAATGTTTGTGAAAAAAAATCTGGAGCTGCAGCGTAAAATATATGCTACAACAATAATAAGAAACATGATTAAGATATTTAATGGGAAGATATTGTTCATTTTGTCTGTAAATAAAGTGCTCTGTACAAGATATATTTCTAGACATAGCCCCCCTATGAATTATATACCCCATCCTATGTATTTGTCCGTATACCATTTCTTTAAAGCATCACTATTACATACCTTATAGAAGTAATACACAATAAATAGCAGAGGAATAAGAGAGAGTATTTGAAGTTCGGAAAATGGAGTATATTTTCTTCCTGCAAATAAGATGGCATAATAGACGAATGCACTGCCTATAACTTTAATGAAATCGGTTTTAAAGTTAAAACTCCATTGTTTTTGAGAGATTCCCATCATAGCTCCCAACAACATGAATAAGAAGTAATATCCCCATTTAAAATAAGTAGCACCATACATATTATAGTCTGCTGGTCGATCCATGATGAAATAACAGGCAATGCAGATTAATGTTACTATACCAAATACCCATTTCAACTGATGTAACATAAATCGTTGGATAAAGTAAAGCACTGCATAATATATCATGATGTGTAGGTTACGAACCATCCTCCACCATGAATAATGGTATAATCCATACTCTGATGCTGGTTGAAAAAGAAAGTACTTAATATGGCCCATGCAAAAACGGTGGGGGTAAATTCGATTGATTCTTCGTTTATACCAGTTATCGAATCTCCCCATTCTTCCGAGAAATAGAGTAAAACCAAAGCAGAAGAAAAATAATACGTCTCCAATAGCTCCTCCTGTAGCAAATACACTACATGTGGGAATTGGTAATAAGTAGTGCGGCAAAAAATCTTAGAATATCAATGTCTGTATTTCCTTCCTTCATTGCTGTAAAGCTCTTTTATACAATTCTACCATCTGTAAGCCCTTTTTATCCCATGATAATTCTTGCTGCCTTTCTTGGCAATTCTTTGCCATTTCTTTTAATAAATGTCGGTTACTTTCTAAAGTGTTAAGAATCATTGCAAAGTCTTGGATTGATAATTTAGGGGTAGATAATTCTATTTTCCTCCCCACCTTTTCATTCACAGAGTCACCATGTCCACAGGTATTAAAACAAACTACAGGAAGATTATTACTAATGGCTTCCAATACTACATGTGGAGTACCTTCTGCAACACTGGTAAAGAAAAAAACATTACTTTCTTGCATGATTTTTTGTACCTCCTCATGCGATATAGCCCCATACCATTTGCATTGATTCTCTATACTAAGTTCTTTTGCTAATGCTTGGTAGGGGAGACTGTTTCCACTTCCCACAATATGTAATTTGATATGTGGATTTTTAGTTTCTGCAATGCTCCGTAAAGCTAGACTTAATTGTTTTCTGAAATCTAATTTCCCGACCCAAAGAACATCCAAGTATTCTTTTGTTGATTTATCAATAACTGGATGCTCTTGAATATAGCAACCGGTTTCATTCAATAGTGGAGATTCAATCTGAAAATATTTTTTGAAAGCCCGCTGCGAGTTAGAAGATGCGGAAACTACGTATGATGCACGTTTTACGGCTGAATGTACTCTTTTAGCATGTTGAAGTTGCCATTTAGTGATGGCATTCTTCAATTGCATAAATAATTTTGTTTTTAAATTGGCTCCTTCCAAATAAGCAATTGGGAAACTCTCTTTTGCATCTACAGGACCCCATACAAAAGGTATATCAGGAATTTTCCATAAATATCCAGGTTCACGGAAGCCAATCATGTTAAGTTGGTGTAGAATGTCAATATGGGTCTTCTGACAAATATCTTTAGCTATCAGATAAGTTTTCCATTGCCATTCCTTGTAGTATTTATAGAAACGCCAGTCTCCTTGATTCCAGCACATCTTTCGTATTTCATCTGAAACAGGATTATAGTAAAAGTGCATGTTCTTTCCTTGTGGAAGGGGTGGGAGAATTGTTTCTATTTTATCCCGAAATTCCCCTTCTGTAATGATATGTAATTCACAATGTTTAGCGAGATTTAGACACCAGTTCCACGCCATTCCAGGTTCACTTCCCATATTGGGAGAACATGCATAAGCATTAATTAAAACTTTAATCATATAGACTAGTTTTGATGTTACATGGTTTCGTAAATGTTTTCTAAAGTGAATTTAGATATTAATGTAAATGTTATGTAATTGTTCATCTGTTTTCATTATGGAAAAATGTTCATTGACATATTTTATCGAATAAATAGACATAGTCTCTCTCTGTAAAGGATTGCAAATTAAATTTTGGAGTTTTTGAGCCAGCATAATATCATCTCCAAAGTTAAAAACGCAAGCATTCTTTTCTTCTTCTATGACATCTGGAAGACCTCCGACAGGAGTTGTAACAACGGGAATCCCATAGCCCCATGCTTCTAAAACAACCATTGGAAAACCTTCTTGATAAGAACTCATACAGTAAATTGAAGCCTTTTGAAAATATTTGATTTTTTCTTCACCAGTTAGATAACCTGTAAAAATTGTTTTATCTTGAATGCCAAACTCATGAGCCATTTTTTTTGCTTTTTCTATTTCTCCATCGCCTAGAATAATAACTTTCCAATCTGGAAAGTCATGATGAATACGTTGAAAAGCTTTTAGTAAGATGCCGTATCCTTTATTTTCATTAAGATTTGCAGCTAATAGTATTGTTTTGTCTCTATTTTTATAGGGAATAGCTTCTACTGGCTCGTATGCATTATATAGGGTTGTTGTTGGTGTTGATATGTTAGGATACCACTCTTTGAATTTATATTCCCATTTTTTTGCTAATAAGATAATTAAATTACTATGTTTTAAACACCAGATAAAAAGAGCATTATTGGTGTGTTCTTCCAATTGGTTACCCATGTGAATATGCATGATGATTTTCTTTTTGCCTAATAAAGCTAAAAGAAATACTGGCAATTGGATTATTAGACATATCCTGTCTGGAACTGTGTGAAAGTGTATGATATTATATTTCCATATTTTAAAAAGTGATATGATATATGCTGAAATACAATATTTGAGTTTAAGCAAATATTTGCCTTGAATTTGAGTACCTAACCAATAACAAGAGAATTCTTTCCAGCAAGACATTTTTTTTATGACTTTGATGGCAGATGCAACTCCTCCATTACTTTTCTCAGCTGAGCCTACCATCATGACTTTTTTGCTTTTCATGTCTTTAGTTTTTTGAAAGTTAAGTTATTTAATATATTATTGTATGTAAATCCTTGTTTATAAAAAAACGAGATTCTTTCAAAATGCCTAGAATCGATATATGTTATTTTTTTAGTTTATAAATTAAACTTATAAAGAAGAATAATTTGTATTTCATGAAGATTATAATTAGAAGATGTTTTTTTGGCATTTTAAAGATAGGATAGGTTTGCCATATTTTTTCCCAGATCTGATCATTACAAATATCTGAAATAATCTGTTTTTTTTGTTTGTATGGCAATGTACTATTAGTGATTTTTCCGATATAAGATCTGCTATATCCAATAAACATTTTATCAATTCGTAATTTAATTTCTTGTGGAAAATGATTACGTTCTGTCTGTTCTAAAAGGGCCTCTCTTATGCTCTTGAAGAATTTAAATTTATCAGTACGGATTTGTTTGGATAAAGAATTTGTATTACTATAATAATAATAAAATATATGTGGTAAAGTTATGATGCAGGAAGAGTGACAAAGAATATCTAAATTCCAAATAAGGTCTTCACTGATAAGCTGCCTTTCGCTGACAAATCTTAGATTATTTTTGTCAATGATTTCTTTGCGATAAAGTACTATCTTGGCCGACATAGCGATATGTCTCTCTATGGAATCAGATGGTTTTGATGCAATCATATCCATTGCAAAATTTGAAATGTCATTTTTATTCTTAATTATTTGGAAACAATGATAAGAATTCATTGGACAGACTTTTCCGTTTTGATTGATAGTTTTGATACCTGAGAAAACAGCATCAGCATCATATTGCGCAGCCGTGTTGTACATAGTTTCGTACATGTTGGAATCTACATAATCATCACTATCACAAAATGCTATATATTCACCTGTTGCAACTTCTATTCCACTATTGCAGGCCATTCCTAATCCTGCATTTTTTTTATGTATGACTTTTATATTAGAATACTTATTGGCATATTGGTCACAAATGGCAGGGCAATTGTCAGGAGACTCGTCATCAACCATAATAATTTCAATTTCTTTTAGGGTTTGCTTAAGAAGAGACTCCATGGTTCGATCTAAATATGGTTCAACGTTATATACTGGAACTACTACTGATACTTTAATATTTTTCATAAGTTATCGGGTTTTGATACCTACTAATCTTTTTATTTTTGCCGCATAATATCCCTTTTGCATCTTCAGTTTATCTATCCAAGACATCCATGTAGCTGAGTAATGGTGAATCGTATATGTATTTTCTGTTATTTCTAATTTATTTGAAAGAAATTCCATTGGACAGAAATATTCCCATGGATAGATTGTAATACTTCCACAATCGTATGGCTTACTAGCAGAAGGTTTTAGTCCATATTTTTTTAGTACATTACTTGTAATAGGTACAATAGGAATTTGTTCCATGTGCCCATCTGGAAAGATATAGTGAGTGTTTTCATAAAATGACATGATTTCTTTAATAATAGGATTATGAGGTTCTACGGCGAATCCTAGACCTGGATTTACCATATCATCTGCTAGTGGGGTATTTTTGTGTTTCTCAATAGCCATCCAAGGGCCTTTTTTTATTAAGTCATCCATATTCCTGATAACTTCTACGTCAGTGTCAAAATAAATTCCTCCATTTTCATAAAGGATTTTTAATCGTGCATAGTCGCTGACATAAGCATATTTTTTTACTTCGTAGGCTTCTTTACTAAATGGAATACAAGCAATATTATAATTATCCTCATTCCATTCTTTTATTTCATAATCAGGAAGATATTTTTGCCAACTTTTTATGTACTGTTTGTATTTTATTGGAATCGGTTTTCTGCCAAACCAACAGTAGTGTATAACTTTAGGAATCATATTAATTTATTTGCAGTAGCTGATTTAACTTTATGGAGATTTTATTTACAATATATGATATAGCTATGCATATAATTGTTCCTCCAAGATAAAGAGTCCAATTACCAGAGTTTATATTATATCCATTTATTTGCCAAGAGAATGTGGTTAGTGCACGAAGTACATATTCATTTGTAATGTAAGATTCTAATGAGATTGTTCCTATAAAAGATAAGAATGCATTGAGATGGATATTTTTAATCTTATCAAGAATAAGAGTAAATAATGTTAGCATCGAAATGCCTTGAAATAGAAATAAGCTAAAATGAGTTTCTAAAACGTGATTACTTATATATAGAACTATATATAAGATTAATGGTAGGATGAAGAAAATTTTTATTAAAGCTGTATGCCTTTCTTTTATATCTTGCGAAAGTGCAAACCCTAAAAAGAAACTGGGCCATCTTTGAAGCATAAAATGCCAAATATTAGTTATTGGAGGTAAATATGCATATAATAAACTTATAATAGAAAACAAAATAGTCCAAAGCCATTTGTTTTTACTTTCTAATGGGATAAATAATAATGGAGTGATTAGATAGAGGATTAATATGCATGAGATAAACCATAATGAACCATGTCCTACAATAGAACCAAATCCTGAAAGTTCAATTATCGTAGGTAGAAAAAAACGTTCTATATTCCATGGATTCCAAAATAAGATTGGTGCAACTATTAGTATGTAGGGAATTATAATTCTTAAATATCTTTTTAGATACCAATATAGGAGTCTTTTCTTTTTTATATTATTGAACTTGTATGAATTATACATTCCCATGCCAGAAAGGAATAAAAAAATGTCAACTCCAAATCCACCATTACTGATTATTGTTTTTATCCATTGAGGCATTGTTACTCCATATTGTGGGGCATGACAGACAATAATGAGTATTGTTGCAATTCCCATTAATTCACTTCTATATTTACTGAAAAGATATAAGCTAAACATTTTTTTGATATTTTATTTGCTTTTGAATTCCGACAAAACATATTGCCCAGAATAAATATATTAGATATGCATTAAAGTATGGCATATTGTTGTACCATGCTATTATAAATGTAGAAAGAGTGGACAAAAAGCCTAATGTACTCCAATATTTGATTTCTTTGTTTCTATATTTTTTATAAAAGTAAAGGAATCTTTTGGAAAGACATAATAGAACTAATATCCATAAAATAAATCCTATCCAACCATATTCGACCAATATCCATGAAGATGTAAACCAATTATAGGATGTAATACCACTATATGTTTGATTAATCCATGTTTCAAATTTGTCAGAAGTATTACCACTTCCAATTCCAAATCCTGTTAATATATGTACAGGATCTTTTAATATAAAATTAGTCGCTTTTTCAATGCAAGTTCCTCGGTTGAAGCTATAATCAGCAGCTTCACTAGAGAGATTGTATGAATGCGTTGTTTCTTTTTGTATATTTTCTAAATCAAAGACTTTGTCTATATATTCATTACCATACATTAATGACATCGCTATTTTCATTGTGGGAATTATACAAAAAAAGGCGATTGTAAGAATTATTATATGTTTAAAATTGAATTTTACAGTGAGTGCGTAAACTCCATATATAGCTATTGGTATTGTAAAATACATAATTTTAATTTCTGCAGCCATAGCTATAAACATTTCTGTGGCAATAAATAATAGGTATATGTTTCTTTTTATTCTTTTTTCAAAATATTCTTTAGTGAAAATAAATGTAGAAAGGAGACAAAAAACAAATATTTCTCCATTATTAAGAAATGTTCCTCCAATAAAATCTGCATATTTATGTTCTATAAAATACTGGAAAGCAATAATACTAGAATTAAGCCAAAAGAAACGAATTATTATTTTTCTAAATTTTATAGTATCACAGATGTTGAAATATCTGTTAATTAGAATGAAGAGTAAGAAATATCGTATAACCATGCGTAGACCCCATAAGATGGATTTGGGGCTCATTAAATTTACAAGTGCTATGGCTGTACTAAAAATGAGTAGAATTGAAATTAGAAATATAATAGATTTTCCCGTTATATTTCTAATCTCTTTGAATATGTAGTTGCTTGATATTCTAGTAAATGCAAGTATAAATATTATTATATCAGAAATGAATGGAAGATATTGGCTTTTTATAAGATATTGTTGAAAAAATCCATTCAATAAGATTGTGTAAATTACTATGTACAATAACAGTTTAGGTTTCATAGTTTAATTTTTTATTCTACCGCCTATTAATATGTTCAATAAATATGGCGTATATTTTTTCATTATATAGAAAGTGAATATGCATTCTAATATTCTTATTATAAATAAGAATTCATAACTGAGGAAATGTCCTATAAATGGAATTGAATCTAAAAAATAGCCAAAGTCTTTATTTAAAAGCCATAAAATTAAAGTGTTTCCGAAAGTGTAAATAAAAAAGCTTGTTTCACCTAATGAGATTACCTTATTAATTAGTAAGCTTTTTTTATTTATTATTATGTGTGATGAGATAAATATAAATGCAACACCTGATACTGAGATGAAAAATGATAATGCATAATTAAATATTTCAATAGATAATAATCTTAATATTTGTAAACATATTGTTGACGTTGGCCATAACAATATCCATAGCTTTTGACGTTCTTTTAACCATGCGAAAATATTAATATTATTTATACTGAAAAAAGCTCCACTATAAAAGAATGTAATAGCTGCAAGACTAAATCCTGGCAGAGGTATGCCTAATTTAAGGAGATTAATTAAAATGAGTACATAAAATATTTTCCATTTTAGATATTTAATAATGGGATAAACAATAATAGAACAAATCATCATCATTATTAAATCTCTCATAAACCATAAAACTCCTGCTGCTGGTGATATAATAATGGGATAGTTATAACCTAGTATAGAAGTTGTTTGTATTCCTTCCCCATGAGCCCAAAAGATTTCTATTAAGTTCCATGTTTCAATTGGGCTTTTTTTTAGATATTGATAAAGAATATAGAAAAAAATAGCAATTAGATTCCAGATAATGTAGGGTATGACTAAGGTTGTGATTTTCTTTTTTAATTTACTTATATATATGTTGAAATTATATTCTTCTTTTCCTATAAAAAATAGGTAACCGGACATAAAAAAAAATGTGGGAACAGCTAGTTGTACAATTGGAGCATTAATATAGTTAGCTAAATAGTATGTAAAATCTTCTGGACCGCAAGTGATTCCCGTATGTAATAATACGATTAATGATGCCAAAGGGAAGCGCATGAAGCTAAGAGCTTTGCTCTCATTACTATTTCTTTCTATTTTCATTGTTCAATAATACCTTTAATATTAATAAGAATATTGTTGTAACTTTCTATTGGCTTATGTAATGTCCAAAAGCCGTTTTGCCAGTATAAATTGGTTTTAAGCCAGGGGGTCTTTTTGAAAAATAGAAAGTGAAGATAAGGAAGTTCTATTTGTGAAGGGGTTATAATTCTATTTGTGCTTATATTATAACTCCAATTTTGATTTTCTTTAGGTTGTGGACTTGTCCAATATTCATGTAAAAGTATCTTTGTATGGAATATTGGATTAAGGGCATCTAGAACTTTAAAATAATGAATACCCAAAGGCTTGAATAAATATTTATGAATACGTCTGATTGTTTTAATATAAGGGCATACTAAATCAGACCATTCTCCTTCATCAATTGACATAGCTTGTTCGTTTGTTATCTTTTGCTTCCAATTCTTGATTTTAAAGCAAAGGTTTCGATAGTATTCATTGTTTCGACAGAAGCAACAATGCCCGGCAATGTGATAGTTGTGTGTTGTAATTACATCGTATTTATTGAGGGTTGTGTCATTTATAATCATTCCTAGATTTCCATAGATAAGGTCTAAATCACCCATTCCCCAAAAATCATATTCTTTTAGTTCTGATTCATGTATAATACCGATAAATGGTTTTAAATCTGTTAGTTTATATGGTTTCTTACAATGAAAATCAATATTTAATCTTTTATTTATTAGATTACAATAGTCGTTATAGCTACATTGGTGAAATATAGTATTTTTATATTGATGTTTTGGTAGAGGACAGTTTGTATAGAAAATAAAATCTACCATTGGATTTTTTCCACAACTGTAAAGATATAATTCAATCCATTCTGGCCATTTGCCAAAATAAGGAATAATTTGAGCTATTTTGTAATTGTTGTTTCGTTGCATAAATTTTATTTAAAAATGTCATATTGTTTATTACGAAAAATAGGTATACATATATAACATAAGAGATTTAGAATAATTGCTGAGATATAATAAACTCCAATTGTTTGTATCTCATAATATTTGCCTAATAGGTGTATTATTGGGATTTGTATCATCATTGGAACAATTGTATTACTGCCAAAATAACTAAAATATTTATTGTTAAAGAGTTTACATATTTCTATTACGAATATACTTCCTAAAATAGCTTCGGCATAGAAAGCTATGTAGTTTTGATTTACCAAATTTAAACTTATGTTTTGCGGTCTATAAAATAAAACGAATAGAATTAGCCATCCAAGGAGACTCCATAATGCGAATAGCCAATTGAATTTTCCTCTTTTCAGAATATTTTTACTGTAATATCCAAATAAATAAAAAGGTAAACATAGACAAGATTGTCCTAAATAGACAAAGCTTGTATGGTTATATGAAAGTACAATACCACAAATAGTTAGTACTATATAAATTATATAGTTGAATTTGTATTTTTTTAAAATACCAACAATAAGTGTAATTCATATTAGAACAAATAGGAACCATATTGTTGTCTGACTGGTACAATGGGTTAGTGTCCAATGGTTGCAAATAATACCATCCATTATAACTCCAAAAGTATAGAATATAACACAGTATTTTATTAGTTTAATAATTCTTTTTTTTAATTTGGTTATATCATATGTTTGGGATTCAAAACAGCCTGAAAGGATGAAAAATAGGGGAACATAAAAAGAGCCTAGAATATCGCACCATAAAGTGTATATATTATTAATGGCATTATTTGTGATCCCTATATGAGACGCAACAATAAATACCATTCCTAAGGCTTTTGCGTTGTCAATATGTGTCAATCTTCTCATTAGGTATATCTATTTTATAAAATATGGCACTATTCAGGTTATATTTCTTTGATAATTTCTTTTAGTTTATTTTCTAATTGTTCGTAATATCCCCAAATAATGTCTTCTGCTCCTAATATGAATCGTGGTTGGCAGGCAAACTCCATGTATTTTTTTTCATCGGAATTAAGTTCTTGGATTAAGTCTAGTGCTTGGGTATTTTCTTTTCCCATTTCAATGAAAATGATAGCATCTTGATTAAGAACATTTGGTTCTGGATGGTTATCACTGCCATGATATATGGGAATACATCCAGAAAATATTGCTTCAAATAATTTTTCGGTTACATAGCCATTATAATTTGTGTTTTCAGGAGTTATGTTAAATCGATAGTGTTTGAGGTATTCTAGTTTATCATCATTATAAAGTGTCTTTAAATCGTCATTGTTATGAAATAATCGTCCGTCACAATGAACTTGACCGATTGTTGACATTTGCTCATAAATTAATTTTCTTCCGATATCATCATGACTTGACAAAAATGCTGCAAAATTTCGGTTTATATAGCTATGATTTTCAGGGGCATTCATTTGGGAAATCTTCCGTTTTATATCATTAAATGTATCTGTTGGGCTAAAGATGCTCCATGTTAACCAAAATGGTATGCGTAGATATTGTGGATGTGTTATGTAATCAAATCCTATTGACAAGTTAATTTGAGAGTCATCAATAAACTGGTGAATCCAGTTATTCATGCCTGGTTTATGTAGATTTTCGCGAGCTTGAAATATTCGGATATCACTATTGTCAAATATTCTAAGCCACATAGGTGCAAAGATACTATATATTCCGACTTTGATTTTAGGTTTACCTTGTAGTAATCCTCTTTTCTCAATAAAGTCAATATACCACATATCTTGGGGCCAGAAGTTACACCAATTATACATGTGAACTTGATGTCCTTTAGTTGCATTGGATGCTATTCTTCTGCGTTCAAGAATTTTGGCCCAATACTTATACTTATTATGAATTCTTTCTAACATTATATCGGCAATTGATTATATCCTAAAGTTCTAAATATTTTTCTGATAACTCGCTTTGTAATACTCTTTGTGTGTATTAAATCTTGTGTGAAAGAAGTGAAATCAGATTCATGTTTTTTGTATTGTTTATAAAATAAATTACGTAATTCATGTGGCTTAGCTGATTTTTTCCATGATTGGTTGAGGGCTAAAGCTTTATCGATACTTACCTTTTTAGATTGCATCTTGATTTCTTTTATTAATTCAACCTTAATTCCGCAACACTTTGATTTAAATTAATTTATAAGTTCCTGAGCAACAA
>ENA-OOXA01001369-OOXA01001369.1-human-gut-metagenome-genome-assembly--contig:-NODE-1369-length-13905-cov-9.540794_pt1 | contig 13905 bp, 10 predicted proteins | sample MGYA00241581_ERZ501331 | MGnify/ENA primary metagenome ERZ501331 (study PRJEB25962, sample SAMEA2042982) | human gut metagenome | biome: human gut; feature: human-associated habitat; material: faeces...
TACTACATCTCTGTTTGTTTATCTAAAGCTTTTCAAAGAACTTGCTTCCGTTTTTCGAAAGCGTTGCAAAGGTACAGACTTTTCTGAAATCCACAAGCTTCATGCCAAACTTTTTTCAAACTTTTTTCGTCAATAAATTATAAAATACTATGATTCAGGAAGATATATACAAATAAAAATTTCAAAACAAATTTAAAGCAAGTTATAGATACACCAATATTTAATATATATGCAAACATTGCTATACATTTTATAATTTCTATCTGAAATAAATAAAAGGCAAAAGAATTCTACTGTTTTGAAGTAGATAAAAAATATATCTTATCTTTGCCTGTCTAAACCTCGACGGAGCCTGTCTATGATTTTAACTAATAGATATTATTACTCCGACCTAGTATGGAACTTTTCATGGTTGGCAACTCTAGTCGACTTGGTGACACAGGAAGCTCCGTGATAAAATTCCATTAAGCTTTCCAGGATAAGCTTCGCTCAAAAAACAGAAACAAATGATACGAAACTTTATGCTGTAAAAACGAATAACAGTGAATAACTAAAAACGAGTACATTCCACGATTTTAATAAGATGAAAAAACTATTGTCATTGCCACCGAACCTGGTGGAATGTTTTCACGATATCGAACGGGCAGACCGGAATGAATGGTTCTGCACCTCGGACCCCATCGGGCGCAAACTGGGCTCGGGAGGAGGAACAACCTGGCTGCTACAGGCTTGTATGGCTCACGAAGGGGCTACCAATGCCTTGGAATGGCTGGCCCGGGAAAAACGTATTCTCCTGCATGCAGGGGGACAGAGTCGGCGTCTACCGGGTTATGCGCCCTCGGGTAAAATCCTGACTCCGATACCGGTATACCGCTGGGGACGCGGACAACGACTTACTCAGAACTTGCTTTCTCTACAATTGCCACTTTACCAACAGATGATGGAGAAGGCACCGGAAAGTCTGCACACGATGATTGTGAGCGGAGACATCCTGGTACGGGCGGGAAAACCGCTGCAACCCATCCCGGAAGCGGACGTGGTATGCTACGGACTCTGGGTGGACCCGAGCCTGGCCAAGAACCACGGCGTGTTCGTCATGAACCGGCAGACACCGGAGAAACTGGCCTACATGCTCCAGAAACCGAGCGTGGAGACCCTGGGTGAACTGATGCAGCACTCCTACTTCCTGATGGATATCGGGGTATGGCTGCTGAGTGACCGGGCGGTGGAACTGATCATGAAACGCTCCACCCAAAACGGCGAAACGGTCTTTTATGACATGTACTCGGAATTCGGTCCGGCCCTGGGAGCACATCCACAACGTACCGACGAAGAGGTGAACCGCCTGAGCGTAGCTATCTTACCTCTGCCTGAAGGCGAATTCTATCACTATGGTACGAGCCGGGAGATGATTTCCTCGACCCTGGCCGTACAGAACCGGGTGATGGACCAACGGGAAATTACCCTGCACAAGGTGAAACCGCATCCGGCCATGTTCACCCAAAACGCGGATATCAAGATTGAACTGAAGCCGGGAAACTCGGAACTGTGGGTGGAGAACAGCTTCATCGGCAACGGATGGAAGCTGAGCCACCGAAGCATCATTACGGGAGTGCCGGTGAATGACTGGAAATTAGAGGTTCCGGCCGGTGTCTGCATCGACGTGGTACCGTTAGGAGAAACGGACTATGTGGCCCGCCCCTACGGTTTCAACGATGCCTTCAAGGGCAGCCTGACCGACGATACAGTCAGCTATCTGGGGCGTCCCGTCACGGAATGGCTGGCTGAACGAAACCTGCAGGCAACTGACATAGAAGGGGCAAACGACCTGCAGGCAGCCCGTATCTTCCCGGTCTGCCACACGGTGGAGGAACTGGGCAAGGTGCTGCAATGGATGGTGAACGATGCCACAGATGCGGAAGGACGTGCCATCTGGCAATGGGCACGCAAACTCTCTGCCGATGAGATTTCGGCCTACGCCAACCTGCGCCGGCTGACCGCCCAACGGGAGAGTTTCCGTGACGGGAACTGGAAGGCGCTGGCCGCCAACTGGCAACGCAGCGTATTCTACCAACTGAACCTGCAGGAAGCGGCGGAACAGTTTGCCGATAGGAACCTGACCTTACCGGAAGAATTACCTCAGAATGCCCCTCTCCTGACACAGGTGAGCGATGCCATGTTCCGCGCCCGGACACTGGAACTGTCCGGGAAAGCAGACGAAGCCAAGGAACAGAAGGCAAGAGCATTTGGGCAGATGCGTGAAGGACTGTTGGAACAGGCCTATCACCGTCAGTCGCCCAAGCTTTCCGTCTATTCGGACCAAATAGTCTGGGGACGAAGCCCGGTACGCATCGACCTGGCCGGCGGATGGACGGACACCCCTCCCTACTGCCTGAACGAGGGCGGCAACGTCATCAACCTGGCCATCACCCTGAACGGACAACCGCCGCTTCAGGTATATATCAAACCGAACAAGGAACAATACCGTATCATCCTACGTTCCATCGATTTGGGAGCCATGGAAACGGTTACCACCTACGAAGAGTTGCGCCATTTCAACGTGGTAGGCTCGCCGTTCTCCATCCCGAAGGCGGCCCTTGCCCTGGCAGGTTTCCATCCGGATTTCTGCCGCGAACGGTACGCTTCGCTGGAGGAACAACTGAAAGCTTTCGGAGCGGGACTGGAAGTGACCCTGCTGTCGGCCATACCGGCCGGTTCGGGACTGGGCACCAGCTCCATCCTGGCGGCTACCATGCTGGGGGCTATCAACGACTTCTGCGGACTGGGCTGGGACAAGCAGGAAATAGGCAACCGCACCTTGGTGCTGGAACAGTTGCTCACCACCGGTGGCGGCTGGCAGGACCAGTATGGAGGTATCCTGCCGGGCATCAAGCTGCTGCAGACAGAGAGCGGCTGGAAACAGACACCGCTGGTACGCTGGCTGCCGGAACACCTGTTCACGGACAGCGAATACCGCAAGTGCCACCTGCTGTACTACACGGGGCTGACCCGTACGGCCAAGGGTATCCTGGCGGAAATCGTGAAGGGAATGTTCATGAACAGCACGGAGCACCTGACCCTGCTGCGACAGATGAAGCAGCATGCCCTGGACATGCACGACGCCATCCAGCGCAACCGCTACGAGGAGATGGCCCGACTGGTGGGTGTAAGCTGGAGACAGAACCAGGCACTGGACAGCGGAACGAATCCTCCTGCCGTGCAAGCCATCATAGACCGCATAGCGGACCTGTGTTACGGCTACAAGTTGCCGGGAGCCGGCGGCGGAGGATACCTGTACATGGCGGCCAAGGATGAAGAAGCGGCTGCACGCATCCGTAGAATCCTGAACGAGAACCGGCCGAACGACAAGGCCCGTTTCGTGGAGATGGCTCTTTCCGACAAGGGACTGGAGGTGAGCAGAAGCTGATATTCAATGAATAATTAAAAATTAAAAATTAAAAACGAGTTTTGGGACGAGGAGACAGATGGTTTCGGACGGCAAGCCCCGCCCCTACGGTATTCAATTAAAAGTTAATAGTTAAAAATTAAAAACGAGTTTAGTACGAGGCGAATGCTGTTTCCGGGCAGGCAGACCCCCTATAGGAAACATCAACAAACTAAAAAAACTTAAAAACTCACAAACTAAAAATATGAGAAAAGTAGCACTGATTACCGGTATTACCGGACAGGACGGCTCCTACCTGGCCGAATTCCTGATAGAAAAAGGTTATGAGGTACATGGTATCCTGCGCCGTTCCTCTTCGTTCAACACCGGACGCATCGAACACCTGTACCTGGATGAATGGGTGCGCGACATGAAGAAGACCCGTCTAGTGAACCTGCACTGGGGCGACATGACTGACTCCAGCTCACTGATACGCATCATCAGCGACATCCACCCGACGGAAATCTATAACCTGGCCGCACAGAGCCACGTGAAGGTATCGTTCGACGTGCCGGAATATACGGCCGAAGCGGATGCCATCGGTACATTGAGATTGTTGGAAGCGGTACGTATCTGCGGACTGGACAAGAACTGCCGCATCTACCAGGCCTCCACTTCGGAACTCTTCGGAAAAGTACAGGAAGTGCCGCAGAAGGAGACCACCCCGTTCTATCCGCGTTCGCCGTACGGGGTAGCCAAGCAGTACGGCTTCTGGATTACCAAGAACTACCGCGAAAGCTACGGCATGTTCGCCGTGAACGGCATCCTCTTCAACCACGAGAGCGAACGACGCGGCGAGAACTTCGTGACCCGCAAGATTACCCTGGCCGCCGCCCGCATCAAGCAGGGCTACCAGGACAAGCTGTACCTGGGTAACCTGGATGCCCGCCGCGACTGGGGCTATGCGAAGGACTACGTGGAATGCATGTGGCTGATTCTGCAACACGACACCCCCGAGGATTTCGTCATCGCTACGGGAGAAATGCATACGGTCCGTGAGTTCTGTACACTGGCCTTCCACTACCTGGGCATCGAGCTGGAATGGCAGGGAAGCGGTGTGGATGAGAAGGGTGTCGACAAGGCTACCGGACAGGTACTGGTGGAAGTGGACCCGAAATACTTCCGTCCGTGCGAAGTGGAACAGCTGCTGGGTGACCCGACCAAAGCCCGTACCGAGCTGGGCTGGAACCCGACCAAGACCCCGTTTACCGAACTGGTAAGAATCATGGTGGAACACGACATGAAGTTCGTGAAGAAGCTGCACCTGAAAGCGGAACTGGACAAATAAAACCTGGTCAACGGGCTCAGGAACTACCTTGGGCGGGCAAACCCCGCCCCTACAACACCCGTTCTCCATTATTCATTATTAATTATTAATTACCAACGTGTTAAACAAATCATCCAAAATATACGTAGCCGGCCACCACGGACTGGTGGGTTCGGCCATCTGGAACAACCTGCTGCAACGGGGATACACCAACCTGGTGGGACGCTCACACCGGGAACTGGACCTGCTGGACGCAGCAGCGGTAAAGGCTTTCTTCGACGAGGAACAGCCGGAAGCCGTGGTACTGGCAGCCGCCCACGTAGGCGGCATCATGGCTAACCTGCAGTACCGTGCGGACTTCATCTACCAGAACCTGCAGATCCAGCAGAACGTCATCGGCGAGAGCTTCCGCCACGGCGTGAAGAAGCTGCTTTTCTTAGGCAGTACCTGCATCTACCCGCGGGAGGCTCCGCAGCCCATGAAGGAGGAGGTACTCCTCACCTCCCCGCTGGAATATACCAACGAACCCTACGCCATCGCCAAGATAGCGGGACTGAAGATGTGCGAAAGCTTCAACCTGCAGTACGGTACCAACTACATCGCCGTGATGCCGACCAACCTCTACGGACCGAACGACAACTTCCACCTGGAGAACAGCCACGTACTGCCGGCCATGATACGGAAAATCCACCTGGCCAAGTGCCTGAACGAAGGAGACTGGGAAGCGGTACGCAAGGATATCGATCTGCGTCCGGTGGAAGGCGTGAACGGCAGCAACAGTCAGGAAGAGATTCTGGAAAAACTGGCGAAGTTCGGCATCACTCCTCATGCCGTGACCCTCTGGGGAACCGGGAAACCGTTGCGTGAGTTTCTGTGGAGCGAGGAAATGGCGGACGCCAGTGTACACGTGCTGCTGAACGTGGACTTCAAGGACACCTACCGGGAAGGCGACAAGGAAATCCGCAACTGCCACATCAACGTAGGTACGGGCAAGGAACTGAGCATCCGCGAAGTGGCTGAGAAGATTATCCGGGAAATCGGCTTCAAGGGAGAATTACGTTGGGATGCCTCGAAACCGGACGGTACATTGCGGAAGCTGACAGATGTGAGCAAACTGCACAGCCTGGGGTGGCATCATCGGGTGGAGATAGACGAAGGTATCCACCGCCTGTATGCATGGTACCTGAAAGGTATCTGCATCAATCATCAGACCGTGTAAGACAGTTCATCAAAAATTCAAAAAACATGAAAAAGAAACCATCGTTGGTGCGCCTGACAGACGGAACAAGTCTGCTGGTGCCCTTCATCCTCATAACCAGCCTTTTCTTCCTGTGGGGCTTCGCCCACAGTATCCTGGATGTACTGAACAAGCATTTTCAGGATGCACTGGGTATCACCAAGACCAAATCGGCCCTCGTACAGGCAGTGGTGTACGGAGGATATTTCCTGATGGCACTGCCGGCTGGCGCCATCATCAAACGCTGGGGCTACCGTACAGGCGTACTGACAGGACTGCTGCTCTACGGGGTGGGAGCGCTTCTGTTCATCCCAGGGGGCTCGCTGCAGTCCTTCGGATTCTTCCTGTCCTCGCTCTTCGTCATCGGTTGCGGACTGACCTGCCTGGAAACGGCGGCCAATCCGTACGTTACCGTACTAGGTGAGCCTGCAGCTGCCGAACGAAGAATCAACCTGGCGCAATCCTTCAACGGACTGGGCTGGATCTGCGGGCCGCTGGTGGGGGGATTTTTTCTCTTTGCCGAAAACAGTGAAAGCAATATCAGCCTGCCATACGCCATCATCGGCATCGTCGTGTTACTGGTAGCGGTCGTATTCTCGCGCGTGCGCTTACCGGAAATAACGGCACATGCCGACACTCCGAAAACGGCTCAGCCCAACAAGACCAAGTCTACCAGCCTGTGGAAGCAAAAGGCCTTCACAACGGGGCTAGTAACGCTTTTCCTCTATGTAGCGGCACAGACCGGTATCAACAGCTTCTTTATCAACTATGCGACCGAGCAGGCAGGAATATCGGCCCACGAAGCCTCTATCTGGCTTTCGTTTGGCGGCATGGGACTCTTCATGCTGGGACGTATGGGAGGAAGCTGGCTGATGGGATACCTGCAACCGGAAAAATTGCTGGCTCTCTGTGCAAGCGGAGCTACCCTTGCCATGCTGGCCGTCATTTTCCTTTCGGGGGAAATGGGACTGTCGGGCTTCTTCCTCTGTTTCCTGTGCGAGTCCATCATGTTCCCGACCATCTTTGCCCTGGCTATCCGGGGACTGGACGAACAGACCAAACGGGCTTCCTCGTACCTGATCATGTCCATCGTGGGGGGAGCCGTGGCTCCGATACTGATGGGTTACATTGCCGATACAACGACCATGGCACTGGGCTTTATCGTGCCGCTGGTCTGCTTCGTGGAGATTGGCTGCTTCGCAATGGGATATAAGAGAGTTAAAAGTTAATAGTTAAAAATTAAAAGTTAATAGTTAATAGTTTAAACGGGGAGGTTGTCTACAACCAAACCTCGTGTAATGATACTCCAAAAGGTGTCTGCACCCTGAAAAACGGGGTTCAGGCACTTTTTACAGTTTAAAAGAGCAAGCCATGAAGTGGCTCGGCACAGTCCAAACCAGAAAACTGTGCATCCTATTTGTCTCTGCACCCGACTTTCGCTATCTTTGCATACGGAATACAAAATATATCCCAATGAATCTTTACAAGACACTATTACTATCTATATTAGCGGTACCGGCAGCCGCACAACAGCCGGAACAGACACTGACCTACCGGGCCGAAGCGGCAGTGACCGTTTCGAACGGGGAATATGCGCCCCTCTGGCTGACAGCCAACCGCTATGGCATGACGAGCAACGAAAGCAAGAACGCTTACCTGCGGGCAGGAATTGCCTGGAACAAATCCTTAAAACATAACTGGCGGATAACGGCCGGATTGGACCTGGCGGGAGGAAAGAACCTGACCTCGAACTTCTGGATACAACAGGCATATGCGGATATCTCGTGGAAAAAACTGACCTTGAGCCTGGGAAGCAAGGAACGCAGCGGATTTCCGCTGGAGAAGAACGAACAACTGACCAGCGGATGGATGGTGGAAGGGCCGAACACCCGACCGGTACCCCAAATCCGGGCCGAAATCAGGGACTATCTGGATATTCCCGGACTGGGACACTGGCTGGCCCTGAAAGGACACCTGGCCTACGGATGGTTTACGGACGGAAACTGGCAGGAGGACTTTGCCGGAACGAACCAACTGTACGCAAAGAAAATAAAATACCACAGCAAGTCATTGATGTTCCGCCTGGGGAACCGGGAGAAACTGCCGCTGGAATTCGAGTTCGGTCTGCTGATGGCGACGCAGTTCGGCGGTGACCAGTACCGAAAACTGGAGGATGGAAGCAGCAAGCTGGTAACAGACATGCCGGACGGACTGAAATCTTACTGGAAGGCCTTCTTCCCTACTGCCGGCGGAGAGGATGCTCCGGCAGGAGAGCAGGTGAACGTAGAGGGAAACATGCTGGGTAGCTGGAACTTTGCCCTGAACTATTATTGCGGCGACTGGATCATCAAGGCGCAGCTGGAGCATTACTTCGAAGACCACTCGCAGATGTTCTGGGAATACGGACGCTGGAAGGACGGCCAACTGGGCATTGAAATCACACCACCCCGGAACCGGTGGATTACCAGTGTGCTTTGGGAAGGACTGAGCACCAAGGATTCTTCGGGACCGATTCTGTACGACGGATTCTGGGGCTCGTTCAGCGACCTGCAGATGAGCGGAGGAGACAGCTACTACAACCATTACATCTACCAGGCATGGCAGCACCACGGACTGGGCATGGGGAATCCGCTGTTACCCGGTCCGCTCTACAACAGCGACGGCAGCATCACCTTCAAGAGCAACCGCATGAAGGGACAGCACATCGGTATCTGCGGAGACCCTACATCAGCATGGAGCTGGAGAATTCTGGCTTCGTACACCCGATACTGGGGAACCTATGCGGCTCCGCTGGACAAGGTGCGCAAGCAGTTCAACGGACTGGCGGAAGTGACTTACAGCCCACAGTGGGCCAAAGGCTGGAAAGTCAGCGTTGCCGCCGCATTGGACAGAGGAAACTACCTGGGCAACAGCACGGGGGGAATGATTACACTGAGTAAAACGGGAGGATTCGGATTATGAAAAGATGCTTGATACCGGTATTGGCCGGACTATGGCTCATTCTGGGAATGAGCGGATGCCAGAAGGCTCCGATAAACAGTGACATCGAAGGACTGTGGATACTGAAGCAGTTCACCATCCGCGAAACGGACGAAACGGTAACCTGCGAACGGCTGTACTACAGCATCACCCGGATGGTAACGGAGGTGGCCGAAAAGCAGGGACCGAACGGATACGGCGCTTACATCGGACGGACGGAATACCGGAACAACGAGACGCAGCTAGTGGTGAAGGATTTCAAGGTAAGGCAATCTACCGGCGACAGCGGAGAGAATGCTCCGGTGGAGAAACTCCGTCACTTCGGCATCGACAACCAGGAGGAAACGGTGTTCGACGTGGTACACTGCAACGGCAAGACGATGACGCTGGAATCGGACTATGCCCGGCTGGAGTTGGAAAAATTCTGAGTTCCAACGAATTTATATAGGATTAATGACTGAAAACTCAAATCAAAGAATATGAAGCATCATCACATCGTAATTATGGCGGGCGGAATCGGCAGCCGGTTCTGGCCCATGAGTACCCCCACTTACCCGAAACAGTTTATCGACGTGATGGGGGTGGGCAAATCGCTGATTCAGCTTACGGTGGACCGCTTCGGCGGTATCTGTCCACCCGAGAACTTCTGGGTGGTGACCTCGGAAGCCTACAAGGACATCGTACGGAAACAGCTGCCGGACATCCCGGAACAGCACATCCTGACGGAACCGGAGGCCCGGAACACGGCCCCCTGCATCGCCTACGCCAGCTGGAAAATCCGGCAGCAGGACGCGGAGGCGAACATCGTGGTGACGCCTTCGGACGCCCTGGTAATTGATACGGAGGAGTTCAGACGAAACATCCGGCAGGCCCTGGACTTTACGGAACATTCGGACAGCATCGTGACTCTGGGAATCTGCCCCACCCGACCGGAAACGGGGTACGGCTACATCTGCGCGGGCGAGAAACTGGAGGGGAGCGAAATACACCGGGTGGATTCTTTCCGTGAGAAGCCGAACCTGGAAACGGCGCAGCAATACCTGGATGCAGGGAACTACCTGTGGAACGCGGGTATCTTTGTATGGAACGTAAACACGATTACGGCTGCCCTGCGGATGTATGCGCCGCAGATAGCGGGGGTGATGGATGAACTGGCTCCGAGCCTGTACACGGAAAAGGAGGCGGAGGAACTGAAACGGCTCTTCCCTACCTGTGAGAAGATTTCCATCGACTATGCGGTAATGGAGAAGGCGAAGAGTATCTATGTGCTGCCGGCAGACTTCGGCTGGAGCGACCTGGGAAGCTGGGGCTCCCTGCACACGCTGCTTCCTGCAGACGACCAGCATAACACGGCGGTGGGCAACGACATCCGGATGTTCGACTGCCGGAACTGCATCGTACATACTCAGGACGAGAAGCAGGTGGTGATAGAAGGACTGGACGGCTACATCGTGGCGGAGAAGGACGGACGTCTGCTGATCTGCCGGCTGAAGAACGAGCAGCTGATTAAGGAATTTGCCAAGAGCTAAAAGGTAAAAGCGTACTTGATAGTTAAAAAGTAAAAGTTAAAAAGTTAAAAAGTAAAAGCGAATGGGCAGGACGGGTGGCAAATTTCTGTACTGTGTCCCGTCAGATTGCAAATCTGACGGGACACAGGGAATACCCGTTCTGCATTTCCAAGGATGTCTGTCCAATCCGCAGGGGGCAACCGATGGATGGCAAACCGACAACCTTGTTTCCACCACTATGCCGATGTGTATAATCCCAAACATCGTGCTGACATGGACAAGGAGATTTCACGTATCATGCAAGGGCAAAGTTCAAATATGCCTACGACCAGGGATGCTTACAGGCAAGAATCTTGTATGTAAAAGGATGTTAAAGAAGAAGAGAATGCCAGAAAATAGGAAAGAAATTAGTTTCTTTGTATAAATCAAACAAACTTGAACAAACCCTTATTTTGCAGCATACGGACAATGATTAATGAATTTAATATACAAAATTTTCGTGGTATTCAGGCATTTCATGTTACGGATCTGGGTCAGGTCAATCTGCTGTTGGGCTATAATAATTGCGGAAAATCGTCTGTATTGGACGCATTGTTCTTGTTTGCAGGAGCGACTAATCCCCGGTTGTCCATTTCTGTCAACTGGCCTCGTCATTACATGTCTTCTTTGGCTGACGAGATGCTCAAACTTAATTTTTATGGTTTGAATCCTGTATTCCCCATCCGTCTTTCGGGAGGATACGGGAGTCCCGAGAAAACGCGTGAACTTACCATATCCTATCAGGAGCGCGAGTCAGAAATCATGAACCTGCCTACTGATTCTTCCGGAAATGCTGCCACTAAGGATTTCAGGCTGAATCTTGATGCAGAGATTGACCATCAAGTTTATCACAGTGATTTGCAAATTAAGGGTAATTCTACTTCTAAGGCAGAAGTCAATGCTCCGGGAGCGGAATCCTACCAGGAAGAACTGAAATGTCATTATATCAGTTCATCAGACCCTTATTCAAATAATGTTGCCTTGTTCTCAGATTTGCTTCGCAATAAACAGGAGGAAGCGCTTTTTGAAGACTTGCGGGAAATAGAACCCTCTTTGAGAGATATTGTTGTAGCCAATAACAATCTGATGGTTGATGTTGGTCTGGAGAAGCGAATCCCCATTCAGGTGCTGGGTGATGGAATCCGTAAATTGATATCTCTGTTTATTTACCTGTTTCAGGCCAGAGACGGCATCCTGTTGGTTGACGAGATTGATAATGGCCTTCATTACAAGTCAATGCCAATATTGTGGAAGTCTGTATTGCGTGGAGCAGATAAGTATAATGTACAGGTGTTTGCTACAACTCATAATATCGATTCTCTGAAAGCTCTTAATCAGATGTTACAAGACGAGACCTTTCAAAGTATGCAGGCCAGATCGCGGGTGTTTACGTTGCGTAAAACATCAGATTGTTTAGCAGCAGTAAAGAGTACCTATCCTCAATTCAGACATTTGATAAACGAAGAGATCGAGATAAGATGATCAAGATATTCATAGAAAGTGGAGTGAATGCAGCCCAAAAGAAGGGTAGTAAACGGACAACCAATGAACAGAATTTTGTAGAGACATTGGTTGCTCATTATTTTCCCCATGCTGTCTTGGGTACAGATTATCTTGTTGTTGGGGTTAACGGAAAAGATCAGTTGCCCAATACGCAGCCTGTATTTGTGGATAATACATTGCAGGGAGGTACTAATCTGGTCTTGTTTGATGCAGATACGAGAGAAAATGGCGGCGGATTTGCGATCAGAAAAAGAAAACTTCTGCAACAAAAGGAAGAACTGGGAATCGAATTTGATTTGTTTTTGTGGCCCAATAATCATGCAGATGGTGATTTTGAGTCTTTACTTATGCATTTGATCAATCCCAGACACAAAGGTCTGATTGATTGTTACCGGAGATACGAGAAAGGAATCAGCCGGATGAATCGCAGTCATAAAATGTATATGACTCAGGGGCGGGATTAAAGAACTAAACAATAAAGTTCTACGCTGCTTAAACAACATGTCTTCTACAGAATTAAACGGCTTGCTGTTTGATTATACACCAGGTTCTGATTTTACTTGTGAGGCCCAAAGGAACAATAACACGGTAAATATGACTATAGAAGAAATGCAGCAAATAAATGACTTCTTCGAACAAAGGCTATCAATATATGGGATCGGAGTCAATATAGAACAAGCTGTAATACATCTGGGTACGGCACATCTGTCAACGACCAAGTTGAAGGAACTCCATAATACCGTTCAGATTCTATAATTAATGACAACAACAGATTTCTCTCAAATTAATGAAGAGGATATACACTCGGGAAAATATGTATTCCGGGATGTGTTTGATGTAGGCAGATACCTGGTATATAAAGGATGGAATGTGAACTGGTATGCCGCACCACAATTTGAGACAATGGAATTTGCCGAAACCGACATCAAAAATGTACCCATGCCTGCCAGTCCTCTATACCGTGGGCAAAATGAATATTACACCCCATGTTTCCCTTCTTTATACCGCAGGTCATGGAACACGGCGGAAGAGCTTGAACGGCTTGTCCAGATGGAAGATTTCAAGACTATCTTAAACCAGCATCCGGAAGTACTGGATATACAGAACGCAGGACTGACCGTCAATTATGAGGGGTTGGCACAACACTATGGAATAGAAACGGCTATCATGGATCTGACCAACAGTTTTGGAGTTGCCGCTTTTTTCGCTACCTCACGGTATGACTGTCTGGCAGACAGGTACTACCCTATCATGGACACGATACACAAAGGAGTGATATACTTTTATCCATTAGGGATGTACGACATTTCTTTCAGCAATAAGCCCAAAATCACTCCAATTGGTCTGGATGTGCTTCCCAGACCGGGAGAACAACGGGGATTTGGCATGCAAATGGGAAAGGATGAAGATTTTAACCATGCCTGCCCCATCAGATTTTTCTTCTGGCACAATCCCCAAACATCGTTAGAATGCTTCAAAAGGTTCAATGGTGGTACAATGCTTTTCCCGTATGACCCAATAGCAGAAAAAATACGGGTAATGCGCAAATACCGCATTTATAGCAGAGAATCTATCCATACAATCATCAATGGCACAAATAGATTTCAAGACATGACTGCCGATGATGCGAAAAAGCTCCTTACTGAAAAAGGTTGTATAATAGTTGATACAACTCCTTTCACATATACTCCGACGGAACTGGACTATATCACCCAGCGATACCATAAGATGTATCCGGGTTCTTTCCCGAACGGATAATGGATGTTTGATTCAATGAATGACGATAAATATAATCCAGCATACTTTGCCCATCACTCTAACAACAATGATTATGGTACTGAAAACGGCTGATATCCGTTCACCCAAAACGGGGATATCCGTTCACTTTTCATACTCTTTACCTATGGCGATGCAAATTTATTGATTT
>ENA-OOXA01001370-OOXA01001370.1-human-gut-metagenome-genome-assembly--contig:-NODE-1370-length-13904-cov-5.574699_pt1 | contig 13904 bp, 10 predicted proteins | sample MGYA00241581_ERZ501331 | MGnify/ENA primary metagenome ERZ501331 (study PRJEB25962, sample SAMEA2042982) | human gut metagenome | biome: human gut; feature: human-associated habitat; material: faeces...
GTTGACCAGAAATATTGGCATCAGCAACTCTGCCGCAAGGGTATTTGCCTGCCATTCCTCCCATGAGGGTTGTCCGTTTCGTTCCCGATAGGCAATGTGCCCACGGCACTTGACTGCTTTTCCATAGTCGTTCGGGAACAGGTCAGCTAAAATCTGGTGTGCCGCCTCATGCGCTATCGTGAAATTCCGGCATCCGGTGCAGCCGTCTGCCGCAAGGGCAGAATCGATCACAACGTCCTTCGGCATGAATATCTCTACAAGCTTTGTACCATCCCCTAAAGTTACGGTAAAACCGCATCTTTGAAAAACGGTCAGTCCGAGGACGCTGCCATCGCTACATAGCGGCAGCATTTTCACATTCAGCCCAAGAACAGCGCTTGCAAGCCGTTCAGGGTCAATGGGTTCCGGGGCATCTTTGCTGATCCCGAAGCGGGTATAGTACTGGTCGATATACTTACCCGCTATGCGCGAAAGGTCTGCGCGGGATAAGTACCTTGCCATTACGAAGCACGGCTTTCCGGCACAGAGCAGTAGGCTTCCACGAACCACTTGCCCTGCTCAAGCCAAAGATTTCGCTTCTGCCCGCAGATTAGACAGGTGAAGCAGTGACCTTTTCCGCCAAGGCGCGATGTGCCATGCCTGACTGCCAAAACACGGTCAATTCCATAAGTGCGAGTCTTGTCATAGTTTATGGCAAGAGGACGGATCTTACCGTCAGGAGTAAAACGAACATCCACTTCGACGTATCTTTTCTCACGGCGAAGGTTGTAATCACCACACATCAGAAATCCTCCTTTTTGCAGATTTATCAGAATGCAGCGTGCATTACTTGCGAGTCATACTGCGTGCCACGAACTGTTTTTCGTTTAACAGAGGAACGGACACTGTATGCTTTTTCCACTCATCCATAGAGCAGGTTACTGCTTTGCACAGACAGCATTTTGTCCAGCCGTCGGTTGCATCAAGATCTACATCATAGTTCATGGTTCCGCACATCGGGCATCTTACGTTTTCTTTTCTCATAATATCACCTCTTAAAAACACCGAACAAATACGATTTCGGTCCAGAATCAACACCAAAAAGCTGTTATTCGTGGATTTGATTCGATTGTATACCTACTTTATGGAGATGTCAATTACGCATTTGTCGCTATTTTAGAGATTTCTTATTAATTTCCTGTATTTTCTATACTATAATAGAGCTACCGGATCACAAAGGAGTGTTCTTGTTATGAAAAAGAAAACCACGCTCACCAAAATGCACATAGCCCCATCCACAGTGCGCTATGATGCAGTCGCTGCGAGGGATAGCAATGAGGTTGGTCAGATTCTCGCAGGCACACGAAAAAGGAATGGCTATTCACTTGTAGCTTTCTCTGAACTTCTCCGTCACTATGGCGTCGATGTCAGTGATAAAGGAATCAGCAAATGGGAAAAAGGCTATACCACTCCTAGCATCTATCAACTGGTTGCAATCTGTCACGCATTGAACATCAAGGAAGGACCTTCCTACTTTACAAAGGCCTTTCAGAAACCCGCCCTTCTAAATGATATAGGGCAAAAAAAAGTTGCCGAGTACGAAATGGACTTGATTGCATCCCGGCGCTACCAGCCAGATACAGAAGAGCCCGCGGAAATCGACTACATAATGATGCCTGTATCAGAGTTGCCAGTATCGGCAGGTCTAGGAGCTTTTCTTGAGGGTGAAATGTTCCAGCAGATACAAGTGCCTGCCAGTAGCGTTCCGGCTGGTGCCGAGTTCGGGATATACGTTAGCGGTGATAGTATGGAGCCGCGTTATCATAACGGACAGATTGTATGGGTGAAGCGCTGCGAAGAACTTGAATGCGGGGATATCGGGATATTCGTATATGATGACTGTGGATATCTGAAAAAATACGACGAACATACCCCAGACAAATCCCAAGCAGAGTTCCTTACCGACAGCTATGGCGTGGTGCATAACCAACCGGTTTTGGTTTCTCTTAACACCAAATATTCGCCAATCCTTATATCTCCAGAGCAAAGATTTGAGATCGTTGGAAAAGTTTTGAACTAAAAAGATGGGAGGGGTTTTCGTGGATACGATCAAGCGTGTTCAGGATTTGATGCAAGTGCGTGATATGAATCTATGTGTGTTGGCAAAGAAATGCGGAATATCGTACTCCACGATTCAAACCACCGCCCGTCGGGGAGGGCAGTTAAGCGTAGAGACGATTGAAAGAATTTGTCAGGGTTTAGGAATTACATTAAAAGACTTCTTCGATTCCTCCTACCTGTAAATATAGGGGCAGCAAAAAAGCCGTTCGCCACGCTGGAAAATCTGCGTGGTGAACGGCTTTAATACTGCTTCTATTTATCCTTTGGTAATCTCCAGATAAACACTAATCTCCATGATTGTTACCATTGAAGGAATACATTTGCGACGATCTTCGGGCATACCGAATAAGATTTGCATTGGCAGTTGAAAACAGCTCAGGTTACCTATTGCAATTCTGACTATTTGGAATATACTTGTAAGTATCAAATTATTTCACTGTATGGGAGGAAATTATTATGGCAAGACCCAAGGGAAGCAAGAATAAGACCCGTATTGTAAATGCCAACGTTGATTATGCAGCCGTCGTTGCAGAAAAGACCGCCGAAAAGGAAAAAATCGAATCTGAGGTTGCTGCGCTGACTGCAAATCTCGATGATCTGAAGACGCAGCTGAAAGCCAAGAAAGCAGAATTGAAAGCCGCCACCAAGGAACTTACTAAAGCCGAAAACAAAAAAGCTGCCGCCGAAGCAAAGGCAATGGAAGAAGCAAAGAAAGGCGAAGCAGAAGATGTGCTGAAGAAGCTGCTGGCCAGCGGTATGACGGCTGAGGAAATCCTTGCAAAACTCCAGTAATGCAATGCCGAGAGGAGGGAACACGATGACCGAGCAGGAACAGCCCAAAAACGATTTTATGCACAAGCTCGCGCTGCAAATTGTTGAGCGGCGCAACCTTGTGTTCCTCATCGTCATTCTGGGAACCATCTTCACCATCTTCTCCCGCAGCTGGGTCAAGGTGGAAAGCGACCTGACCACCTATCTGCCCAAGACCAGCGAGACCCGCATGGGCCTGGACATTATGGAAAAAGAGTTTACCACCTACGGTTCTGCCGATGTCATGGTGGCAAACATCACGCCGGACGAGGCAGACCAGCTGAACGACGAGCTGGCGGGCCTCAGGGGCATCCAGATGATCGAGTACGATGATACCACCGCCCATTATAATAATGTATCGGCGCTGTACTCCATCACATTCGATTACCCCGAGGACGACGACCAGTGCCTGGAAACGCTGGAAAGCGTCAAGGAGTACCTGAAAGACTACGATATCTACGTTTCCACCTCGCTGGGCAATACGCAGGAGGAGACGATTGAGCGTGAAGTCAATGTCATCATGGTGTATGTTGCCATCATCATTGTGGTGGTGCTGATCTTCACCTCCCAGACCTATGCGGAAGTTCCCGTGCTGCTGCTCACTTTCGTGGTGGGCATGATCCTCAACATGGGCACCAACTTCCTGCTGGGCACCATCTCGTTCGTTTCCAACTCGGTCACGAACATTCTGCAGCTGGCCCTTTCGCTGGACTACGCCATCATCTTCTGCAACCATTTTAAAGAAGAACACGAGACCCTGCCCTTGAAAGAGGCGGTCATCGAGTCGCTGGCCAAGAGTATCCCGGAGATCAGTTCCAGCTCCCTGACCACCATCGGCGGTCTGGTGGCCATGCTGTTCATGCAGTTCAAGATCGGCCCGGATATGGCCATCTGCCTCATCAAGGCCATCCTGTTCTCCATGCTGTCGGTCTTCGTGGTCATGCCCGGCCTGCTGATGCTGTTTGGCCCTTACATGAGCAAGACCAAGCACCGCAACTTTGTGCCCAAGATCTCGTTCGTGGGCCGCTATGCTTACAAAACCCGCAAGATCGTTCCCATCGTCTTTGCAGTGATGCTGGTGTTTGCCTACCATTTCCAGACACAGTGCCCCTACGCCTATGGCTACGGCCCGATCAAGACGCCAGTGTTGAATGAGACGCAGATCGCCGATAACATGATCGACGAAAACTTTACCAAGTCCAACCTGGTGGCTCTCGTCGTACCAAAGAACGACGATTACCGGGTGGAAGCAGCCATGATCAAAGAACTGGAAAGCCACGATGAGGTGGACCACACCCGCGGCCTTTCCAACATTGAGGCCATGGACGGCTACATGCTGGAAGACCGGCTCACTTCCCGCCAGTTCTCTGAGATGGCGGGCCTGGATTACGAGCTGGCCCAAGTGGTCTACACAGGCTACGCGTTGGAAAATGATGAGTACGGCCAGGTCATTGGCAACTTCTCCAACTACAGTGTGCCGCTCATTGATATGTTCCTCTACGTCTGTGACGAGGTCGATTCCGGCATTGTCAGCCTGGACCAGGATCAGATCAACGACCTGCATGATGCCCAGACCCAGATGCTGAGCGCAAAGGCCCAGCTGCAGGGTGCGGATTACAACCGTATTCTGGTCTACCTGAACCCCAGCCTCCAGAGCGGGGATGAAATGTATGAGTTCACGGACCAGATGCGCACCATCGCCCGGAAGTATTACCCGGACGGCGACATCTATCTGGCGGGCGACGCCACCAACGAGTACGACTTCCAGAAGTCGTTTGCCATCGACAACATCGTGGTCAGCGTGGTCTCCGTGCTGATCGTGCTGATCGTCCTGCTGTTCACGTTCCAGTCGGTGGCAATGCCCATCCTACTGATCCTCGTCATCGAGGGCGCGATCTGGGTCAACTTCTCCGTCCCCGCTTTTATCCACACGCCGCTGTACTTCATGGGCTACCTGATCGTCAGCTCCATCCAGATGGGTGCAAACATCGATTACGCCATCGTTATTGCAACCCGCTACAACGAGCTGCGGGATAAGATGGACCATAAGACAGCCATGATCGAGACGCTGAACTTTGCGTTCCCCACCATCCTCACTTCCGGCACCATCATGACGGTGGCCGGTACCCTTATCGGTCAGATGACGTCCGATGCCTGCATCGTGGGCATCGGCCAGTGCCTGGGCCGCGGTACCATCATCTCCATCTTCCTGGTGCTGTTCGTCCTGCCGCAGATCCTGCTGGTGGGTGGCAAGCTGGTGGATAAAACTTCGTTCTCCATGCATCATGTGGTGCTGCACACCAACACGGCCAGCGGCCGGGTGCGTGTCAATGGCATGGTGCAGGGCGAGGTGAACGGCTCCGTGGCCGGTACCATGAACGCCGTTGTGGATGGAAACGTACATCTTACCGTTCTTTCTGGTAAAGTCTCACAGGAGGTGCAGGATGAAAACGACTCCCATGCGGACGAATGAGTCTGCGGCGGGCAGCACCCGGCTGCTGCACCGCCTGACCGCTGCGCTGCTGGCACTGGTGCTGGCGGCTTCGGCGGCGCTGCCGGTATTTGCGGCCGACACCGCGCCGACGGATACCATTTACATCAACAGTGTTTCGGACCTGCTGGCCTTTGCCGACAAATGCGGCTTTGATCAGTGGTCCAAAGGCAAGACCGTGATCCTGCAGGAAGACCTCTCGCTGGAGGATACGGAGTGGGCCCCCGTTGCGTCGTTCAGCGGCGCGTTCAAGGGCAACGGCCACACCATCTCGGATGTCAGCCTCGTGGGGGCTTATTCTCCAGCCGGCTTCTTCGGCATCCTGGAAGAGGGCGGTTCCATTCAGGACCTTACCATCAAGGGTGTGGTCAATCCCGCTGGTACCCAGAAGACCGCAGGCGGTCTGGTGGGCACCAACTACGGCACCATCATCAACTGCACGTTCTCCGGTGCTGTCCACGGCGAGGAGGAGGCGGGCGGTCTGGTGGGCCGCAATGAGACGAGCGGAACCATCGACCACAGCACTTCCCGTGCCATGGTCAGCGGTGCGTATGCCACCGGCGGCATCGTGGGCTACAACCTCGGTGTCATCACCGGCTGCACCAATGTGGGCGCCGTCAACTCCGAGTATCAGGAGTCCGCCCTCGATATGGAGGGCCTCCCGGCCACCCTGCTGGAGCTGGTCAAGAAGGATATGGGCGATGACCTGAGCAATAACATCTCCAATGTCTCCTCGGATACCGGCGGCATTGCAGGCCGCTCCTCCGGCCTGATCCTCAGCAGTGCCAACGCGGGCGACGTGGGCTATGCCCATGTAGGCTATAACGTGGGCGGCATCGTGGGCCGGACCGATGGCCTGATCTCCGGCTGTGTCAACCAGGGCCTGGTACAGGGCCGCAAGGACGTGGGCGGCATTGCCGGCCAGGCAGAGCCCTATGTGGAGCTGGACCTGGACCAGAGCACCATCAACCGTCTGCGCACCGAGCTGGACACGCTGCACACCATGGTCAACGGCGCGGCCGATGACATGGACGGCAGCACCAGCCTCCTCAATACCGACCTCAACACCCTGAACTCTCAGATGGACACTGCCGTGCAGGCAGCCCGCCGTCTGCAGGAGCAGGGAGGCGATTACTTTGACGAAGTGGCGGACGAGGTGGACCGCACGGGAGACCTCATCTCCGATACATTTACCCGGCTGGAGCCCGTGATGGACACGGGTGTCGACGCACTGGATAAGATGACCACCGCCGTGGGCCAGCTCAAGTGGGTCACCGCGGAGATGGCGGCCGAGATGCTGACCGCCTCCACGGCACTGGCCAAGGCTTCTTCCGGCGCGCACAAGGCCAGCGACGCGCTGGATTCCAGCAAGCAGGGTCTGGAGCAGATCAGCAAGGGCCTGGACGACCTGATCGCCTCGCTGCCGGGCAAGGATGACAGCGGCCTGAGCAGCGCCATCAGCACCATTCTGGGCGGCTATTCCAGCGTGTCCGGTGACGCGGTGGACGATCACATCAAAACAGCCATCTCCCTGCTGCAGGTGGCGAATTCCGCCATGAGCATCCTCTCGTTGGGCTCCGGCATGAGCGGCCAGATGAAGCTGCTGACCACCGGCCTGGGTCTGCTGCGGAGCGCCACGCTGCTGGCCGATGACGGCCAGCTGGCTTCCGCCGGCAAGCAGGTCACCCGCGCCGTGGGCAATATGGCAGGCCGGGCCACGCAGATCGGTGCGCTGCTGGGCAACACCGCCAACCTCGTTTCGGAGCAGGGCAATCCCCAGATGGCTTCTGCCCTTACCAGCATGTCCGGCGCGCTTGGCAATGTGGGCGACCAGCTGGGCAATCTGGAAGATATTCTGGATAAGCTGGGCTTCAACACCGGCAACATCAGTTCCGGCAATGCCTCCATTCAGGCGGGTCTGGATTCCCTGAGCGATGCCGCACAGGATCTGGGCAAGGCTGCGGATGATTTTGACAAGTCTCTGGATATCCTCAAGACGGATTCCGCCCTCACCAGCGCAACGCTGGGCCACATGTCCGCCAGCCTCGGCATCATGGCGGAGGGCATGAGCGGCCTGACCAGCATGACCAGCCAGGCGGCGGATATCGTCCACTGGCTGGCGGAGCAGGATCCCATCCATGTGCCGCGCCCCTCTTCCGAGATGACCGCGACCAAGGATGAACTGTTTGACGCTGTGACGAACATGACCGACCAGATGAGCACCCTCAACCGGGATATGCTCTCGGCCAGCAACACCCTCACCAGCAACCTCCGCTCCATCAACGACCAGATCAATGTGGTCTCCAACCTGCTGCTGGATGCTGTGGAAGAGATCAGCGACCCCGGCAGCAAGAACATCTTTGAAGATGAGTCCGAGAACCTGACGGCTCAGAACGAGGGCAAGATCGAGGGCTGCACCAACCGCGGCACCGTGGAAGCCGACATGAATGTGGGCGGCATCGCGGGTACCATGGCGGTGGAAAACACCCTTGACCCCGAAGACGACGATAAGGATGAGAACCGTTCGCTCCTGCGCACCGAGTACACCATCAGCGCGGTGGTGATGAACTGTGTCAACGAGGGCACCGTTACCTCCAAGAAAAAGGCGGCAGGCGGCATCTGCGGCGAGATGGATCTGGGCTACATCACGGGCTGCGAAGCTTACGGCAAAGTGGATGGCAACAACAAGGTGGGCGGCATTGCAGGCCATTCCTCCGCAAAGCTGATCTCCAACTGGGCCAAGTGTGAGCTGACTGGCAGCAAGTACATTGGCGGCATCGTGGGCCAGGGCGCGGACAGTGTCCTGACCGGCAACAGCTGCATCATCAAGGATAACCGCGCCATGGTGGAGATCCATGAGCCGGACGATGACGGGGATGACTCCGAAGTGGCCCTCTCCACGAGCAGCAGCAACACCGACGGTCAGTATTGGGGCGCCATTTCCGGCGGCCAGGATGGTACGTTCACGGGGAACCTGTTTGTCTCCGATACCCTGCGCGGCGTTGACCGCATCAGCCGTGCCGGTCAGGCAGAGCCCATTGATTACGATACCATGCGGGCACTGGAGGGCGCGCCCAAGGGCTTCCAGAAGCTGACGCTGACCTTTATGGCCGACGGCCACATCGTGGACCAGCGCACCTTTACTTACGGTGCATCGTTTACCGAGGCGGATTACCCCGAACTGCCCCAGAAAGACGGTTACCTTGCCGAGTGGAACACCCCGGTGCTGGATGACCTCCATCTGGACACCGTGGTCACGGCGCTGTACACCTCTTACACCCCGGCACTGAAGAGCATTGATGTCCGCATCAACGGCCGTCCGATCTTCTATGTGGATGGCCTGTTTGGCGGCTCCAATGCCCTGAGCGTTACCTCCCAGACGCCGTCCGGCGTGGCCAATGCCACCGAGCAGTGGCTGCTGGACTTCTCGGACGACGGGCAGGAGACCCACACTATCCGCTATCTGCCGCAGGGCAAGCAGGGCAGCGTCTATGTCCAGCAGGATGGCAAATGGATCAAAGTGCCTACCGATACCTTTGGCAGCTACATCACCTTTACGGCTGCCGGGACCGAGATCGTCATGGCCTTTGTGCCCAAGGGCATCCCGCTCTGGGAGCTCTGCGGCGGCACGGTAGCCGCGCTGCTGGTGGCAGCATTCCTCGCACGGAAGCTGATCCACAAGCGTAAGGCCAAAAAGAACGCTGCCCCCGTGGAGGAACTGGATACGCCGATTGAATCGGACGACCAGAGCACCGAGCAGCACACCAAATAAAAACCAGCCCTTGGGCTGAAACGGAAAAGGCTCCGGGCTTGCCTCCCTGTGAAAGGGGAGTGCAGGCCCGGAGCCTTTTTTGCGTATACGGAAAACGTGTCAGACGCTCTTTTTGTAGACGATAAGGGAAACGATGGCGGAGAGCACTTCCGTGGCCCAGAACGCGTTCCAGACGCCCACAGGGCCAAACTGTCGGCAGAGCACCCAGGCCAGCGGCATGATGAAGACGATGTAGCGGCACAGGGAGATCACCAACGACTGCGTGCCCTTGCCCAGACCCTCCAGCGCGCCGGAAGAGGTGGTGGAGATGGCGGAGACCACAAAGCCCAGGCAGATGATCCGCAGAGCAACTTTTCCGGCTTCCACCGTCTCCGGGGTAGAGGTAAAGAGCCGCATGAGAGGCTCCGAGGCCACCAGACAGCCAAGGGTGCCCGCTGCCATGATGGCGGCGCTCAGGATGAGGGTGATCTGGTAGAGCCGGCGTACCCGTTTGTGCTCCCCGGCACCGTAGTTGTAGCTGATGAGGGGACGCATTCCCTGCACGATGCCGTTGGCGGGCAGGTAGAGGAATGTCTGTAGTTTGTAGTAATCCCTCTTTCTTTTGTTTTTCTGTAATTAGTTTATCTTTATTTAATTGCATTGGATTTTCCAACGTAGGGTTTTCCTGCGTGGGATTCTCCAACGTTGGATTTTCCAATGTAGGTGAAACCGATGCAGGAACGGGCTGCGGCAGCTCAAAGATCACATAGTCTGCACCGCGCAGCCGCCCTTTCTCGTCCCGTTCTCTGGAACGCTGGATGTAGCCTGCCTGTTCCAGTTCCCGGATAGCCTGCCGTATCGCGTCTATGCTTTCCCGGTTGATACGGGCCAGCCCTTGCAGGGTGTAGTCCCAATCTTCCGGCAGGGAGAGCATTTGGGAGAGTAAGCCCTTGGCTTTCAGGGACAAGGCCCGGTTCCGCAGGTGGTGGTTTGACATGACCGTGTAGCCGCTGTTCTTTTCTACCCGAAAAACTGCCATTTCACGGATGCCTCCTTTCGTTGCAAACAAAAAAAGCAGCGTCCATTTGCTCCCGGTGATGGGAGAAGTGAACGCTGCGCGTACTTGATAATTTTTAGGTTGTGTGGTATATAAAAGGCAACTGTTTTTTCAATACAGCCGCCCATCGGGGTGCGATACAAGCAAGTTGCTATCCGATGATCTCAAAAACAAATTGTACTACGATGGTTTTCAAAAAATGCTGTATCACTACTCGCACCATGACGAAAACCCGCATGAATGCTGGAAATTCAGTGTTCATACGGGTTTTCTTTAATTTGTTCGCTTGCAGATACTAACAGATCCTGCATTATATTGCGGTGCATTGAATGGTCAAAATATGGTCATTCGCTTCAGCCGCTCGCGATAGTCTCCCAGTACTCCACGATCTTGCCGGGCACGGCGTCCTTGTCCGTCAGAAAGGCGGCGGCGAGGTCTGCGTAAAAGTTCGCGGTGTCGGGATCAGGGGTTCACATTCTGCCGCGTAGAACAAGTGCTCCCAGCACTATAACGGCGACTGCCACAGGGAGCAGCCGCCGCAACCAACGCAGCAGGCGTTCCCGCCTTGGCGGGAGTCCCGTTTGGAGAGATTCCGGGAAGAATGCTTCGCAGCAAACAGAATCGCAATAACGTCCCTGCCCGCGCCATGCCTTATATCGGATGCCGTTCCACTCAAACTCCGGGTACATTCCCCCTTTTGTGATGCGGATGGGGCTTCCCTGAGCTTCCCCATAGCGCAGCAGTACGGCAGCAAAATCCTCCGGGGTGTTGATGGACTGTTCCGATACGATGGAAAAGCGCTTTTTCTGCTCGTTTTCTGCCACGGTACGGTAATCCCTGAGCCAGCCGGAGAAAAATCTGCCCGGCTCCTGCGGGTCCTGCATCCGTTTCAGACAATCGTCCACATCCAGCTGATCCACCTGAGGAGCCTGTTGGGTCAGCTCTGCGCAAAAGCGGATCGAACCCGCCAGCTGCGCTGCCTGCTGCTCCAGTACCGTCTGCTGCGCCCGAAGCGCTTCGGTCAGCGGCTGTTCCCCGTTGAGGACCCTCTGTATTACGGGCAGCGGCATATCCAGCATCCGAAGCATCCGAATCAGTTTCAGGGTCCGGATATCCTCGGCGGTGTAATCTCGGTAGGCGTTGCCCCGGTTACGGGCAGGGGTCATCAGCCCTTCTTTTTCGTAGAAGCGGATGTTGGGGCTGGAAACTCCACTCTGTTCCGCAGCCTGTTTGATGTTCATTTGCTTCACCTCCGCCCTTACACTACACCATAAAGTCGGTTGAAGGTCAAGCATTTTTCAAAAAATAGCGCAAAAATGCCCCGGCGGGCACAAAACCTGCCGGGGCATTCCTTGTTTTGCTTACTGAGCGTTGTTGAACAGGGTGAAGGCGCGGTAAGCCATGTACAGGTCGCTCTTGTGGATGACCTCGAACGGAGAGTGCATGGACAGCACGGGCACACCGATATCCAGCACGGGGATGCCGCGGTTGGCGACATACTTGGCGATGGTGCCGCCGCCGCCCAGATCCAAACGGCCCAGTTCACCGATCTGCCATGCCACGTTGCCCTTGTCCAGCATCCGGGTGATGTCGCTGACCAGCTCGGCACAGGCATCGCTTGCGGAGCCCTTGCTGCCGCTGCCGGTATACTTGAAGATGGCAATACCGCGGCCCGCATAGGTGCCGTTCATCGGCTCGAAGGCGCTGGCCCAAGAGGGATCGTAAGCAGCGGTGACGTCAGCAGACAGGCAGACGCTGTTGCGGAAGGCGATGATATCGTCCTGACCGGCAGCGCGGCACAGCTCCTGCATGAAGTGGAAGGCATACATGCTCTGCATACCGGTCACGCCGTCGGAGCCGATCTCTTCCTTATCCGTGAGGACGCAGACGGTGGTGTAGGCCGGGTTCTTGGTCTCGATCTCAGCCACCAGTGCGGGGTAAGCGTCCACACGGTCATCGTGGCCGTAGCTGCCGACCATGGAGCGGTCGAAACCGACATCGCGGCTCTTGTAAGCCGGGGTGATCTCGATTTCAGCACGCATGAACTCCTTCTCGGTGATGCCGTACTTCTCGTTGAGGAGGATCATGGTGTTCAGCTTGACGGCTTCCTTCACATCCTCATCCTCAACAGCGTCGGAACCGATCAGGATGTTCAGCTCCTCGGCCTTGATGCCGTCCTTCAGGGTGCGGGCATTCTGCTCGGCACCCAGATGGGGCAGCAGGTCGGTGATGCAGAAGACGGGGTCGTTCTCGTCCTCGCCGATGCGGACGGTCACCGTGGAGCCGTCGTCGCGGGTGAAGACACCGTGGATGGACAGCGGCATGGTGCCCCACTGATACTTGCGGACGCCGCCGTAGTAGTGGGTCTTGAAGTAGCTCAGGTGGTCGGACTCGTACAGCGGGGTCGGGCGCAGGTCCAGACGGGGGCTGTCGGTGTGGGCGATGACCAGACGGAAGCCGTCCTCAAAACTGCGAGTGCCGATGGTGGCGGCCACGACCGCCTTCTTGAACTGGACGAAGTAGACCTTGTCGCCGGGCTTGTAGGTCTTCTTGGGGTCGAACTCGACGTAGCCGGCATCCTTGAGCATCTGCTCGCTTTCTGCGGCGACCTCGCGCTCGGTCTTGCCATTGTCGAGGAACTTCTTGTAGCCCTCAGCAAAGTCGTGGGCCTTCTGCTTGACGTCGGCATCCTTGTCGGTGACGTAAGCGGGCTTATAGAGCAGCTTTTCAGCAAGCTGCTGATTCGGAGTCTTTTCTGCCATAGAATTTCTCCTGCCTTTCTGTTTCCTTATTCCTAAATATTTTAAAGGGTCCATTGCCCTTTAATCTTGGTTCGTGCCATACAGGCGGGTGTAGACCGCGTAGCACGCGGTGATCTTTTCGACGTAGTGGTGCATCTGGTTATAGGGAAATCCCTGCAATGTAACGCCGTCGGCGGAGTGTTCTTCCATCTGCAAAAGGGTGTCCACCGTACCCCAGCCGCTGTGGTAAGCCGCCGCTGCCGTAGCCACATCGCCGTTGTAGCGTTGCAGACAGAGATGCAGATAATAGCAGCCGTATCGGAGGCTGACGGCGGGGTCGTAGAGGTCGTCAAAGGTGACATTCTCCCCTGCCGCAAGCTTGCTGCGCATCCAGAGGAAGGTTTCCTCGGTCATCTGCATCAAGCCGCGGGCGTTGACGCTGGAAGTCGCTGCCGGGTCAAACCCGCTCTCGGTCCGGATGAAGGAATAGACCAGCAGCGGGTCAAGGTCATACTCGGCGGCGTACTGCTCCACGAGGGCGGAATATTTGCAGGGGTAGAATGCCTTTTCCATTTGCGTGCGCACCGGAGGCAGACACAACACGCCAAGCACCAGCAAAAACACCAGCACAAGGCTGTTCAGCAATTTCTTCACGTTCAAACCGAAGCTTCGGCACCACCTTTCCTGCGGCCCTCGGCCAGCAGCTGTTCGCAGAGCGCCGACGCGGCAGCTTCCAGCGCGGCAAGGTCGGCGTCGTTGCGCAACACATAATCCGCGCGGGCCAGCAGAACGCTTTCCGGCGTCTGAGCGTTCAGGCGGCGGGCTGCCATATCAGGCGCGATGCCGTCCCGCTGGGCGATGCGGGCCACGCTCGTTTCAAAGGGAGCTGTGACCACCGCCAGACGGTCGCATTCCGCTTCCGCCGCAGTCCCGACGATGACTGCGCCATCCAGC
>ENA-OOXA01001380-OOXA01001380.1-human-gut-metagenome-genome-assembly--contig:-NODE-1380-length-13785-cov-3.136417_pt1 | contig 13785 bp, 19 predicted proteins | sample MGYA00241581_ERZ501331 | MGnify/ENA primary metagenome ERZ501331 (study PRJEB25962, sample SAMEA2042982) | human gut metagenome | biome: human gut; feature: human-associated habitat; material: faeces...
GCTGGACAGTGAGTACAGGTCAACGGTATCATTGCGAGACAGCTTGCCAAAGCTGCTTTGGGCTGGGTGGGTACCGCTCGGTCACCTTAGTAGGCCGTCTTTTATGCAGAGTTCTCTGCACAGGTGGGTCTTGGCGCACCCGCCGCATCGCTGCTCCCCTTCGTCGGGGGCCCGCTGACTGACGTTATCAGTCGCCGGATATTCAGTTTTCAACGTTCACAAGAAGAGATTTTTCTTCTCGCATGTATACGGGAGAAAACAGGTATCTTAACAACCCTCCTCGTCCAAATTATTTTTGATTTTTTTCAAAATGCGCTTCTTCCGCTCATGGATGGCCTGCTGAGACATCCCCAGCCTCTGAGCGCATTCCCTTTCGGTGAGGTTCTTGAAGTAAAGTTCATAGATCAGCTCGTAGTCTTTCGGAGGAAGCAGCTCCAGAACATTATGCAAGGACTGGAATACCATCTCCTCAATGGCTTGATTTTCGGGCGTATTGTCATAATCTATAAACTCGTGGAACCGCTCGTATCCATCATTTTCTCCGCCAATCAGCGAACTCATCTGCGTCTCATGCTTAAAAAAGCGTTCCGTGCTATCTTCGATATTCCATTTCGTTCGCCTGTAAGTCTGAAATACTTCCTTGGTTACTTGGATGAGTTCGTATTGGCCGGTCATGGTATTGTAAACATTGAGAACATAAACTTTTTCGGACATTTTTTGATCTCCTTTTGATTTTTTGAATTTGGTGAGGTTCAAAAAATCGGAGATCAAGGATATTGAGCGATATAGGGTTCCCAAAAACCAGTCAGCATTGTTACCTCCGTTAGGGGGCAACAGCACAAAAAAGCCGGGCATCAAGAAGATAGGTACACTTTGCAGTAACCTTTTCTTCTCAATGCCCGGCAATTTGGTGTCTCATAGACTTCCTTATCTAAGGACCCGTGGCTCGGTGCAATCAGCTTTCTTATTCTGTTGTCGTTTACTCTTATGTGTAAGTATGGCAGGATGCTCGATAGTAGGTAGCTCTCCTGCGGATTGGGGTACGATAACTCAGGTCTATCTCAACAATCTTTCGACAGTTGGGACACTTCAACTCAATGATGCCCGAAGTGGGAGTCACTTTATCAAAAATGCGCCAGTTGCATTTCGGGCAACGCTTTACAACTTTGATTTCATACGAGTTAGGTTTCATAGTATACGGTCCTCCTCATCCATGTCGACTCGAACCAAACTATAGGGGTCGGAAAGATCATTTCTTTTCAGAAGTCCAAGCTGCGTCATTCGAATGGACAACGCTGTTTTAGATGCACCCATAAATGATGCCATCGCTTCGAACTTCTTGTAATCGGCAGGGGCAAATACTCGGTTTAGAAGGCGCATCTGGGTTCCAAGACCGAATCTCTCCATGCTTCGAACTACACATTCGGCTGGAAGTAAAATCATGGCAGCCAATGTTTCAACTTGCCATTCCTCCCAATCTCCATTTCCTCTGTTGCTTCTGTAACAACAGTGAACGGAACGCCCGCTTGCTTGGGCTCCGTAGTCGTGTGGAAACAGCATTTTCAGAATATGGTGACAGCTCTCGTGGGAAACGGTATAGTTCCTTCGGCCTATATTGGCGCCCTCTTTCATAAGATCACTTTCAATCAAAATGGTTTTTCCATCAAGCATATAATACTGTTCTTCCGTGGAGCTTGGATCTTCTGGGAATACCTCGACGCCTATATCGCAAGAAGATGTCAGGCCGATTTTTTCGCCGTTCAGAGATAACCGGGCATAATCGATACGAAGGTCCAGAAGCTCTTGACAGAGGGAGTCGATATCTACTCGTTCCAGCGCTTGACCAGATATAGCCGGTAGTCTTTTATATGCTGCGATGACTCTCCCGCCGATAGTTTCGAGGTCATTGCGTGATAGATATTTCAATGGCATATCTCCTATACATGGAGGTTCTTTGCTTCAACAAACCACTGATCTTCGTCTTCGAAGAGATAGGTCTGTCTTCCTCCAATCATAATCGTATAACGGATACCTGTTCCACCAACTTTTGTTGCTGCGGCTCTCTGTCTGCTACAGACACGGTCGATGGGATATTCCTTTCCATCTTCAAAAGTCAGAGAGACAGGAGTTTTGGTGCGGTCTGGTGCTACGACGACCAGCACCTTCACCACGGCTTTGTGGAATTGCATTTTCATCTTGTTCAGCCTCTTCCCTTCAGTTGGCAGTAGTTACTGATACATAAGTCCGGGCATGGTCACCAACTGCCTGCCGTCGTCGGGGATCTTTAAGTCGCCCATAAGAATGGCATAGGAAATGGCGCGTTTCCCAAATCTCCTTCGGATGTCCTCGATAGCGTCCTCCAGAAGGATACGGCGATCCCGTTTCTGATGATCCACGAACATAGAGAGTTGCTCTGCTCCCTTCTGCGATACCAAATCAATACCACGGATCGTAACGGCTCGAATTGGTTTATCCCACCGATACCGCTCCATAAGAAGATGAAAGCCCGCTCCGGCGATTTCGTTGGGGAGCTGCGTTCTGAATGGGAGCTTACACTGGTATTGTGAACCATATAGGTCATTTGCCCGGACGGAGACTTGCACACCACAGGCCATCAACTCGTGGACACGGAGTCGATGCCCAACATCCTGGCTCAATTCCAGCATGACTCGGAAAACTTCTTCTGGTGTTTGCAGGTCAGCGGTGCAGGTGATCCCGTGTCCGATGGACTTGACGGGGCTGACAAAGTCCTTATGCATGACACGAGAAGTATCCGTTCCATTTGCATATCTCCAGAGTTTGATGCCATTGATCCCCAGCATGTGCTGTAATGTTTCCGGGGAGGTCTTTGCTACATCACCGATGGTGCGGATCCCGTATTGAGCCAGTTTGTTTTCTGTGGACCTTCCCACATAGAGTAGCTCGACAGCATCGAGCGGCCAGATCTTTTCCTTGAAGTTATCCTGCCTGATTTCGGTGATTGCATCTGGCTTCTTCATGTCCGACCCGAGTTTGGCAAAGATCTTGTTGAACGACACGCCGATGCTCACCGTCAGGCCAAGCTCATCCTTTGTTGTCTGCCGAATCGCCTCGGCGATCTCCATGCCTGTTCCGCAAATACCGGAGCCGGTCACATCAAGCCAGCACTCATCCATGCCATACGGGTCAACAAGATCCGTATATCGGTGGTAAATTTGACGGGCCAGCTTAGAATACTTGAGGTACTGATCGTACTGGGGCGGCACAACGATCAGTCCTGGGCAAAGCTGCCGAGCTTCCCAATTCACCATGCCCGTTTTCACTCCGGCTTTCTTGGCTAAGTCCGACTTGGCTAAGACGATACCATGACGCTCTTCCGTCGAACCGCACACCGCAACAGGCTTCCCTTTGAGCTCGGGATCGAGCATCATCTCAACGGATGCGTAGAAGGAGTTCATGTCACTGTGCAGAATAACACGCTCGCTATCCATGTGTTTTTCACCTCTTATCTTGTCCGTGTGCCTTCATAATAATTTGAATGTTTGTCTATGTCAATGTCGCATTTGTAGAGTAATAGTCAATTTTCTATTGACAGTGAGTGTTTTCCGCTATATACTGAAGCCATAAACAGAAAAGGCGGTCGCTATTATGAGTAAGAGCAAAGCTAAAATTCTTTCTCTCCCGATAACGAATCACGCAAACTATAATGCAGAGACAGAGCGTCAAGAAAATGTTATTGGGGCCCGCATTGATGAAGCACGCCGCAAGGCTGGCCTCAGCCTCGTCGATTTCAGCGCACTTTTGCGGCAGTATGGGGTAACGATGTCCCCCAGCGGCATCAATAAGTGGGCAAAGGGCAGTGCTTTACCAAACGCCTATCAGCTGGTGGCTGTCTGTCATGCGCTTGATCTGGATGTGGATGTTTCTTATTTTTGCAGCAGTCATACACCGGCACTCAATGATGCAGGCTTGGCAAAAGTCAGGGAGTACAAGGATGACCTGATTGCGTCGGGGAAGTATAAGCCGCAGCCAAAGGTGGTCAGCATTCTCAAGTACATAGAGATGCCTGTGAGTAATCTTGCGGTATCCGCTGGTACCGGCGAATTCCTCGATGAGGGCAACTTTGAGATGGTTAGCTTTCCCGAGAAGTCAGTTCCAAAGGGTGCTGATTTTGGTGTACGGGTTTCCGGCGATAGTATGGAGCCTGTTTATCATGACGGTCAGATCGTCTGGGTAGAGGAGTGCGAGACTTTGGCCGTTGGAGAGGTCGGCATCTTTGTCTATGATGGCGATGGCTACTTGAAGGTGTACAGTGAGCAGGAGCCAAATGAACAACAAAAGGACGCATTCACTGACAGCTATGGTTGCCTGCACATGCAGCCCGTGATGCTGTCCTATAATCAAGCATACGAGCCCAAGGTGATCCTGCCAGATTCGAGATTCCAAGTTGTAGGCAGGGTTCTTTGAGTGCAGAATATTGGACTACATTCCCTTTAGAATTGATGGCGGGATAGGATGTAGAAAGGCGGGGATTATATGGATACGATAGCAAGGGTGATGGAGTTGGCCGATGAGCGTAACCTCTCTCTTTTCAAGCTATCTCAGTTGTGTGATGTATCATATTCAACCTTGAAGAATGCTGAGATGCGCGGAAGTCAGTTGGGGGTTCCCACGATTGAGCGGATCTGCGTTGCGCTGGGAGTCACATTGAGTGATTTTTTTGCAGAGACAGACACAGCATTTACAAAACAATAAAGTTAAAGGCTCATCAGACAAATGTCCGATGGTAAGCGTCAAACCTCCCCACGTATAAAAAGTAAGCGTAAAACGAAGCCGCGTAAAAAGGCCGCCATCTCAAGGAGACTGTTGCTCACCGAGATGGCGGTCTTTTATTTTTGCGGCATACAACATTCTTCCGGAGCGTTTGCGGGAAGCAGCTTTTCAGCCCATGCTTTGCCAGTTTCGCTCAGTTGCGGCGCAGTCTGCAGGATCCACAGCAAGTATCGGTACGGATCCAAGCTGTTTTCTTTCGCCGTTTCAATCAGGCTGTAGATCACGGCGCTGGCCTGCGCGCCGCCCGGCGTATTGGCAAACAGCCAGTTCTTCCTGCCCATCACAAAGGGCTTAATGCTGCGCTCGGCACGGTTGTTGCTCAGCTCCAGACGGCCATCCTCCAGATACCTTGCCAGGTACGGCCACTGCTCCAACAGATAGTGAATGGCCCTGCCCAACGCAGATTTCGGCGCGGTTTTCGCCTGCATCTCATTTGCCCATGACAACAACGCGTCTAAAACAGGCTTTGCCTGCTCCAGCCGCTTTTCATATCGCTCCTCCGGTGTCAGCTCTGCAAACGCCTGCTCCAGCTTGAAAAGTCGGGAGCAATAGCATTCGCCAATCGCTGCCGGAGCGTCCTTCTGCATCTCCTTGGGCAGCGTTTGCAGAGCCTCATCAAATTTTCGCCTCGCATGGGCCCAGCAGCCCACCACACGGATGTTGCCCGGCAGCTTGTGGTATCCCTGGTACCCATCCGCGTGCAGCCATCCTGAGAAGCCTTTCAGGAGATGTTCAGCAGCCAGTTGGCCATGGTCTGCCGGGATAGCCTCAAGCCCTGGCGGTTAAACTCCTGCTCCAGACGGTACAGCGGCGAGTACATGACGAATTTTTGCGTTGCCAGATAAGCCACCGCCTCCGCAGAGGCAAAGCTGCCGGGCAGCAGCGCAGGCTCTTTCGCCGCCTTTACAATGTTGGCTTCACCGGTCTCCTGCTCGCAGTTCTTGCAGGCGTAGGTGTAGTACACGTCCTCGCGCACCCAGAACTTTGCCGGTTTCATCATTAAGCTGCGGCGGACTTCCTTGCCAATCTCCACCAATTTGCTGCCGCAGGCAGAACAAGTCAGTTCGTTCTCCGGCAGGCGGTGCTCCACCACCTCGGTGGGAGTACCCTCTGGAACGACATCCAGCACATTGCCGGACTGCCGTTTGCGCTCGTGCGCCTTCACAGCGATCTGCTTCTCCGTGGCGGCTTTGGTGCCGAAAGCATAGGCCTCCAGCTCATTGTAGGTCAGGCTCAACTGGTCCATGACCATCTGCTCCGCCTGCTCTGAAGAACGGCCAAACAACTTCTTTTTGGACAGCTTCAGCTGCTCCAGCAGCCACTCATTTTGCAGTGTCAGGCTGGTGATGACCTGCGCCTGTTCCTGTTCACGGGCAGCAAGCTTTGCTTCCAGCTTTGCATTCCGTGCTTTTTCCTGCTGCAAACGCTCATATTCCGCACGGGAAATGGTCACCATTTCTTCCGTGTTAATTTGCTGAAAAGAACATCTACTGAGCAGAGTTCTGAGGGGGCTAATCTTCTCGGCAAATCCGTCGAATTACTTGCAAACTCGATTGCAGAAATGCGTACCTACGGTGAAGGCTTTGTTATTGCAGACCAATCTCCCGGATTGTTGGATATGTCTGTTATCAGAAACACCAACACTAAAATTGTACTTGCAGAGTACAAAGAGCGCAATTCACTTGAAATGTGGTCAGATGAAAACTTTAGATGGCTGTCCAGACGTTTGACCGATATTCTTGGTGTGAGAACAAAAGTTGAAAACTGTGTGCTTACTGCTGCTGATAATGACGAGCTAACAAATATGCTCCGAAAAATCGTATTGCAGATTTCACCAGAAGCATCCAAGGCAAAAGTTATTGCACTGAGCCAATGCTTTATGAAAGATATGAGCACCCAACAGGACGAGAACGAAATCAGACGGAAGTTGTATGTAAAGTGGGTGAACTATATTAAAGTAAGGGGCGTTAGATAATGCTTGATAATTTCAAAGATGTAGCTGAAACACTCCGAAATCGTTTTGCTGAGTCTCCTCTTGGAAAACAGCTTGAAGGTATGGACTTCGATAACATCGACAATGGTTTTCTGGCTGTAGTTGGTGGCTCCAATGCAGCTCATGTTCAGCTGCTTGCTAAGTTCGCTGATGTAGTCGAAGTCGATACGGTACGTCCAGCCGGTGGCGTTGAAGGCATCGAGGATCTGTTCTGGTACTTTCCGCAGTTCCAGCAGGAAATCGTTGACATTGACACCTGCCGCATTCACCAGCGTCACCGGTACAGGCGGTTCCTCAATGCGGAAGCTCTGTGTCAGGACAGCATGAAGAATGATCGCCGCTTCTCCGCGCGTCACGAGCGCATTGGTATCTGCATCATCAGAGCACAGCCCGAGCTCCCGCCCTGCGCGAAGGATGTTGTCAGCAGTGCTGAGCGATGTCCCTCCCTCGTAGAGCGTGTAGTCATAAACCGGAACATCTGCGGCGGCAAAAGCACTCTCAACCAGCACGCTGCGACACATCGGTGAGCGCAGCGCGGAGAGTGCGGTTTCGTTCAGCCAGCCCTTCCGGTAGGATTGTTCCACAGCGCTTTGGCTCAGATCACCCCATGAGCTGCCCTCAATCTTCACATCATAGGCCCGGCAGAGCATCATCACCCACTGCCGCACCGTCACCGGCGCATCCGGGGAGAAGCATCCGTTCCCTGTTCCTTGCGTGATCTCATGCTCCGCAAGATACATCACGCTCTCATAGCAGTCCGCAGTTTCCGGCACGTCATCAAAGCCTGTGCAGGCAGCGGAAGCAGCTGCGGGCAGGATCAATGCCAGGACAAGGATGCAGACAGCCAGCACTGTTCTTCTAACGATCATCTTCATAAGTTCCTCCATATTCTTGTTCTTTCTCTGTCCTGTATCCTCCGGTAGAGTAGGCTCTTCTGGATGCGTCATGGTGACGCTACCCTATGGACAGAATTTTGAAAGGGAAAACGTCACAGTCCCCCCTTGGCGGGAGGCTGTGACGTTTTGTGCTTTGTCAGCCGATATAAATTGCTCGTGAGACTGCCGTTGGAGCGGCGGCGGTTCCGCTTCTCAATGAGCTTCCTGCGCTCCAGATCTGCCAGAGCCCGCTGGACAGTCCGCGGCGAAAGTCCCAATTCTCGGGCAATGGTCTTGATCCCCGGCCAGCAGACGCCGGAAACGTTCGCCCGGTCCCGAAGGTAGATATAGACCGCCTTCTCTCGGTGGCTCAGATGCTCCTCGGCGTAAATAAAGTTGAATTGGCTCATCTGCTTCCCTCCATGTTATAGGGATTCTTTGTGCAGCTCCGATGGATGCTGCGAACGAGTTCGCCCTGGTCTATGTAGGCGATCTTTCGGGCTGCCCGCTCCGGCATCCGGTAACCATCGGGATCGAAGGTGATGCCCCAATCCAGAAAGAGGCGCAGTTTGGTGCGCATGGGATGAGTTCCCGTTTTCATCACCACAAATTCGCCCTTGGGGATGGATTTCAGTTCATCTGGCGTCATGAGAGGGCGCTCTATCATCTGCAAGGACTGGCTACTCTCCTTTCCCTGACTGACAGCACGGTCCTGCTGCCGAGGGCGGCGGAGAGGGCATCTGCCGTTTTGCTCTGGGGCGAAAAGCCGCCAAAGATGGTGTCCTGGCAGTTGTCACATATGATTTCAGCACCCTCTTTTCCGTAGTTCTTTTCCAGTTGCGCGAGGCTTTGGATAATGGGTACCAGCGTCAGCCTGCGGGAGCGTCCCGCGCTGAATAGGGGCAGAATGTCAAAGGGCGGCATGGTACCAAGTTCATCGCAAAACAGCACCACACGGTTTTTGAGCCTGCCGCCGGTTTCATCCGCCACGGAGAACAATTCGCGGGACAGATTTTGGATCATGAGCGCCGCGATGAAATTCTTTGCCGGATCTTCTTCCGGTAAAATCAGAAAGATGGCGCACTTCTCCGAGGCAAACATTTCGGCGTTGATGGGGCTGTCGTAGCAGATGACCTGTTCCAGTTCCGTATCCAGAAAGGCGTTGAGGCGGGACATGACGGTGGACATGACCGAAGCCATAGACTGATCCGCACTGGTGAGAGCTGCGCCTGCCAGCCACCGGGCCTTATGCTCCGGCGGCAATTCATCCATGAGCAGCTGAAAGCCATTCTTGCCTCTTGACTTCGGTACCGCCAGCAGATCCTGCACCAGTTTGAAGGCTGATACGATGTGTCGCTTCTCCGGCTCCCCATCCTTGGGTGGGGCGAACTCCGCCAGCAGAAGCACAATGGCAGTCAGCAAACCTTCCGCACTGTCGTAGAAGAAAGCATTCTCGCCGTATTGTGCAGCGTCGCCGTCCGGGTTGATAATGGTCTTGGCAAGGATCTTGGCGTATTTCTCTGCGCGCGCTCGGGCAGCGAGGTTCTCCGGATGCTTGCGTGCAATATCCATGTAGTGATTCATCAGCGTCAGGAAATTGAAGCCGTCTGAGCGGGTTGGGTTACGCAGGTCGATGACGGATACCTTGTAGCCGTAATACCGGGAGGCGATGGCACCGTAGTTGCGCGCCAAGTCTCCCTTGGTGTCCAGCGCCAGATAGCTCATACCGCTGGCGCTGGCATACTCCAAATTTGCGTATAAAAAATACGCAGTCTTGCCCACGCCGGAAGCGCCAATCATAAGGCAGTGGATATCATCGCTGTCCACCAGCGCACGGACATCCTGCTGATCTTCCACCACATTTTTGATTTTGGAAATTGCCGTTTTCTTTTTCTTCGGCTTTCGCTTTTCTTTTTTTCCTGCTGTAGGACGGCGGAGCCTCTCCAGCAGCTTGTGAGTGGTTTGCGAAATCACACCTCTTTTGGCTCTGCGCTTTCTGCCGCCCATGCTGCCGAGAATGATGCCCTGCACCGTAGGCAGTTCCTCTCCCTTGCGCCAGCGGCGAGGACGGAACGGGACCACATGATAGGTCGTGTGAATTTCCTTGGGAGTAGCCCAACGCGCCGTGCCGTGCTGACCGTCGCCGACAGTCTTGCTCTTGAAATTGTTGAGAGAATAGTTTTTGGAGAGGAAGGTCACCAGGAGCAAGAATGCCAGCAGTCCGCCGCCAAGCAAAATCAGGGGCCATACATTTTCGTTCACGTGTCTTTCTCCTTCCTCTCGAATTTAGCGCAGAGATCGTCATTCCAGTCCTTGCGCACCGGGCAGAGACGCTCCACATCCAAGCCCATGTCCTCCAGCGTATCCGTCATACGGTCGCAGGCGTCATTGCCCGCGTCATCGTTGTCGAGACACAGATACACCATGTCCAGTTTCGGATTCTGCCGCAGCCGCCCCAGCACCGGCTGGATGGAGAGCCCGCAGCAGGCAACGTAGCTGTGCTCCTGCCAGCCGTATGGATAGAGGGTAATGTGGGACAGAAGGTCGATGGGCGCTTCGAACACATAGAGGGACTTGTCGGTTCCGTTTTTGTGGAAGCAATGCTCGCTTGCGCTGCCCTCAATGTTCATGCGGAACACCCGTCCCTCGCTGTTGGTACTGCGGATGTGTGCGTGCTTGGCCTCACCGCTGTCATCCAGCCCCACGAAAACACAGTTGTGATGCTTGTCCTCGTAGAGCAGCTTTTCATGTACGAAGGCGGAAATAACCTCGCGGTCAATGTGGCGCTGACGCATGAGGTAAGCATACATACGTCGCATGGTTCCATATGGCTCCGGCAGAGCGAAAGCCTTTGAAACTTCATTCACAGGCTTTGCCTGTTCATATGTTTTTCTGTTCTTTCTGCCCAGCAAAAGCAAAACCGCCTCCTGATAAGGGAGGCGGTAATAGCGCTGGACGAAGCTGACGGCGTAGCCGCCGACGCGCGCGGAGTGATCAAACCATTTGTTGCCCCGCACGGTGATGCTGGGATCATTGGGAGTGCGGAACTCCCGACCAGAGCGCACGGGTCGTTCCCCCTGGGCGCGCAGCAGAGACACGAGATCCGTGTTCTGCGCCCGCGCCTTTTCCTCCGGCGTGAAATAGATAAATTGGCTCATGATGTTTCCTTTCAGATTGTCGTTCTTTCTGTTGACAATATGTGTTTTATCACATATAATTAATTGCAGAGAAGGCGTGGTGAATGTATGGACTACACGGTGGAATACTACGAGAAGGATGATGGCAGCAGACCTGCTGAAGAATTCATTCTCTCGCAGGATAATAAAATGCAGGCAAAAATATTTGCCGCATTGGAATTGCTCGAAAGCAAAGGTCCCGCCTTGCGTGAGCCGTACTCAAAAGTGCTGGATGACGGGATTTTTGAGGTGCGTGCAAAGCAAGGTTCGGACATCAGCAGGGTGCTTTACTTTTTCGTGGTGGGACGCAGAGTAATCCTCACCAATGGCTTTGTAAAAAAGACGATGAAAACCCCGCCGCGCGAGATAGAACGTGCCAAGCGGTATCGCGCAGACTTTAATCAAAAAAAGGAGGCATGATTTATGGGGAAAAATTTTCGTGAGACTTTGAACGAAAGAATGCAGGACCCTGCGTTCCGCGCGGAGTGGGATGCGCAGGAACCGGAACGTCAGATCATGCGCGCCATTGTTGAAGGCCGTGAGGAAAATGGCATGACGCAAAAGCAACTCTCCGACATTACCGGCATTACACAGGCTGACATCAGTAGGCTGGAAAGCGGAACGGCCAATCCCTCTCTGCGGACGCTCAAGCGTCTTGCCGCAGGCATGGGAATGGCACTCAAGCTGGAATTCATTCCGACGCAAACACAGATCTGACTTCAAAAAAATGCTGCCGCAATTTGAATTGCGGCAGCATTTTTTATCTGAATGTCTGCTCCTCGTGGTCGTCCGGCTTGTGTCCCATTGCCAGCCGCTTGCGCTGCAATTCCTGTCGGCGCTTGCGGTCGATCTGCAAGCCGCGGTGGATCTGGTCGATCTTGCTGTTGTCCTCGAAGATCCTGCTCATGTGATGCAGCATCCGCACGACGGTTTCACCCACCGTGTGGGCATGGTGATCCGCTCCTGCCGGTGCGCTCCCTTTCTGCTGTTCGGGGTGATCTGACCACTGAGAAAAAGCCGGTGCATCTTCAACCGCAGGCGGTGTGGTACCCTCAGAAGCGGCATCATCAGAGGAGGCGGAATCTTCTGGCGTGGCACTCGCCGCACGGTCAGATTTGGGCTGCGCCGACGCGAGAGATGCCGTGACCTCAGAGGCCTTTGGTGCGGCTTCTGCGGCATCTTTTTTGATGGTAGGTTCGCCCTGCGCGGAAGGTGTTCTCCCCACATCCGCGTACCGCTGACGTTCCGCCATCCATTGCAGCGTTTCCTGAATGACCATATTGCGAACAGTCCGAAACTCCTTTTGCTGGGAGAGCGGCAGACGTTTGCGCGGCCGCTGATCGTAGTCCAGGCACACCTGCTCGTAGAGCGTCTGCCACGTTTCGTAGGCGGCGGACACCCGCTCGTCCTTCGCCAGCTCCTCCACGATGGCATCCACGATGGCCTTGACCCTTGGCGGCAGGTAGCCGTAGACCTTTCGGCCCTTGATCGTCAGCAGACGCTCTGCTAACTCCTCGGTGAGCTGCTCCAGACGCGGGTTATCCGATGTGCCATGCTCCAGCTGCGCGATGCACTCCACCATTGCCTTGCGGGTCTGCGCCTGCAACTCCTGCCGCGCGGTATCCTTTTGCTGGTAGATGTGCATCCGATCCGCGTGGTAGATCCTTCTGGCGAAGACGGATTTCAGTTCCCGGATACCCTCTTTGGTGAGGTAGCCCTCCTTTGGATCTGCGGAGAAGATGATCATGTGGATATGCACCTGATTTGGCTTCTGGTGGAACGCAGCATACCAACGCAGGTTTTCCGGTCGGATCTTATACGCCTTTGCGATATCGCAGATGGAGGCGTTCACCAGAGCCTGCCAGTTTTCCGCGCTGTCGTAGCCAAGCCGCTCTGCGTCCTCACGGCGCAGCGCCACCACCGGTGTCCATACATTTCCGGTGTGCTCCGCCACCTCCCGTACCGCCTGCGCGAGATTTTGTACCTTACCGTGAGCGTCCCACAGCCCGTGCTCACCGTCCTTCTGGACGCCGGGGCGATGGGAGATGTAGTCGATAAAATTTTCATTTTGCTCCAGCGCCTCCATGTAGTCTTCCTGCACCTGCTGGATGAACGCGGAGGCGCTGCCCTGAGTGGGGTGATCCAGATATTCCTCGTACTCAATGAGTTCCCAGCAGGAGGGGAAGGACTTCAGCAGCCGCGTGATAAAATCCTGCTGTTTTTTTGTAGCGGGGAGTGTACTGCGCTCATCCACCAGCAGCTCCACGCCGGGACGGGTGGCGACGTAGCGGGTGCGCTGGGCCAGCTTCGCGGCGTTCTGTCCGCCCTTGAGGTAGGGCGAAATCAGTACGATCCGGGCCATGTGTCATCCGGCTCTATGCGCCGCTGGCTCCGCACCGCGTTTTCAAAACTCACCTGACCATTGGTGCGCTTCACCTCATCCACCGCGTAGGCACGCAGCTCCCGCGTGTGGATGGGATCGGTACGGAAGTGGGCTGCGATGGTGTGGCAGAGCATATTCAGCTCCACCGCGCACTTGAAGAGGATCGTCCGCAGACGGTTGTTGTTGTCGTCCAGCGTACCCTGAATGGCGGTGAGGATGGCTTGCGAGAGGTAGGCGGTGTTGTCCTCCGTGCCGAGATAGCCCATGTAGAACCGCAGGGCCTTTTCTACGAATTCATTGCGGCTGCGGCAGTTATCAGTTTTCAACCAACCATCCATGCGGTCGATCATGTCGGGCGGGAGCCAGAATGTCGTTTTCTTTTTCACTTTTTCTTCCATCGGTGTTCTCCTTTCCTTGCCGTCGGTTAAAAGGGGCGCGAGTGCCGGAAACACCGTGCCTTTTTGGAAACCAGACTGCGGTTTTTCTGAAATGTGCCGAAATAGACTGCGCTTTGGAAAGCGCGAAAAAGCCCCGCACTGCGGGGCT
>ENA-OOXA01001393-OOXA01001393.1-human-gut-metagenome-genome-assembly--contig:-NODE-1393-length-13657-cov-3.810837_pt1 | contig 13657 bp, 12 predicted proteins | sample MGYA00241581_ERZ501331 | MGnify/ENA primary metagenome ERZ501331 (study PRJEB25962, sample SAMEA2042982) | human gut metagenome | biome: human gut; feature: human-associated habitat; material: faeces...
AAAAAGTAGAAAAAATAAAATTTGCAGTTGCTAACCATTCATGCGTTTGTCGTGGCAGAATTGTTGTATACATTGCCAAAGTTGCGGTAAAATGATATGCTGATTTTATTGGATAGGAACGATATTTCGGTGGTTCGGAGGCGGAAGATGAGAAAGAAGTTAAACACCCAATTTAATACAAGGCAGTATATGGTTTCAAGAGACTTCGAAATTTATTATTATAAAGATCAGCATATGAAAAAGGTTGCCAACCATATCCATGATTACTATGAGATTTATTTTTTTCTGGAGGGTGATGTATCTCTTGAGATAGAGAAAAAAGAATATCCGCTGCAATACGGAGACGTGGCGGTAGTGCCTCCTGGTCTGGAGCATCATGCAGTCATTCACGATGAAAGCGTGCCCTATAGAAGGTTTGTATTCTGGATTACGGTTGACTATCTGAACCGCTTGATGGAAGATGCTAGGGAGTATGGCTATTTGATACAGCTGGTGCAGACAAAAGGAGAATATATTTTCCATCACGACAGAATCGCTTTTAATACGATTCAGACAAAAGTATTTCATTTGCTGGAGGAAATTTATTCCAATCATTTTGGAAAAGCGGCGAAGGTTTCCCTGTGCGTCAGCGATCTGCTTCTTCATTTAAACCGGACTGTATATAATGAAAGACATGAGCGTAGTGTTCAGGAGGAACAGCAGCTGTCAGAAAGATTGATAGACTATATTGAAGAGCATCTGGAAGAAGAATTGTCTCTGGACAGGATGGTAGCAGAATTTTTTGTCAGTAAATATCATATTGCCCATTTTTTTAAGGATCATATTGGAATGTCAGTTCATCAGTATGTGCAGAAAAAGAGACTGGAGGCATGCAGAGAGGCAATCCGGAATAACATGAAGATCGGCGAAGCTTATCTGCTGTTTGGCTTCAAAGATTATTCCGGATTTTATAAAGCATTCCGCAAAGAATACGGAATGTCCCCGAAAGAATGGCAGGAGACGGTTATGAATATACCGGAATTTTAATGGAAGTGCAGTCGTTTCAGATCCATACATTATATCCATGTACATAATGCATGGATGAGTATCGATCTAATCACAGGAATCATCAAAGAGAAATGAAACGGTACTTGTACCAGGAAAGGAATAAGGATGAATAGAGAGGAAGCAAGAAAAAAAGCGGAAGCGCTAGTTGCCAAAATGACGGTAGAAGAAAAAGCAGGGCAGCTGAAGTTTGATGCACCGTCAATTGAACGCCTTGGAATTCCCGCTTATAACTGGTGGAATGAGGCTCTTCACGGAGTGGCCCGGGCCGGAACTGCTACTGTTTTCCCGCAGGCGATCGCACTGGCTGCAATGTTTGATGATAAAAAACTAAAAGAAATTGCAGATGTAATCGCAGAAGAAGGAAGAGCAAAGTATCATGCATTTTCCAGGGAAGGGGACAGGGATATTTACAAAGGCCTTACGTTCTGGTCTCCCAATGTCAATATTTTCAGGGATCCTCGATGGGGAAGAGGACATGAAACTTATGGAGAGGATCCTTATCTGACTTCAAGACTTGGGGTCGCATTTGTAAAAGGACTTCAGGGCGATGGGGATACAATGAAGGCAGCAGCCTGTGCAAAGCATTTTGCAGTACATTCCGGACCAGAAGCACTCCGACACGAATTTGATGCGAAGGCTTCTCCAAAAGATTTGTATGAAACTTATCTTCCAGCTTTTGAAGCCCTTGTGAAGGAAGCGGACGTTGAAGCTGTAATGGGAGCTTATAACCGGACAAATGGCGAACCATGCTGTGGAAGTAAAACATTGCTGAAAGATATATTAAGAGATGACTGGGGATTCAAAGGACATGTTGTATCAGACTGCTGGGCAGTCCGGGATTTCCATTTGAACCACAAAGTGACGGAAGGGCCAAAAGAATCTGTAAAAATGGCGCTGGATGCGGGCTGTGACCTAAACTGCGGATGCACGTATGCTTATATAATGGCTGCGCTGAAGAAGGGACTGATCACGGAAGAGCAGATTACCAGATCCTGTGTCAGACTGTATACAACGCGGTTTCTATTAGGATTATTTGATGGAAGTGAATATGACAGTATTCCTTATGAAGTTGTGGAGTGTGAGGGACATAGAAAACTTGCGGTCACAGCGGCAGAGAAAGGAATCGTTCTTTTAAAGAATGATGGAATCCTTCCTTTAGATAAAAGCAGAATAAAGACAATTGGTGTAATAGGACCAAATGCAAACAGCAGAAGAGTGCTTTCTGGAAATTATCACGGAACTTCCTCACATTATGTAACTGTTTTGGATGGAATCCAAAAGGAAGCAGGAGAAACCTGCAGAGTTCTGTATTCAGAAGGCTGCCATCTGTATAAGGATAAGACCGAGCCTCTAGCATGGCCGGATGATCGGATCTCAGAAGCGATAATTACTGCAAAACACAGTGATCTTGTTGTTCTTGTGCTTGGCCTGGATGAAACCGTTGAGGGAGAAGAACCGGATGAGGGAAATGCAGGTCAGGCAGGAGACAAGGAATCTCTGGAGCTTCCTCTTTGTCAGCAGAAGCTTCTGGAAGCGGTTGCAACAGCTGGAAAACCAGTTGTCACCGTATTAATGTCAGGAAGTGCAATGGATCTTCGTTATGCAGATCAACATACAAATGCAGTTCTTGAAGCCTGGTATCCGGGTGCTGAAGGCGGAACAGCACTGGCAGACATATTATTTGGCAAGGTGTCCCCAAGCGGAAAGCTTCCAGTTACATTCTATTATGATACCGATGATCTTCCGGAATTTACCGATTATTCCATGGAAAACAGAACTTACCGGTATATGAAGAAGGAAGCATTATATCCCTTCGGATTTGGGCTTACCTACGGAGATGTATTTGCAGAAGCTGCGGAATTTACGGAAAAGCCACAGAAACATAAGAATTTAAAATTAAAATGTACTGTAAAAAATGAAGGTCTGGCAGACACCGACGATGTAGTGCAGGTTTATATCAAGGACTGGAAATCAAAATATGCGGTAAGAAATTATCACCTCTGTGCATTCAAACGAGTACATCTGAATGCCGGAGAAAAAGAAACTTTTGAAATAGAAATTGATAAAGATGCATTGCAGATTGTGGATGAAGAAGGAAAAAGGTATATAGACAGTGATGAATTTTCTGTTTATATTGGAACTTCCCAGCCGGATCGCCGAAGTGAAAGGCTATTAAAAAGAAAGCCTTTAGAACTTCGATTCAATATAGAATGATCTGAGTCTTTGATAAAATAAGCCGAAAACAATTTTAATAAAATTTTCTCATCACAGTATCTTGAACCTCCTGCCCGGATATGTTAAACTTAATAAGTTTTAAAAATGCAACTAACTACTATCTGGCCATGTTTATACACAGATCTAAAAAGCAATTTTCACTGTGGCACAAACATGGTCAGATTTAAGATAAAACGGTGTTACACCGTATAGAATAGGAGATTTAGACAGAATGGCATTGAGTCCAAAAATGTGGTAGTGAAATTTCAGTATCTCCGGAAACTCGCATAAATACAGGAAATATGCGGTTTAACGACTCATGAACTTCTATCAGTAAATGGTACTCAGTGGTAAGGAATACGCTCAAGTAGTAACAAAAACTGGGTAAAAATGTGGTCATAAAACAACCTAGACATTTTTTTCTGATGATTGCATGGCACTGGGAAACGAATTTGCAATTATCTATTTTTTTAGTAGTAAATGATTAAAATTAATATAGACTATTGGAGAAATCTTTTATGATGTAAGCAAGGAGATACTGTTTATATTATAAAAGATTTTTACGTATTAAAACCAAAAGTGGATATTCACAAAATCTATAGGTAATTGGATGTTGTTGAAAACGCAGATTTAGAGTATAATAAATATATAGCCGAAGAATAGTTTTTAAAGTGCTGTAGAAAAGGAGAAAGACTTTGAATACAGAAATCAAAATACGATTCTTACGACAGATAAAGACGCACAATATGATGAAAGCGCGAAACGATTACTTGGCCAGAAAAGTATCCTGGCCCATATATTAGTAAAGACTGTTGATGAATATGCAGGAATGGATCCGAAAGAGGTGGTTTCTTACATTGAAGGCGAACCATTTATTAACACTGTTCCGATAGAAACTGGTCTTACTAATGCTGTTATTAAAAATGCTGGATCTCGTGTGGTTGGTCTTAATTCTGAAAATCCGGAGCTTCATGAGGGAATGATATGATTTGATATTATATTTTATGTCAGAATGAGGGATGGATTGTCGCAGATTATTATTAATGTAGAAGCCCAAAAGGACGAACCAAACGGGTATGATATATTGAATCGGGCAATCTTTTATGTAAGCCGTATGATTTCTTCGCAAAAAGAAAGAGATTTTTCAAATTCAAATTATAATGATATCAAGCGAGTCTATTCCATCTGGGTTTGTATGAATATGCCGGAAAATAGTCTGGAACACATTCACCTGGTGAAAGATAGTATTGTAAATTCCCATGCATGGAAAGGCAAACTGGACTTGGTTAATATCGTAATGATCGGACTTGCCAAAGAACTTCCGAAGCATGAGGAGAAATATGAATTACATAGATTACTGGGAGCATTGTTATCTCAGGATTTAACAGCAAACGAAAAACTGGATATCATTGGAAATGAATATGCAATTCCAATGGAAAAGGATTTTAGAGAGGATGTGAGTATTATGTGTAATTTGAGCCAGAAAATTAAAGAGACTGGAATTGAAACCGGAATTGAGATGGGTAAACGGGAAATGATTATGAAAATGTACAACAAAGGTTATACAGCTGCTCAGATCGCGGATGTAGCTGAAATGGACGAAAAAAAGATAAAAGATATCATAAAAAATGCTGAATTGTTGACAGTATAAAAGATTGAACAGAATCTGATTATTCAAATGTTGTGTAATTGGATGTTTGGCGGGGTGTTACGATAAGCATCTCGCCATTTTTTATTATACGATGTCATGGTCAGAGTATCTGTAAATTATAACATATTATGCATCAGCTGCGATACAGGTATTTCCACAACAGTTACAAAAAGATGGTGAACCGAACTGAATCCACCATCTTTTTTTCTTTATCTTCTGTTATTAATAACCTCTCTCGCCATATCTGCAAGTTCTCCGGCAGATAATTTTCCATCTCTTTGCAGCAAATCATACTGGATACCATCCTTATTCCAGTTAACGCTTTGAACCTGACTGACTTCAATCTGAGAAGCACTGTCATCGTAACTGAATACAACTTTTCCACTGGACTGGTCTTTTTTATCTTGTTCTGTCAATTCGTAATCATCTGATACCACTTTATTTATATAATGTACATAATACAAATTTGTTTCATTTACAGTGGCAATAATATCACCTGACGGAGTAAGTTTTGAGTTAAATTTCTGCTGCTTAAACGATACAACATCTCCATTCTTCTGATAATCAAAGGACACAGATTTAAAATTCTCAATTACATTTGCATTGCCATCCTTAAAACTGTTTTTTATAATATTGCCCTCTTTGAAGCAGTACCCGTTCTCAAAGGTATCAATCAATACCGGTCTATACCCAATATCCTTTGTAACCTGTTCTGACGTTGGAAGAGATGTATAAGCAGCACGTGATGCAGATGAACTTGTCCACATTGAAATCTTTCCTGTTGCTGCCACAGCAGTAACTCCAATTGTAAGTGTTGCAGCTATCAACAAAGGTAATATTTTCTTTTTTGATCTCATAGTCGTTTGCTTCCTTTCTGTATCTGCGAAGTCAAGTTTTGCATAAACTCTCTGTCTGACATTCTCTGTATCAATATCAAGAGCATTGCAGGAAGTATCTGCCTGTTTTTGTATTCCCAATTCTTTAAGCAAATTTTTTCTTCTCATAATTTTTCCTCCGCATCCGATAACATTTTTCTGAGTTTTCTTTTTCCTCTTGAAAGTCTGGTCTTAACTGTAGAAATATTAAGTCCCATTGCTTTTGAAATATCCTTGATTTTTTCATCAAATTTATACCGCCTTACAAAAATCTCGCTGTCAGGTTCGCCAAGGCTCATAACTGTTTCCCATACATAATTATTGTGAAAATTCTCTTCCATGAAATTTTTGCCATCTGACAGTTCAATATCTTCAAGAGATGTATGATCCAGCTTTCTGTTTATCCGTTTCAGAGCAAAATTCCGGGCAACAGCAGCAAGATATGACCGTAATGTACCTTTCTGTAAATCTATCCTCCTGGTATTCTTCCAAAGTACAACAAACACATCTGCCACAATTTCTTCAATATCCTCTTTCGGCAGTGAATTGCCGGCCATATGATACAAAACAGTACTCAAATACGGTGTATAAATTCGGATTGCTTCATCTATTGAATTTTTTTCTCTGTTCCTGAGACGCTGCAAAAGTTCTGCTTCATCTGTCATATCAATCCTACTTTCTTTTTAATATTTTCAAAAATTAAAAGCTTTTAACCTTTACATTCTTATATATCCTGTCAAAGAGCAAAAAGTTTCAATTTTAGAAAATTATGATATTGATACACCACTTTACAACTTTTTTATAAAAAAATATCGTACAGGATTTCCTGATGTATAATGAATTTGGCATAAAACATTACAAAGGAAAGTGACCCTGTACGGCAAAAACATTATACAGCGAAAAAACACTGATAGGTAGACTTCAGCAATATTTTTTGATCTATTTTGAAACTTTTTCTGTTCCGACAGCAGATACCTTATTTCTGCTGATATTATCTATACTGAGCCGCACACAACGGTTCCAACTATCTGAATCAACACTGCTTTGTGAGAGTCATGCTCTTCGTACCTGTCTGGAATGGAGATAAAGTATCTCATCTTTCCGTTCCTCTTGGTTATCGTATGTGGCAGAAAAAAGAGTCTAAACTGGAACTGGCAGCCTCCATGATCCGGCAGGTTATACCTGAATTTCACAGCAAAGATCATGTCATCATCCCTTGTGACAGCTGATATACAAAACACAACCTGGTATCCATTGTTGATGAATATCCGAATCCGGATCTGATTGGCAATGCAAGGAGTGATTCTGTCATGTATGATCTTGCTTATGTCCATCTTTTTGTTTGTAAAATTTCTGAAAATATTCTGGTGAAATGGTAGTATAATACGGAGAATGTAAAAACGTAAGAGAGTAAAAATGAAACTACCGGATAAATTAGCACCGTTTCTGGAATTATTGCACATATACAGAGAAACTGGGTGAGAAAACAGTAAAAGCATATCGGATCGATCTAAGCAGTGTTTTGTTTTTGTTGCCTGTGAAGAGCAAGACATAGAGAAGCTTGAGGAATATATTACGGAATTACATAAAAAACACAAACACGAACAGAACAGAGAATAAAAAAAGTGGATATTTCGTTGGCAATGGAAGAGGCAACGAAAAAAAATACTTTTATGAGAACCGATTTCCTTTCCGATGCATCTAATTAGTGTAAAAGTAAACATGAGTAGTAATCCAGCTGGACAAAAGGAGAAGACAAAGTTATGACAAAAGATGTATTTATTAAGGAGGTTCGGGATGCAGAAGCCATGCTGTATCATATATCAAAGTCCATTCTGAAGAATGACTCTGATTGTGGGGATGCTGTGCAGGAAACAATTCTTAAGGCATATGAAAAACTTCCCACTTTAAAGAAAGAAAAATATTTCCGAACATGGATCACAAGGATATTGATCAATGAATGCAAAGGGATTCTTCGGAAAAGAAAAAATGTTATTCCATATGAAGAATATATGGACAATATGAAAATGACTGAGGAGGACAGATACAGTCATTTGTATATGGCAATTATGGAACTTCCGGAGGATCTGAGGGTTTTGGTAACATTGTATTATTTAGAAGGATTTTCCTTGAAAGAGATCAGTGAGGCTCTGGATATTCCGGAAGGAACGATCAAAAGCAGACTTTCACGTGCAAGAGAGTTTTTGAAGGTGCAGTTATCCGAAGAAGAGAAAAGGCCGGCAAGTGGGAAAAACAGCAAGCAATTAAAGAGAATAACAGGAAAGGGGAAAATGTCATGTTAGAGAAGAAATGGAATAATATCGCACCGGAAGTACCACAGGATTTTCATAATAAATTTGAAGATACACTAAAACAGATTGAACAGGCGGATTCAGTTGATAAAAAATACAAAAGAAAAAAAATCAGTGGACGATTATTGATTGCAGCAGCAGTAATCTGTACTGGTATGGCTGTTACTGTGGCTGCAAAAGAGTTCTTTAAATGGAATGATTACCTGGTGAAAAGACTGGATCCATCGGAGGAACAGCAGGAGACACTGCAGGAATCAACTTATATTCAGAATATAGACCAGTCTGTAACACAAAATGGTGTGACGGTTACCCTGACAGATTCTATTCAGGATCAGGGATTCCTGTATGCTTTTTTTGAAGTGAAAACAGATGACAGTATTTCTATGACTGATCATACTTCTTTTGAGGAGATGACACATTTTAAGATCGATGGAAAGGAAGTATATGCAGTGGACGATAACAGATTTGGAAGTTTCAATACTGGGGTAGGACAGGATGTGTTACTGAAAACAGATCAAAATTCTGCACATCTTAAATATTTTAACGCCTGTATATCTTATGACGGTGATTATGATCTGAGTAATAAAACAGTAGAAATCACATTAAAGAATCTTACGGAGGAAGGAGATTATGATACGACTGTTATTACAGATGGAACATGGGATTTTAAATGGACTCTGGGTGCAGTAAAGCCTCCGACAACTCTGGAAGTGAACCGGAAATGTGATTTTGGAGGTTATGAAATCACAGTGAAAAAAATGGAAGTAACGCCCCTTTTATGGTCATTATATCTTGATTATGATGAAGCTATGAAGGTGTATGAAGATGAGAAAAACAAGTTTGAGTACGCAGGTACGGACTATGGCATGGATCTTTATGCCAGAACTAGTATTGACCAGGTGCGTTATAAAGATGGAACGGTTTTAACACTTGATAGGACCATGGGAGGCATCGCTGGCGGTGGAGAAAAACAGGATAAGGAAAACGGTGTCCTGATCATCAGAAACAGCTTCCCGCAACTGGTTGATGTAGATAACCTGCAGGCGGTACATTTTGGGAACATTGACCAATGGCTTGAAGTGCGGGGATAAAAGTTTTTTCGGTGATACAGAAAAATCCTCCCATAATTAGATAATGAGAAAATACAAAAAGAACCGATACAAGGTCTTTGCAAGACTGATATCGGCTCTTTTTGGGGATGTAAAACGGGTACTTTCAAAACTGTCGCCATTTAAGACGGGAAGCTTTGGACAGATCCGGGAATGGTTCCTGGATTATCCGAAAACAGAGATCCATCACCGCCATGTTTCCCATCTGTATGGTCTTTATCCCGGAAACCTGATCACAGAAAAAACCTCGGAGCTTCTGGAAGCCTGCCGGGTGGCTCTGGAAAGGCGCGGGGACGAAGGAACCGGATGGTGTATGGCATGGAAAGTATGCCTCTCTGGGCCAGACTCCGGGACGGGGAACATGCACTGGGGCTTTTGAAAAACCAGCTCCGTTATACCAGGGAGGAAAATATTTCCTGTGTGGGAGGCGGCATTTATCCCAATATGCTGTGTGCACACCCACCGTTCCAGATCGATGGGAACTTTGGCTTTGCAGCTGCGGTTGCAGAGATGCTTATCCAGAGCAGGAAAGGGCATCTCCTGTTACTTCCGGCACTTCCGGATGAATGGAAAGACGGAAATGTCCGAGGAATGAAGGTACAGGGTGACATCACAGTTGATTTCGAATGGAGAGATGGCAGGATACACAGGGTTCGCCTCTGCTCTTTCCGTGAGCAGAAAGTAACGCTGGAATGTAATGGAATTTCAAAAACAATATTTTTAAGACCTGATGTGACAGAGGATATGATTTTTGGTTGATCTGTCCCGAGGGCCTGGAAATCATAGACAGTGGTAAGTAATGGGGTACAATAAAATATAGCCAATCGATTTTGCCAGAAACTATTGATATTTCTTAGGGTATCGCATATAATATAGTTAAACCAAAAGGTTTCGTGTAGCGGCACGTAAAAGCTGTACTGTGCCCGGGCAGGGTAATTACTGGGACTATTTGATACTCGGAAGGGTATTACGCCCACACCAGGGAGATACGGTGAGTCCGCGCCGGGGACTTAATGATACCGGCGACATTTTAGACGTTCGGAAGGATGTCGCGGCTGACAGCCAGCATAAAACCGCTTTTTAAGATTATGGGCACTGGATAACAAAAAGTTGTCCGGTGCTGTTTTTATATTATAGTGATGATTGGGAAAAGATAGATGGGAAAACAACAGGATAGAGAGAAAATCGTACAGGAGATTAAAATAGCTGCCGATCTGTATAGGAAGCATTTAGTAGGTAAAAGATTTCTATATGTATTTGAAGTCAGATATATTGAGGTGCTTTATAAAGCTGCCAATTTCAGGCACTTAACAGGTGTGGCCACAAACCTTTCCGCAAAAAAGTTTTATAGTTATGCAGCAAAAAAACTGCTTCAGGCTTCGCAGATATTTTTTACACCGCAGCACCCTTTTTCATTGTGTAAGTGTAAAATTAAGCATATCGGACAGATTGCAATGCTGGCTGGCTCAGAAGGCTTTATGTTGGAAGAGATTGTTACAGATACGAGAACTTATAAGTTTGGCACAACAGATCTTAATTTTACTCTATGCTTAAATAAAGAGTATGATGATCAGGGACAGCAAAAAGGCGATTGCTTTGTAGTAGAATCACTGCGAGATGAAGATTGTTTTTCTAAAAGTACAACAGCATATACAGTAACTCATATTTTCTCAGCACCGAATGATGCGAAAAAATATACAACTTTACTGTTTATGGATGAAAATGCAATGATAGACAGTCTTCCGGATGAAATTAAAAACATGCTGGATCAAACTTTATTACATAAATAAAAATGGAGAGTCTTAGTTGGCGATTCAATTAATCTATCCTGAGGGTATGAGAATTATTGACAGCCGTATCATGTAAAACGCACATGGTACGGCTGTTTTTATACCCTAATAGGACCTGATGATCATAAAATTTGAACGATTTCGGGGGTGTTTTTATCTGAGATAATTTTTTTAAAAATATTTGCAACCTTTTTAGGGATTCGTACGTCTAATAAGTAGGAGCACATAAATGAAGCTTCTATAGTATACTCCGGATGACTGGTCTGAGATAGGAGAATTGGAACTATAATGAATGAGGTTTTGATACGAAAAGCGAAGAAAGGCGACAAGGATGCTTTTTGCAGGCTCATGGATGAAAATGTACAGAGTATGTACAAGATTGCAGCAGCATATCTGAAAAATGATGAAGATGTTGCAGATGCAATACAAGATACGATCCTTTCCTGCTATGAAAATCTAAGAAGTCTAAGAAAGAACAGATACTTTAAAACATGGCTGATACGCATCCTGATCAATAAATGTAAAGATGTCATACAAAAGAATAAACTGGTTACTTTTATGGATCAAATTCCAGAAACACCTTTTCATGAAGAATATGAGACAATAGAATGCTTACAGGCATTAGAACCATTGGATAGTAAATATCGTTTGGTTGTTATTCTCTACTACATGGAGGAATTTAATATCCGGGAAATCAGTAATATCCTGGATTTGCCAGAAAACACAGTGAAATCCCGCCTTCATCGTGGAAGAAAAAAAATCGCAGAGATATATGGATATAAAATTAAGGAGGAACGTGCCTAATGATGACTCTAAATAATAATGAGAAAGATTTCCAGAAAAAAATGCAACAGGATACAGAGATTCCGGCGATTGTACATGAACATATCAATCAGGCATATCATTTGATTGAGAATAATACGGTTACTCAGAAAAAAGCACCAAGGGATCCATTCCACTGGATGAAAATCGGAGGCAGGGTAGCAGGAGGTATGGCAGCGGTACTGGCGGTCGGATTTATATTCTGTGCAACCAATCCAGTAATGGCAAAGAATATCCCGGTTGTAGGAGGGCTTTTTGAAATTTTACAGGACAACGTAAGTTTCTTTGGCGATTTTTCAGATCACGCAACAACTTTGGAATCCGTTGATGGAACGAAAACAGATAGCAGTGAAACAGACGGAGCCAAGACAGATCATGCCAATAATGATGCTATTTACACTAAGACAGCAGATGGGCTGACAATTACATGTTCTGAGGTATATGCAAACAGCCAGGCAATTTATGTGACTATGCAGTTTAAAAGTGATAAACCGTTCCCAGAAACAGAAACTGGGGCGGAAAGTGGAACACCAGTCATTGATCTGGATATGATAGGGGGTGTGGACTTTAATTCAGAGGCTAGCCCGGTAATTGACGGTCAAGTGGAAGGAAAATTTCTGGATGATAACACCTATGCATGTATTTTCCGTTATGATTTGGCTGAAGCCGCAAAAGATTATACGGAATATAATGAGAAATACAATGAAATGACACAGCAGGTAATGGATGAGATGGGAATAACTCAGGCGGACTTAGATGATCAGACGGATGAAGGTTATGCGCTGCTGGAAGAGTTTATCAATAAATTGTCTGAACGTGGTGGAGAATATCAGAAGTACATTAAAGATATTGATATTCCAGATACCTTTAACCTGCATCTGGATATTACGAAGGTAAGAGGACTGGAAGCAAACTATCAGTGGTCAGAAGAGGATGAGAAAAAATATGGAACGGATGCTGGCTACTACAAATATGAAGGTGACTGGAACTTTGATATTCCGGTTACAGTAGACGATTCTCAGACCGAGGTTCTGGAACTGAACGATACAAATGATGCAGGTATTGGCCTTAAATCTGTGATCCGAACTCCGTACGAACTGACAGTAAACGAACTTTATGAAGACGGCTCTGACAGTGATTGTTTTATGGTAGCGCTTGACGCGAACGGAAATAAACTTCCATATAATGATTCTGCCGGAAACTGCAATATTTTTGCAATCCAAGACAGAGACATTTCCACAGTTGATATCTACATTCTGGATTATACTCAATACATGGATGAACTGAAGGGACCGGATAATTACAACAATAACGAAAACAAACCGGAGGGACAGAGGTGGAGTGATCTGCTTGATCAGTACGCAAAATATCACAAGACCCTGCATTTTGACTGAATATAGTGTGTCAGATGTAACTGTCAGATAATATTATAGAATGAATGAAATAATAAGATAGTATTTTACTTTTTGGGTGGAAACGGGTATCATATGGGTAACAACGTTTTCACCCAAGGAGGAGATTATCATGAAGATTGGTTTTATCGGTTGTGGAAATATGGCGACAGCCATTTTAAAAGGAATTCTGAAAAGCAGTGAGGTGGCAGCAACAGATATCATTGCATCTGCCAAATCAGACAAAACCCGTGAAAAGATTGAGAAAGAACTGGGTATTCAGAAGGCAGACACAAATGCACAGGTTGTGGATTTTGCAGATGTTGTTTTTCTGGCAGTGAAACCGCAGTTTCTGGAAGAAGTGCTGGATGAAATCAAAGATAATGTAAAAGAAGGACAGATTTTTATTTCCATTGCACCGGGTAAAACTTTGCAGTGGCTCGGGG
>ENA-OOXA01001403-OOXA01001403.1-human-gut-metagenome-genome-assembly--contig:-NODE-1403-length-13562-cov-2.613682_pt1 | contig 13562 bp, 10 predicted proteins | sample MGYA00241581_ERZ501331 | MGnify/ENA primary metagenome ERZ501331 (study PRJEB25962, sample SAMEA2042982) | human gut metagenome | biome: human gut; feature: human-associated habitat; material: faeces...
AGAATGTCTATTTACAGACTTTATTTCACAGACTCAAAATAATTAATAAAGACAGTTCATACGTAAATGTATGGACTGTTTTTTTATACATTAAGTTAAAACAGATGTTAAATATCTTTGGATATATGACATAAATAAAAACACAGGAGGTTATTAAAAGTGAAAAAGAAGAAACTCTTAAACAGATTGTTGTCTGCTTTATTGGCAGTAATAATGGTCATAGGTTTAATTCCAATGGGTTCAGTTACAGTCAAGGCAGAAACAAAGAACGCAACACTGTCTAATCTGGGGACACTGGGAACAGTGAAGATTGGCAGTAAGTCAGAAAGCGGCACATGGTATCAGACCGAAGTCGAAAGAACCCCGGTGTTCTGCTTGGATTTGGGAAAGGCATGCCATGCAGGCGATGTCTATGAAAGCAGTGATGCTACATATTCAAGCAACAGTAAAAATGAAAAAAAGGCCTTGGAGGCAAAGATTGGTCACTGGTATTCAGTAACAAAAAAAGAAGCTACGAAGGCATGGGTTTATGCACAGGCACTCATGTGGGCTTGTGAAGAAGGACAGACTTCTGAAAAAAATCTTACTAATGTAATAAGTCAGGTAAGAAAAAATACCGGATACTATGACAGCAAGAGTGCTGCGGCTTTATACGATGAAATCTTTAAGATATCAGCTACTGTTTCCTGCAAGATTAAGATATGGAAATATGGCGGAAGCGGAGAGTACAGACAGGTTTTAATGGAAATTGAATCAGAAAATCAGATTGAATACAAATACGAAAAAATCAATGACACCTTGGTTTATCGTCAGAGAATTACCATTGATAAGACAGATGAAGACGGTAACCCGGTATCACAGGTTCCGTTTGAAGTTACGGCACAGAACTACAAGGAACTGTATGACTACAAGGTTAACGGCTGGGGAGATGCCGAAACCGGAGATGCAGATGGAGAAAGCGTGTTTAGCTCTGTAGATGAGACGGATTCAAGCGGAAGAATAACATATAAGTTTAATTATCAGATACAGAGTAAGAATTACGGATATGTAAAGGCTTCTGATTTGGAATCAATGACTGCTGATGATAAAAAAGACATTAAGAATAAGATGAATGACAAAAACATAAATTATTCATCTGACCTTACAAAAGCGGGGGCTGAAAAATTAATGCAGGCTGACCTTGATGCACAGATGAAGAAAATCAGCAATCAATATGCAGTCAAGGAAGTTGGTGCCGGAAGTGATGACATGCTTGTCAATTCCGAGTATGCAAATGGAAAGATAATCACAATCGAATCTGCAGGAAGCTGGACTAAGGTTAACGGTTCATGGCCAGAAACAGCAGATAAAACTTATGCAGATTATGGCAAGGCAACAAAGCTTGGAATTGTAAATAAGTACAAGAAGGCAACTATTGTTGTAAATAAGAAAGTTGAAAACACATCAGACAACACAGCTCATGGTGATACATCCGTTGATGGAGCAGTTTACAGAATGTACACTGATGCAGCCTGCACAAATCCGGTTACAACAGTTTATGACAGTAATGGAAATGCAAAGGCAGCATCTGATTACACAATCAAGAATGGAACACTTGAAACTGATTACATAAGAACAAAAGATACGGTGTACATTAAGGAAATCAAGGCACCGGAAGGATTCTTCCTTGATCCAACAGTTCATCAGATTAAGGTGGATGGTTCACAGTTCGATGTTGAATACAAGGCAAAGGCAGTTATTGAGGATTCTTACGAAAGTGAGAAAAAGGGATTCTTTGAAGTGTACAAGATGTCATCTGACGGTTCTACAGGACCTGCAGATTTTGAAGAGGGAGCAGAGTTCCAAATTTATCTTAGATCAAATGGAAGCTATGACAAGTGCAAGGATGACGAGCATTCAACACTTACAATTGATAAAAAGGGAAGTGCAAAGACTGCATCAGCTTTGGCTTATGGTACGTACGTGCTTCATCAGACAAAGACAGGTGCAAAGGACACTGAAAAGATTGATGACCAAATCATTGAAATTGGTAAGGACATCACAAGTGAGGGACTTAATTACAAAACATATACATATCTCTATAACAACAAACCATTTGAGGCATACTTAAAGGTTGTTAAAAAGGATGGAGACACAGACAAGACAGTACTTAAGGCAAACACAAAGTATCAGATTTACAAGGTTAACAAGGATGGAAGCGAGACAAAGGTTGTACAACAGTATTCAAATGGAAACAAGCTTGTAGACATTGACACATTCGTTACAGATGAATCCGGAGAAATAATGACAGTCAAGGCTCTTAAAAGCGGACAGTACAAGATTTACGAAATTGACAGTGCATCAGGGCTTGTCATTAAGGATGAATTTATTGACGTAACAATTGGAAGTGGCAATCCAAATTATACATCCTGGACTGATTCAGACGGAAACAGCCACGCACTTGTAACAGTAAATTACGTTAATAAGGAAGCAAAGGGTAAACTTACACTCACAAAATCAGGTGAAATGTTAAAGAGTTTTAGCAGTTATGCTTCAAATCCTGAAAACAATAAGTTTGTGTTTAACACAGATTATTTAAAGGGACAGAAATTTACAATTTATGCTGCAGAAGACATAGTAACTCAGGATAATCAGGGAACAAACTGGTTTGACAAGGGCGAAAAGGTTGCGACAGTAACAACCGGGAACGGAGCAGAATTTACAAAGCAGTGCAGCGACATCACAACTTCAACAGTTGATGATGAAACCGGAGCAGTAACTATATATCTCCCACTTGGTAAGTATACAGTGAAGGAAGAAGAAACACTTTATGGTTATGTAATTCCTGACAAGAATACATGGGACATTGAATTTAAGTGGAATGATGCAAAGACAGATGTTGTTAGCAATTCAACAAAAGACATAGACAAGGAAGGCAATCTTAACATTAAGAATGAAAGAGCAAAGGCTGATGTCGAAATTAACAAGAAGGACATGACAGCAGACCTTGGAGTGGCAGACACAGTATTTAATTTTTACACAAAGAATGACATTTATAATGCTGATGGTGAATTGCTTCTTAAGGCAGATGAACTCGTAACAACAGTAAAAACAGACAAGAATGGTAAGGCTGCCATCAATACGGATCTTCCAATTATGAGTGAGGGATACAACAAGGCAGAAGACAAGACAGGTCTTAATAGCGGTGATTATTACTTTGTAGAAGACAAAATTTCAAACAGTTACTACATTGACAAGACACCTGTAGACATTCACTTGGAATACAAGGATGCAAAAACCGTAAAAATCAAGGCAGAGGCAAAGAAACTTAATAAGGCTACAGAAGTCAACCTGTCAAAGGTAAAACTTACAGACAATACAGAACTTGCAGGAGCATCACTTAAGATTACGGATGAAGCAGGCAATGAAATAATTTCATGGATTAGTGGAAATGCTGATTCAATAAAGATTACTGACAAGGCATATGAACTTGGTTATAGAAACTTAAGAGCTGAAATGCTCAATGGAAATCTTGTTGTTAACGGATTGCTTCAGAACAAGACTTATCAGATGACTGAAACAAGACCGGCAGACGGTTTTGTTTCAGCAGAAAGCATTAAGTTTAAGCTTACGGAGGGAAATGTTAACGGAGAAGCCACAACTGTAGTGACAGTGATTGGAAATGACGGAAATGAAAGCGTTCAGCCTGAAAACAAGGTAATCATGAAGGATGACACAACAAAGGTAAGCTTTTCAAAAACTGCAATTACAGTAAGCAGGGAGCTTCCGGGATGTGACTTAAAGATTATCGATGAAAACGGCAATGTCATTGAAAAATGGATATCAACAAAGAAACCGCACGTAATTGATGGAAAGCTTGTTGCAGGAAAGACTTATAAGTTTACTGAAACAAGACCAAAAGATGGTTATGCAACAGCGAAAAGCATTAAGTTTACCGTAAGTGACACAGGAGAGATTCAGAAAGTCAGAATGAAGGATGACACTATTAAGGTTGAAGTTCTTAAGACTGACAAGAAGGATAAGGACAAGGTTCTTAAGGATGCCGAGTTTACATTCAAGCTTAATGGAAAGGTAGTTGCAAAGGCGACAACTAACAGCAAGGGAATTGCAAAAATATACGGAAAACTTGCTGCAGGAAAGACTTACAGGGTTGAAGAATCAAAAGCCCCTGAAGGATATAAGAAGGTACCCGCATTTGATTATAAGGTTAAGGATACCGGAGACATTCAGACAATAAAGGTATCTGATGAAAGAAGTGGTGATGCAACACCGGCAACACCAAACTGGAGAGATTCAGGAGCAAATTCACCACAGACAGGTGAGGTTAGCAATCCACTCTTCTGGATTACATTATTCCTTATTTCTTTTGTGGGAATTGTAATTTCAAGATACAAGATACGTAAAAAAGATGAAGAAGCAAACTAAATTAAGGATTATATCTTTTTTTTCACTTTTGTTTTTGTTGTCGTTTTCGGTTTCCGTTTTTGCGGAGACCGAGACGGTGACAAAGATTGAAACATATAAGAGCAATGATAAAAATGAAAAAAGGGAGAGTGAAAAACAATTTAGCAAGGATGGAATTAAGTACAAATTCCTAGATGAAACTTACGAGATTGTTAATCAGGAAGATGATTTTGACAACGAAATTAAGACATTAACGATTAACAAGGAAACAAGAAGCAAGACATATTCACCTAAAAAGATAATTAAGAAAAATGGCATTACCTACAAGCTTAAAAATGTGGAAAACAGCGTTAGAACAGTCAAAAAGAAAAATGGTAGAAAGGTGACAGGTTATCTTTCGTTTGATTCCAAAAGTGAGGCTTTGAGTGCACCAGCAACAAGAGTATTTAGCGCAAATGGAGCCACTGCAAAATGCAAAAAAAAGAACATGGTAAAGGAAAAGGCTGCAAGCTGGCAAAGCAGTTGGATAGACTTTACATTTACATCGTCAGACAAGGATTACTATGAATGGAATGGACATGAGATTGATGGAAAATCCAAAAATCCATTAAGGGGATATGATGATGAAATTCTAAAAAGCATTAACGTGGATAAGAGTAATTATAAAATAGGCGATACTTATTGGAAGGGTTCGGCACATAAAAAGAATGGCATTTACACAAGAAAACTCCGGGTGGAAGTTAAGAAAAAAGTGCCACATTACAGGGTTAATTATGAAGGCTATTCAGATGATGAAACAGAGGACATAATAACTTACAAACTTACATATGAGGGAACAGTACAGATTAAGACCGGGACTACATATGACATTAAAAAAACAGCTTACTATGAAAAAGTTCCTGAATCTAAAAAAACGGTCAGGGAAGTTCTCATTAGTATCGGAGTAATGATTCTTGAAATTTCTTTTGTGGGAATATTATTCATTGTCTTTTTTAAGAAAGGTAATGAAATAAAACAAAAAAATATAATTAAGAAAAAGTAACAGCGTAAATGTAAAACATTTATGCATGGCAACTGATAACATTTTTTATATGTCAATTAATATATATCACGAAAAAACTTTTGTTAAATGGCATTAACTAAAACAAAGAAGAGAAAGAGGAATTTATAAATGGATAAATTTGCAGAAAACATAAAAAATTTATTGAGTGCATGTACACCTTATGCATGGCTTCTTCCGGTTATTGGATTGGCAATAATCGGAATCGCAATGGCAATACCAAGTGAAAAGACAAAGGAATTTGCTAAAAGTCACTGGGGTGGAGTAATCATTGGAACAATAATATTTGCAGGATGCATATACATGGGTAACTGGATATTTGGAAAGATTTCATTTTAATTTAGATGAAAAAATACATTCTTCTGCCATGAAAGTGGCAGAAGAAAATTAAAAATCAGGAGGAATTATGAAAAAGAAGAAAAATCCAAAGAGAGTAATGCAGATAGAAAGATACCTAAGTGATACAAGATTCATAGTGGCAATAATAGCGGTCATTGACATATTCTTTTTCATGATTTTGAATTACGTGGTTAATTCATTAATTGCCATTCCTGACATGATTAAGGATTTGGATAATCCGGGAAAATACATAGGTCTTTTTAATGTGTTCCCAAACATTAAAAATCTTAGGGAATACGGCGGAATATATTTCCCGCTGATAATCATTCTTATTGTTTTTTTAGTATTTTTGGATATTTATACAGCGTACAAAATGAAAGTGGCGTGGTCAGAAGAATATTTTAACATTGGTCAAAAAGGTAATGAACGCTGGACCACGGATGAAGAAATCAAGGCACAATTTTTGGAAATACCGGAAAAGAACGAAAGCTTTCCGGGATATGGTGGAACGATAGTTTCAAGAATTAAGGATAAGTTATACATAGATACATCACCTGTTAACAATCTTGTCATTGGTATTACACGTTCAGGTAAGGGGGAAATGTATGTATTCCCTTCAATAGATGTATATTCAAGAGCAGAAAAAAAGGCATCAATGGTCATAAATGACATGAAGCTTGAATTATATAAAAGTTCCAAAAAAACTTTGGAAAAAAGAGGATATAAGGTATATCTTTTAAACTTTGACGATCCGATGCATTCTATGGGATTTAATCCGTTGACAGTCATAGTTAGGTTGGCGGTCAAGGGAGATTATGAAAGTGCTGAATTACTTGCCCAGGCATTTGCATTTTCAATATTTAATCCTGACGAACCAACTAACACGGACAGATTTTGGAATGATGCATCTTCATCACTTCTTGCAGCTCTCATATTGGCCCATTTGGAAGATTGTTTGAGAATGGATGAAATGGATAACGACAGAAGATATAAGATATGGACTAAAAAAAGAGCAGCATATGACGGACTTGATGATGATTTAAAGAAAAAAGCAGATAAATTATATGAGGAAAAACTAAATAAAAAGGAAAAATCAGACATTGTATTAAATCCTGCAGTCATGTACTTACCGGAAGATGCAGGATATGAAAAAACTTATGAAAACGTAAAGAAAATAAACATGTATTCAATAATAAACACATTTACAGAGCTTGCAAGGATTCGTAATCCGGAAAATCCGGACATAACAGCACTTGATATGTACTTTTCAAGACGTCCACAGCTTGACAGGGCAAAACTTAAGTATGCTGCAATTGAAATTGCCGGAGACAAGCCTAAGAGTTCGGTGTTTTCGGTTATGCTTTCAAGACTTACAACATTTACTTATGAGAGCATGGCAAAGATGACTGCAGAGAGCAGTTTTGATTTGGAAGAAATAGGTTATGGAGATAAGCCGGTGGCAGTATTCCTTGGACTTCCTGATTACGATAATTCAAAACATTTTTTATCAACAGTATTTGTCCGTCAGCTTTCACTTGTCTTATCTAAAAGAGCAAGCAGGGAAAAGAGTGGAAAGTGCAAGAGACTTGTTAAGTTCATTCTTGATGAGGCAGGTAACATGCCGGCAATAGAAGGACTTGAAACCAATATCACAATGAACCTTGGACGTAACATTAGTTATGATTTCTACATACAGTCTTATTCACAGTTTGAAAAAAAATATGGAGAAGGATATAAGACAATTAAAGGAAACTGCGGTAATCAGATATACATTCTTACAAGTGATGGAGATACTGCACAGACCTTTTCGGAAGATTTGGGAAATGAAACAATAGTTGACTTACAAAGAACAGGTGAGAAGCTTTCAACCCACAAGCATTTTATGGAAAACACACAGGAAAAGCCGTTACTTAACAAGAACCAGTTGATGCGACTTAATGAGGGTGAATGTGTGGTCAAGCGTGTAATGAGCAGAAAGGATTTAAATGGAAACAGAGTTGAACCAACACCGATATTTAATTCCGAGGAATCAGGAAAGCGATTTAAGTACAGGTATGAATACTTAACTGAAACATTTCCAAATCCGGGAGACATAGACTTATATGAAATTAACACAGCAGACAGAAGCCACATTAACCTTAAGGAGCGGGTGTGGGACTATGAAATATCAATGGCATGGCTTACACACAATGTTATGGAAGATGATAAGGAAAATCCAATAATAAAGAATCTTTCTAATGCAAAGGCAGTCATGAATGCATTGGAAAGGGTATTAAATGAGGAAGACATAAGAGAAATAAACGAAAATACGGAGCTGTCAAAACTGACGGATCTAATTTACAGGAAGATAGATAAAAAGGATGAAAGAGATGCAGTTTTATCTTTAATTAAGATAGGAAGTGAGGCAGATAATGAATAAACCCCATAAAGGAAAAAAAGGAAAAAGAATTATATTATGTGCAGGATTTTTTACATTAATATTTTTTCTTTTTGCGGGAAAAACAATAATGGCTGCAGGTTATTCAGATGAGGAGCTAATTAAGATATACACCGATTACAGTGACCTGTTTAAGCAAAACGATTTGGTTTCTAATGCATTTAGATCACTTGGATGTGGAGTACTATCGTTCCTTGTAGTCATTGCTGATGGCGCATCAGGGCTTTTTGAAAAATCCTTTGGAATGATTGACTTTACAAAGTATCAGCCTGTTCAGGATTTCATATCAGACTGGCAGGTTGTATGGGTTGCGCTGTTATGTGTGGCCATTGGCTGGGAATTAATCTTGTTTTTAATTCGGATAAAAATCCAAAGATTGCCACTAACATATGCGTGGCCATACTTGTGGTTACGTCCATGACATGGATGGTAAGTCAGATGAACACTCTTTTAACTAAGGGTATAAGGAATGAAATATTGGGAACAACAACCACTAACACAGTGTATGCGACATTAGGAAATAATGTGCATGATTTAAGATACATTGATTCGGTTGTTGGACTTGGAAATCTTGGAAGTAAGAATGCAGATGGTGTGACGTATGCTAAGGCAGGAACACCAATGAACAAGAAAATATGGAAAGCGTTAAAAATAAATGAAATAGTAAACCCTGATGATGTTAAGGATGAAAGTAAGGACATTGTGGAAAACTATAAGACTGACATTCCGACAGCAGATGGCAAGGTTAAGTCTATGGTATCTGAATGCTACAATGGTGTGGTTTGGACTGATTTACTTAATACATACTACTACAGATATGAAATAGATTGGTTGGAGTCATTTCTTGAAATAATCAGTATTGCAATCATATATTTGTTCTTTTCATACAAAGTCGTTAGAACTCTTTACGAGGTTGTTTTTTCAGAAATATTGGCAATGCTTTATTCTCCAAATTTAACCAATGGGCAAAAAACCATTAAGATTTTGGATGGAATAAAGGACAGTTACATCATCATCATGTTATCTCTTGTGTCGGTCAGGTTATACATGATTGCAACAGAATACATATCAGGAAAAAACTGGAACGGCTTTACTAAGGGAATGTTTTTACTTTTTATTGCCTTTGCCGTAATTGACGGACCAAATCTTGTACAGAGAATAACCGGATTGGATGCCGGACTGTCTGATGGCATGCAGAAGGTAATGAGTGCATATTATGCAGGTGGAATGATGGCAGGAGCAGCAAGAGGCGCAGGACACATTGCATCAGGAGTTGCAAAAGGTGCAGGCAAGTTTGGTAAGACAATTGGAGGAGCTGTAAGAAATGGAAGTAAGAATGCAAATGTAGATGCATTAAACGGAGCAATGGGCGCAGGTGCCAGAGCAGGTGCGGCGGAAGCATTTAATGATAATAATGAACAGAATGAAAACAGAAATGAACAGAAAAACGATGAAGGAACACAGTTTAATGAGGCTAACGAAGATGTTACACAGAATGAAAATGGTGAGGCTGGCAATGGTTCTTATGTAAGTGAGGACGGTAAAGGTTCACTTGATGAAAATGCGGATGTTGCAGGCAACAAGAGAGCAATGGATGATGCGGGAATTAACGGAATGAATCCTGACAATGCAAAAGCAGATGCATTAAACGGAGTTAATCCATTAGGTGACGGTGGCTCAATGACTGACAAGACAAGCAGGATGGATAAGGAGCTTGACATGGAAAGCGCAACATCAACCTTTAACGGAAACGGTGAAAGAGGAGTTCTTTCCTCAAAATCTGATTTGGCAGGTAAGTATGGAAAGACAGGAGCAAATTCAGGATTTACTTCAAAGGCTGGAGATAACTTTGGAAAAAACGGAGCAAATAACCATGTAACAGGCACTAAAGGAAATACTGGAATAAGTCAAAGTTCAAATAAAAAAGCTTCAGGAGGCAATGCAGCTCAGAAATTAAAGAAAGATGTTTTTAAGAACAAATAGGAGAGGTGACTATGGATAATTTTAAGTTTATAGCAATGGATGAAACCAAAAGTGAAACAAAGGTTGCCGGCAACATTTACTTGTATGACTTGTTTTTCATTTTAATATATTTTACCGTCAGTGCAATGCTTGGAACAATAGTGTCATCAGCTTTAAGAATACCTTACTATGCGTTTAATATAATATGCGCATTGTGGCTTACGATGAAAAGCCATAGCAACAAGCAGAGAAGAAATTACCAAAGCATAGTATTGTTCTTAAGACGTGACTATAGGGTTTATAAGGATATTGTTGTTGAGGATAACAGAAAGGACACCAATGAAGAAAACTAAAACGACCAATAAAAATAATAAAGCGAATAAGACACATGTATCAGACACGGTAAAGGACATCATTGACATTTATTTTTATGATGACAAACTGAAATGCTTCATAAAAAAGGACAAGACATACATGGACATTATTCAGATTAACACAAAGGATTTGGTAAGCGCATCCAATGATGACATAGAGTATGACATCATGCGCTACATAAAGCTTTACAAGATGTATGCAGATGACATAAAAATTGTGGCAATGAACTTTCCCTGCAAAACGGGCAAACAGCAGGAATATTTCAGACACAAGATACAAAACACTTCAAATGAAATTTACAAGAAATTTTTACAGAGAAGTCTTGATGAACTTGTATGGATTGAGAAAAACGACATGGTAAGGGAATATTACTACATGATCTTTGGAAAAAAGGAATCTGACATAAAGAAAAACAGAGACTTGATGTTTAATGTTCTGGGAAAAGGAAGGAACGAACTTTTAAGCGAAATTGATAAAAACAAAAAGATACAGATATTGGAACGTATGAACAATAAATGCTTCTTACTTAATTAGGAGAATTTACTATGAGAGCTAAAAGAAAAGATAAATCAAAAAAGTCTGAAAGGGACATGAATCTGTTGGCTGAAATTAAGCCTGCAGGAGGAATAACATTTAAAGACGTTAAGTACATTACAACCGGATCAGGATATGAAGGATGCATTCACATTTACAAATTTCCGGAAAATATTGATACATACTGGATGGCTAAGGTATGCAACATTAACGGAACAGTCGCTTTAGTTGACATATCAACAGATAACATGAGTGAGGTAAAAAAGAACCTTAACAAATCAATGAAAGAACAGGCAGGAAGAAAAAGTGGAGCAAAGGATTTTGCGGAACTGTATGATGCAGATAAAAGACTTGAGGAAATGAAGAGAATGTATGATGAAATACAATCATACAACGAAGTTATAAAGTTGGTCCACATAAGAATTTTTCTTGCCGACAGAAGTTTTGAATCACTTGAAAAAAAGATTAAGAACATAATGGATAAGTTAGAAACTGATTCAGGATTTTTAACAACCATTTACTTGAATGAGAGCAAGTCAGAGTACAAGTCAATGACAATGTCTTATAAAAAACAAAAGGAAGAAATGTTTTTTCCAAAGGGACAGTCACTTACTGCAACCGGTGTTGCTCATGGAGATCCGTTTCACTTTTCAAGTCTTGATGATGAAACCGGGGAATTTTTGGGAACAACACCTTGTGGTGGAAACGTTCTGCTTGATATTTTTCAAAAGACTTCCACAAGACTTTATTATAATTTCCTCGCAATCGGAGAAATGGGTTCAGGTAAGTCAACACTATTAAAAAAACAGTTTAAGAGCAATGCCATAAAAGGGAATTATGTAAGAACTTTTGACATATCAGGAGAATTTACAATATTGACAAAAACATTGGGTGGAAAGGTAATTAAGCTTGATGGAAGCGAGGGTATCTTAAATCCATTAGAAATCCTGAAAGCTGGTGATGATGAAAACATATCATTCACCCGTCATATATCAAAGGTTAGTACATTTTATAAGTTTTTGGTCGGTGGAAGCGTTGATGCAGAGGAAATAGCAGAGTTTGAGGATGTGTTAAAGCAGTTGTATTCAAGCTTCGGCTTATGGTCGGATGACAGACGAAACATTCAGTGTACCGGATTACCTGCAGCAAGCTATCCAACATTTACTGATTACTTAAACTTCCTTACAGAAAGCATGGAAGAAATGCAGAATGAAAAGTATTCTCACCTTGAAGAACAGGTTGTCGCTAAGACACTTTTATTAAGGGATAAGATACGTAAGGTAATTAAGAACATAGTTGATACGTATGGAACTCTTTTTGACGGTCATACATCAATTGATAACATTCTTGATGAACAGATAGTAACCTTTGACATTTCAACACTTAAGGAGCTTAAGGATGAGGTCTTTGATGCAATGATTATTAACATAATATCATTGTGCTGGGATAACTGCGTAACTAATGGAAAGTTAATGCTTAACATGTTAAGGGAAGGAAAAATCAAGTTATGGGATGTAACAAGATTTCTGATTTTAATAGATGAAAGTCATAGATGGCTTAACGCTAAGAAAACACATGCACTTGACTTGGTATCCGTATATTTAAGAGAAGCAAGAAAGTATTTTGGTGGAATTGGCCTTGCCTCACAGCGAGCTGCCGATTATGTTCCGGAAGGATCTGACAGTGATGCAGTTAACAAGCTTAAGAACATATTTGAACTTACGCAGTACAAGTTTGTATTCAGACAAAGTTCCAATGCAAAGAAGCTGTTATATCAGATTTTTGATGGAGAGTTAACAGGAACACAGATTGAGAAAATACCAAAGCTTGAAATAGGACAATGTATTTTGTTAATCAGTGGTGACAAGAACATTGAATTTAAGGTACATCTGACAAAAGATGAGGACATGCTGTTTTCAGGAGGACTTTAAGAGAGGTATACATGAAGAAAAAAATAATTGCTACTGTAACAACCCTATGTGTGCTTTTTTTGGTAACTGTAGTAATTCTTGGAAGTGTGATATCAAGTCTTGCAGCCGTACTTTCAGGTGGAGGAGAAGAAGAACAAAACAATACGGATAATGAATTTGTTTATGAAAATTCGCCGTTATCTCCAACAGTTCTTGCACTTAAGGATGAGATTGAAAAGGAGTTAAAGAAGTATGCGAAGAAGCTGCCTACACTTGGTTCAATCGTCTGATGGCTATCCGTATCATGCAAAAAAATGGTTTTATATCTCCTATACTTGCATACGAAAGTGAAATCGTACATATTCCTCACATCGTAGCAGAAGCACGTCGTGGCATATTGCCGACCATGACCGAAGATAACCGTCGTGCATTGCTCGAATACATGGAAGACGACAACAAAGTGACAGAACAATTTACTTATCTTATTATCGCATTCTGTCAGTTTAATCCTGTACTAAAGGCATGCTTTGGCAATGTCAAT
>ENA-OOXA01001416-OOXA01001416.1-human-gut-metagenome-genome-assembly--contig:-NODE-1416-length-13488-cov-1.657932_pt1 | contig 13488 bp, 8 predicted proteins | sample MGYA00241581_ERZ501331 | MGnify/ENA primary metagenome ERZ501331 (study PRJEB25962, sample SAMEA2042982) | human gut metagenome | biome: human gut; feature: human-associated habitat; material: faeces...
TTCTTGATAACATGGATCTTGAAAGAGAACGTGGGATTACGATCAAATCGCAGGCAGTACGAATTGTTTATAAAGCTGACGATGGGGAAGAATATATTTTTAACTTGATCGATACACCGGGACACGTGGACTTTAATTATGAAGTATCACGAAGTCTTGCAGCATGTGAGGGAGCAATCCTTGTTGTCGATGCTGCACAGGGAATAGAGGCACAGACATTGGCAAATGTTTATCTTGCGATTGATCACGACTTAGAAGTTATGCCGGTTATCAACAAGATCGATCTTCCAAGTGCAGAGCCGGACCGTGTCATTGAAGAGATTGAAGATATCATTGGAATCGAAGCACATGATGCGCCACTTATTTCTGCAAAGACAGGGCTGAATGTAGATCAGGTTCTGGAGCAGATCGTGGAAAAGATCCCGGCACCGGGCGGAGATCCGAAAGCACCATTGAAGGCATTGATTTTTGATTCACTATATGATTCTTATAAAGGGGTTATCGTATTTTGCAGACTCCGTGAAGGTACCGTGAGAAAAGGTACGAAGATCCGTATGATGGCGACAGGAGCAGAGGCAGATGTCGTTGAAGTCGGATATTTTGGAGCCGGACAATTCATTCCATGTGATGAGCTGGAAGCAGGTATGGTAGGCTATATTACTGCCAGCTTGAAGAATGTCGGAGATACCCGTGTAGGAGATACGATCACAGATGCAGCGAATCCTTGCGAGGAGCCGTTGCCGGGATATAAGAAAGTGAATCCGATGGTTTACTGTGGACTGTATCCTGCGGATGGGGCAAAGTATCCAGATCTTCGGGATGCTCTTGAGAAGCTTCAATTGAATGATGCGTCCCTGCAGTTTGAGCCGGAGACTTCCATTGCTCTTGGATTTGGATTTCGCTGTGGCTTTTTGGGACTTCTCCATCTGGAGATTATTCAGGAGCGTCTGGAGAGAGAGTATAATCTTGATCTTGTTACAACAGCACCGGGAGTTATTTATAAAGTATACAAGACGAACGGAGATGTCATAGAACTGACAAACCCGTCTAATCTTCCGGATCCTTCTGAGATTGAATATATGGAAGAGCCGATGGTAAAGGCTGAGATTATGGTAACATCCGAATTTATCGGTACGATTATGGATCTATGTCAGGAGAGACGAGGAGAGTATCTTGGCATGGAATATATTGAAGAGACCCGTGCAGTTCTGCATTACAGACTGCCGCTCAACGAGATTATCTACGATTTCTTTGATGCATTGAAGTCCAGATCCAGAGGATATGCTTCTTTTGATTATGAGATGGACGGATACCAGAGATCTGAACTTGTGAAACTGGATATTCTGGTCAATAAAGAAGAAGTAGATGCTCTTTCCTTTATCGTCCATGCAGATACTGCATATGAACGTGGAAGAAAGATGTGCGAGAAGCTTAAAGAAGAGATTCCAAGACAGCTTTTCGAGATTCCGATCCAGGCAGCTGTCGGAAGCAAGATTATTGCCAGAGAGACAGTCAGAGCCATGCGTAAGGATGTACTTGCCAAATGTTACGGCGGTGATATTTCCCGTAAGAAGAAACTTCTTGAAAAACAGAAAGAAGGAAAGAAGCGTATGCGTCAGGTTGGTAACGTAGAGATTCCTCAGAAAGCATTTATGAGTGTACTGAAGTTGGATGACAAATAATGAGATTATTAGAATTATATATTCATATACCATTTTGTAAAAAAAAATGTAAATATTGCGATTTCCTCTCAGGTCCGTCAACGGCGGATGAGAGGGAATCTTATGTGAAAAGCCTTTGTCAGGATATTCGCTCATACGCGCACCTGGCGGAGGCTTGCCGTGTTATCAGTATCTTTGTCGGTGGGGGAACGCCTTCTACTTTGACAGCTTTTCAGATGCAGCAGATATTTTCAGCAGTCCGTGATACATTTGTTGTAGAAGAAAATGCAGAGATCACAGTTGAGATGAATCCAGGAACTGTAGACAGGGAAAAGCTTTCCGGTTATAAAAAATGTGGAATTAACCGATTAAGCATTGGCCTGCAATCTACAAAAAATAGAGAACTTCAGATACTGGGTCGTATTCATACATATGAAGAATTTCTTGAAACATATCATATGGCAAGAGCAGAAGGATTTGAGAATATTAATGTTGATCTGATGTCAGCAATTCCGGGACAAAGTCTTACTGACTGGGAGGAAAACTTAAAAACAGTGGCAGAGCTTGCCCCGGAACACATTTCTGCATATAGTCTGATCGTGGAGGAAGGTACTCCATTTTATGAGGAGTATGGGGAAGGGCGTCATGCAGACGAATTACCTGATGAAGAGACAGAGCGTAAGATGTATTGGAGAACGAAAGAAATACTTTCGAAATACGGATATGAAAGATATGAGATTTCTAATTATGCAAAGCCTGGATATGCTTGCAGACATAATATCGGATACTGGGAGCGAACAGAATATCTGGGGATTGGAACCGGAGCTGCATCACTGATCAATAACAGTAGATTTAATTATGGAGAAGAGCCGGAAAAGTTAACTGTATCTGCACAGATGGAAGAGACGATGTTCCTTGGCCTGCGTATGATGAAAGGTGTATCAAAAATAAAATTTCTTAAGATGTATGGTGAGAGCATGGAGAATGTTTATGGAAATGTGATAAGAGACATGGAACAGAAAGGACTTCTGGAAGATGGAGAAGACTTTGTGAAACTTACAGATCGTGGAATCGATGTCAGCAACTATGTTATGAGTGAGTTTTTGTTGTAAAGATTATTCTTGGATTTGTTGATTTGATAACATAAAAACGATAAAAGAAAGTTTTAAAATTATATAGCAATAAAAAAGTTTACATAAAACAGCAACGACACAGGGGAAAAGATGGAGACTAAGAAAAAGAAAATAGGTTTTATTCTAAATCCATATGCTGGAATTGGTGGAAAAGCCGGTCTAAAAGGAAGTGACAATTACAAAAAAATAGAAAAGCTTTTGCTGGAAGGCTGTGAAAGAACAGCCTCCAAGAGAGCAGAAAGCTGTATGAGCAAAATTGCAGATCTTACCGCAAGTTTAGTTGCAGGAGATAAAGGATTGGTGGGAGAGAAAAATTTTTCAATCCTAAGTGCACCAGGGAATATGGGAGAAGCTTTGCTTAAGAAACTTAAAATCCCATGTGATGTGGTGTTATGTCCCAAAGCCCATACAAGCAGCGCAGAAGATACGAAACTTTGTGCACAAATTATGAAAGAACAGGGTGTGGATCTTCTCGTGTTTTGCGGAGGAGATGGGACTGCAAGGGACATTTGTGAAGCCGTCGGTACGGATGTGACGGTTCTTGGAATCCCGGCAGGAGTGAAGATGTATTCTGCGTGTTATGCCTGTAATCCATATCAGGCAGGTGAGATGTTGGCAGGGTGGCTTGAAGGAAAAGAGATGTCTTATGAAATGAGGGAAGTTCTTGATATTGAAGAGAAGGATTTAGATTCCAGAAACGTAAGCCCCCAATTGTACGGATTTTTGGAAGTATTAAGTGATGGAAAACATTTACAAAAGGCAAAAGAATTGGATTTGGGGTCAGGCGAGTCCGCAACTATAATAGCGAGGGCAGCAATCTTGCGAATGGAAAAGGACTGGGTTTATATTATCGGTCCGGGAGGAACGACCTGGAAGATAAAAGAGTTATTGTGTGAAAATGACGAGCAGGAGGATACTGGGAAAAAGAAAGTACATGGAACTGTCCGTGGAGTGGATGTGATCAGAAATGGTAAAATCATACTTCGAGATGCGAATGAAAGAGAATTGTGGAACTGTGTCAATTCATACAGTCATATAAAAATTCTGGTGACCTGTATTGGTGGAAATGGTTTTTTGTTAGGAAGAGGAAATCAGCAGATTAGTCCACGGGTAATCAGAAAAGTAGGAAAAGAACAGATTGAAATTGTAGCAACAAAAGAAAAACTGGCAGGACTTGGCGGGCAGCCGATGCATGTAGATACAGGCGATGCAGATGCAGATGAGTATTTAAAGGGGTATTATAAAATTATATTCGAAAATTCTGATTCTGCTATTTACAAGGTTGGATAAAGAAAGAATCTGCAAATAGCCTTTGGTAAAGATGAATATTATGGAATATTTAAAGAAGTCGACAAATGGTCGGCTTCTTGTTTTATTTTTTGCGAAATATTGCAAAAATATCAAAAAATTAACAAAATAACTTGACGTAACCACTGATTGAAGACTAATGTATGTGTTGCAGGTGAAATAAATAAAAATGTTTAGATAATCAATAAGTGAACTGCCATGAAAGGAGTGATTCTTGTGGAAAACAGTTTTGTACATCCATATATGCCTAATAGTGTACCAGAGAATAAGAAGGCAATGTTGGATGAATTGGGGATCAACAGCGTAGAAGACATTTACAAAAGTATAATTCCAGATGAATTGCTGTATAAAGAACGATTAGATATTCCGGAACCGATCAGAAGTGAATATGAACTGAAAAGACATGTGATGGGAATTTTGAATCGAGATATTACAACGGAAGAATATACGAGCTTTCTTGGAGCCGGGTGTTACAAACATCAGGTGCCGGCAATTTGCGATGAGATAAATTCCAGAGGTGAGTTTCTGACTGCTTACTGCGGAGATACATATTCTGATCATGGTAAGATGCAGGCAATCTTTGAATACACAAGCATGATGGGAGAACTTCTGGACACAGATGTTGTAAGTTATACAACTTATGACGGCGGTCAGGCAGTGGCATCTTCGCTTCGTATGGCAGTCAGAGCAGTCAGAGAAAAAGGAATGGCTGGAAAAGTGATTCTTGTTCCGAAGACTATGAATCCGGAAATATATTCACAGGTCGTACAGTATTGTAGAAATGTGGCAGAAGTAAGAAAAATAGCTTATGAACCAGAGACAGGACTTATGGATCTGGAAGAGCTGAAAGAACAGTTGGCAAAGAAAAATGTTGCGGCTGTATTTTTTGAAAATCCAACTTATCTTGGTAACTTTGAGACAAGAGGAGAAGAAATTGCAAAACTGGCACATGATGCAGGAGCTTATTGTGTTGTACAGACAGAGGTGGCAGCGCTTGGAATTATGGAGAGCCCGGTAAATCAGGGTGCTGATATTGTATGTGGAGATATACAGCCTCTTGGAATGCACATTCAGTTCGGCGGTGGTCAGGCAGGATTTATTGCATGTAATCAGAATATGGATCTGGTAGAACAATTTCCAACTTATATGTACGGAATTACAGAGACAGAGAAAGAAGATACATATGGATGGGGAAGAGCGATGAATTATCGAAGCTCTCATGGAAGCCGTGAGAATGCAAAAGAGTATTTTGGAACAGAAACAGGTCTCTGGGCAATTACGGCAGGTGTGTACCTGGCAAGTATGGGGCCGCAGGGCATGTACGAACTCGGTGAGACGATTATTCAGAATGCAGCATATCTGGAGGATATTTTAGATGAGATTCCGAAAGTTCGGGCAAAGAGATTTGAGAATGCGAAGTTTCAGGAGTTTGTAATAGATTTTAACCAGACTGGAAAGACGGTTGAAGAAATTAATAAAGAATTGTTAAAAGAGAATATATTTGGCGGAAAAGACTTAAGTCATGATTTCCCAGAGCTTGGGCAATGTGCACTTTATTGTGTATCAGAGATTACGACATTAGAAGAGATGGAGCATCTTCGTAATGCCCTCAAGCGGATTGTAAAGGGGGAATAGTGATGGGATATTATAAGACAAATCGGGATTTCCACGAAGCAAGATGGGACGAACCTATAATTATGAAACTTGGCAATCCAGGTGAACGAGGAATATTAGTTCCCAAAGCAGATGAAAAAGTTACAAAAGCAACAGGAACCGTAAAAACGCTGCTTCCGAAAAATCTGATTCGAAAAAAAGCACCTAAGCTTCCGGAAATGTCTCAGATGCAGATACTCAGACATTATATGAGATTATCTCAGGAGACGATTGGAACAGATTTTAATATTGATATCGGGCTTGGAACCTGTACTATGAAGTATAGTCCTAAGATACACGAACAATTGGTGAGATCTGAAAAATTAAGCGAAGTTCATCCATATCAGGACGAGTCGACTATTCAGGGGATCCTGGAAATTATGTATCGAGATGAGCAGTACATCAAGGCAATTTCGGGTATGGATAAAGTAAGCTTACAGCCAGGAGGCGGTACTCAGGCAATCTTTGCAAATGTAGAGACAATTCGTGCTTATCATGAATCCAGAGGTGAGGGTGAACAGCGAAATGAGATTATTACGACCATTTTATCGCATCCGGGCAATCCAGGTGCCGCTGCAACGCTTGGATATAAGGTAATCACTTTATATCCAGATGAAAACGGTGTGCCAGATATAGAGGCTCTAAAAGCAGCCGTTTCTGAACATACAGCCGCACTTATGATCACCAATCCGGAAGATACCGGAATCTACAATGAGAAAATTAAAGAATTTGTAGATATTGTTCATGCAGTTGGAGGCTTATGCGTATATGACCAGGCAAACTTAAATGGACTGTTCGGAATTACAAGAGCGCGAGATGCAGGATTTGATATGTGTCATTATAATCTGCACAAATCCTTTTCTTCACCGCACGGATGTCAGGGACCGGCAGCCGGAGCACAGTGCGTATGTGAGAAGCTTGCAAAGTTTGTTGCAGCACCGACAGTAGAATTTGACGGAGAAAAATATTATCTGGATTACAATCGTCCGGATAGCATTGGAAAGTTAAGAAAATTTTATGGAGTGCCTGCGGTTCTTGTGAGAACCTATGCATATATTCGAACTCTCGGCCCGGATGGAATGAAACAGATTGCAGAAATGTCGATTTTAAATAATAATTATATGTTGAAAAAACTTTTGGAGATAAAAGGAATTTCCTTGCCATATGCGAAAGGAAAATACAGATTAGAACAGGCAAGACTGAGCTGGAAAGAATTGACGGATGAGACAGGCGTAACGACAGATGATATCTGCAGACGAATCGTGGATTATGGTTTTCAAGATTATTTTACAAGTCATCATCCAAGAATCATTCCAGAACCTTTTACACCAGAGCCTGTAGAATCTTACTCAAAGGATGATATTGATGAATTTGTAGATGCATATCGTCAGATTGCAGAAGAAGCATATACTACGCCACAAGTTATAAAAGAAGCACCGCATCATGCGGCACTCGGATCCAGAATCCAGGAAGATGGTCTTACCGAGTGGAAAAAATTTGCAACAACATGGCGTGCATATATAAAAATGAAAAAAGACTCTTAATCTGATGAAACAGGAGGGTGGTGAAAAAATAATCGGTATGTGAGATGTCTTGAAAATGTTAGAAGGGAGAAGATAGAATGATTTTTGATGGACATGGAGATGTGTGGACAGATGTAACTTGCCGTGCAGTAGATCACGGAGAAAGAGATATTTTTCGTAAGCATCATCTGCATAAGTTCCAGGAAGGTGGTGTTACAGGAGGAATTTTCGTAATCTGGATCGATCCACCATATGATAGTGATCCAGTGAAACGATCCAAACAGATTGTAAAGAGTATTAAGCAGGAAATGGAAGATTCTGCAGATATTCTGAATTTTGTGAAGAAGTATGATGATTTTGAAAAAGGCACAAAAGAAGGAAAATTAAATATCGTAACCGGAATGGAAGGGTTAAGCCAGATTGGGGAAGACATTGATATGATCAACTATTTTTATGATGAAGTAGGTGTCAGACATGCAATGCTTACCTGGAATGAATTAAACGCATTGGCAACCGGATGGCCGGTGGATGTAACAAGGGGACTTACAGAAGCAGGAAAGAAAGCCGTAAAGCGGATTCAGGATCTTGGAATGGTGATGGATGTATCACATCTAAATGACAAATGTTTCTGGGACGTCATTGATCTGGCGCAGGGACCGATTATTGCATCACATTCCAATGCACGTAGTGTATGTCCGGCAATGCGCAACCTGACAGATGACATGTTGAAGGCGATTGCTAAGACTGGTGGTCTGGTGGGAATGAACAGTATGAGAGAGTTTATTTCTGAAAAACACGATGAACAAAATGTCGAGCATTTGGCAGACCATGTCGAGTATATTGCTGATCTGATCGGAATCGATCATATTGGTCTTGGATTTGACTTTGATGACTACCTTGGAGGAGAGGCGCTTAAGACATTTAGTGATCATGTCGATTCACCGAGTGGCGACGGTATTTCTAATGAGGCAGAAGCAAAGAATATCCTGGCAGTATTAAAGAAGAGGGGATACAGTCAGGAAGATCTTGACAAGATTGGCTATAAGAATTTTTATCGAGTATTCAAAGAAGTATGGAAATAAAGAATACGAAAAAGTAACTTGTTTATAGGATTGAGAAAGGCAGGAATTCATATGAAAACATTAATTAGTGCGGATAATACGTGGGCGTTGTTTGCAATATTAGTAGTCGTCGCAGCATTAGCTATCTGGATGGAGCAGAAGTACAAATGGGCAGGAAAAGTAACAGGTTGTGTTATTGCTTTGATTGGAGCTATGATTCTTTCTAACATCCGGGTAATCCCGACAGATGCACCGGCATATGATTTTGTATGGTCATATGTTGTACCACTTGCAGTACCACTTCTTTTGTTTAATGCAAATGTGAAGAAAATCTGGAAAGAAAGTGGACGTGTGCTTGTAATTTACCTGATCAGCGGTATTGGTACACTGGTCGGTGGTATTGTAGCATTTTATCTGTTACATAACCAGATTGCAGATCTGCACAAGATAGCAGCTATGATGGTTGGTTCATACACTGGAGGAAGTGTAAACATGGTAGCCATGTCTGATGCATTTGGAGCAAGCGGAGATATGGTATCTTCTTCAGTGGTAGCAGATAACCTTTTGATGGCACTTTATTTCTTCGTACTGATTGCAATTCCAACAATTAAATTCTTCTTGAAGAAATTTAAACATCCATATATTGATGAAGTAGAAGCAAGAAAAGCAAGTGGTGAAAGTGAAAACCAGGCAGCAAGTTACTGGAAAGCAAAACCGGTCGCACTGATCGATATCGCAGAGGCACTTGCGATTGCATTTGCAATCGTAGCAATTTCTACAGCAATTGCAGATTTCTTTGCAGGATTGATTCCAACAAGTAATTTTGGACTGTCATTATTAAACGGTCTTCTTGGAAACAAATATTTGATCATGCCTACATTGACCATGTTATTGGCAACAATTAAACCAGAATTTATGGGAAATATTGGTGGCGCACAGGAAATTGGTACATTCCTGATTCATATCTTCTTTGCAGTAATCGGTGTTCCGGCATCTATCTACCTGATCGTGACACAGGCACCATTACTCCTTGTATTCTGTGCAATCATCGTTGGTATGAACATGATCGTCTCCTTTGTATTTGGTAAGATTTTCAAATTCAACCTGGAAGAGATCTGTATTGCATCGAATGCAAATATAGGTGGACCTACAACAGCCGCAGCGCTTGCAATTGCAAAAGGATGGCAGGCAATGGTAGTTCCGGCACTTCTGGTCGGTACTCTTGGATATGTCATTGGTAACTACTATGGAATCTTTATAGGAACATTCCTTGGAAGATAATGATAATACAAATCCGGGCTAAATAAAAAGAGAATGAACTGTATTTGCAATGAAAATTAAAATACAGTTCATTCTTTTTTTGGGGATATACCTATAATAATTCGGCCATTAGATTGGCGTATATCTTTTCATTCTTTTGTGTCCAGTTTGCTGCAATTGCCATTGCTTCAGATTCCGTTGGAACAGTGAGCGTCAGGTCGATTAAAGGAGCATCACGTTCCAGTATCTGACAGCGGACACAATATTCCATGTTGGGATTTCGATAATAGTCAGCTTTTATGGCAACTTCATTTTTCAGTTCATATTGTTTATTACTGAGAAAACTGTTAATATCTTCCTGGATTGCAGGTGAAATATCATTTTTAAAGTAATGAATTGTTTCCTCGCCTTCTTCTGTCAGGTGATAAAATGTTCTTGTGTGCGTGGACTCTTCACGAATAAATCCAGAATCCAAAAGCTCCGAAAGAGCCTGTTGCAATTTAAAATATGTCGTGTAGCCTTCGTTTAAAATGAATTCTGAAATCTGGGAATTAGTCAGTGGGAAATCCACCTTATCCAGCATATACAGAATGATCAGTTTATAAAGTTTAAATGCTTCTGCCATAATTTACAACTCCTTTCCCTGCCAGATGTCGTGAATCTTGAACCAGGACTGCATCTGGTTTAAGACATGTCGTTTGTTTGTGCTCCAGGTAGGAGCAATCAGAAGATCTTTTGGACCGTCCCCGGTGAGCCGATGAATGACGATATCCGGACTCAGATTGCAGATACAGGAACTTAAGACTTCAAAATATTCTTCCATGGAATAAACAGAAAATCTGCCTGTCAGGTAATCGTCCGCGAGATCTGTATATTTCAGAACATGTAAAAGCTGTAGCTTGATTCCCTGAATGTGGTGATCATTCAGATAATGCATAGTCTCAAGATTCCGCTTGATATCTTCTCCTGGAAGTCCGAGAATCGTGTGTACGATTACCGGAATACCCAGTTGACGAAGTCTTTTTAATGCATGTTCAAATACCGGAAGATCATAGCCGCGCCGGATATAAGATGCCGTATCTTCATGAATTGTCTGAAGTCCAAGCTCAATCCAGACAGGTTTGATCTGATTTAATTCATGAAGAAGATTTAAAATATCTTCGCCGAGACAGTCCGGTCTTGTTGCAACAGAAAGAATTCTGATATCCGGGTGCATGATTGCCTCAGTAAATATTTTACGAAGGTAGTCTACAGGTGCATAAGTGTTCGTATATGCTTGAAAGTATGCAATATAAGAACCACCTCCATATTTGGCGGCGACTTTAGATTTTCCATGTTCAATCTGTTCACGAATCGTCTCGGAAGGTGATTCGGCAAAATCACCAGAACCACCCTGGCTGCAGAAAATGCAGCCACGGGTTCCGCATGTTCCATCCCGGTTCGGACAAGTCATGCCTCCGTTCAGTGATAGTTTATATAATTTGCTGCCATAGGTGTTTTTGAGATGATAGTCCAGAGAATGGTATCTCTTTTCGCCCCAGTAAACGGCCATTAAATCAATTCCTTCACAGCTTCGCTTACAACGTCTGCAACGCGAGGGTCGAAAGCTTCCGGAAGAATATTGTTTTCGTTCAGTTCTTCATCCGGAACAAGGCTTGCGATTGCTTTTGCAGTTGCAAGTTTCATCTCTTCTGTAATCTTAGTTGCGCGTCCTTCCAGAGCGCCTTTGAAGATTCCAGGGAAAGCAACGACATTGTTGACCTGGTTCGGGAAGTCTGAACGTCCGGTTCCAACAACTTTTGCTCCGGCTTCTTTTGCGAGGTCTGGCATGATCTCTGGTACAGGGTTGGCCATTGCAAAGAGGATAGCATCTTTGTTCATGGAAGCGACCATTTCTTTTGTGACAATATTCGGAGCAGATACACCGACAAAGATGTCTGCACCATTCAATGCATCAGCAAGGGTTCCTTTTTTGCCTTCCAGATTTGTTACTTCGACCATCTTTTTCTGCATCCAATTCAAATTCTGAGAATCTTTTCCGAGGATTCCACTGATATCGCACATTGTAATATGAGAAAATCCGTATGTGAGAAGCAGTTTTGTGATTGCAACACCGGCACTTCCGGCACCATTTACAACGACTTTACAGGTCTCTTTGTCTTTTCCTGTTACTTTTAATGCATTAATGATTCCAGCAAGAACCACAATGGCAGTTCCGTGCTGATCGTCGTGGAAAACAGGAATGTCGAGAAGCTCTTTCAGACGTTCCTCAATTTCAAAGCATCTTGGAGCACTGATGTCTTCTAAGTTAATGCCTCCGAAAGCAGGAGCAATATTTACAACAGTTTTGATGATCTCTTCAGTATCCTGAGTGTCCAGGCAGATCGGCACAGCATTGACACCACCGAATTCTTTGAAAAGGACAGCTTTTCCTTCCATAACAGGCATGGCAGCCAGCGGTCCTATATTGCCAAGTCCAAGCACGGCACTTCCGTCAGATACAACAGCAATTGTGTTGGATTTGATTGTATATTTGTATGCGGCTTCTTTATCTTCAGCGATAACTTTGCATGGCTCAGCAACACCCGGTGTGTAAGCAATTGCCAGATCTTCGCGAGTCTTTACATGAGACTTTGCGATGGTTTCAAGTTTGCCGTTCCATTCTTCGTGCATTTTCAGAGCTTTTTCTTGATTTGTCACGTTAAATACCACCTTTTTTTACTATATTTTGTATATGGGGATTTGAACAAGGTCACCCCTTGTATACCATCATATCATTTTAAGATTACCAAATCAAGAAATGTCTTTGAAAAAAGGCTTTTAAAAGCGAAACATTTGTAGTATAATAAACTTTAGTTTCAGATGAAGTCTATTCTGACAAAGAATCCCGTGATGACACATAAGCCTATAATTGAAAGGAATATAAAGCGATGATGAAAGAAAAATATGAAACATTACCGTTGACGACGTTAAAAGAACTTGCAAAAGCAAGAGGCCTGAAAGGTATTTCTACAATGAAAAAGGCCCAGGTAATCGAATTGATGTTACAGGAAGATGAAAAAGAACAGGAAAAAGAAAAACAGGAAAAGCGTGAGACAGTAAAAGAGATGTCTGCGAATACCGGAGATAAAGAAATCCATGATATTGACCGCCTGGACAGTGGCATTGTTGCACGCGGAATTCTGGAGGTTATGCCAGATGGGTTCGGATTTATCCGAAGTGATAATTATCTTCCAGGAGATAATGATATCTATATTTCGCCGTCTCAGATCCGTAGATTCAATCTGAAGACTGGAGATATTTTGGAGGGACATACTCGTATTAAGACACAGCAGGAGAAGTTCAGCGCACTGTTATATTTGACTAAAGTGAATGATACAGATCCAATGGAACTTCTCACACGTAGCAGTTTTGAGAAGATGACACCGATTTTTCCAAATGAGAGAATGCGTCTGGAGTGTGGCAAGACAAGCACGTCTATGAGAATTATGGACTTGCTTTCTCCAATTGGTAAAGGTCAGAGAGGAATGATCGTATCTCCTCCGAAAGCCGGTAAGACAACACTTTTAAAAGAAGTTGCATTGTCTGTTCTTAAGAATAATCCGGAAGTGCATCTTCTGATTCTTCTGATTGATGAACGTCCGGAGGAAGTTACGGATATTAAAGAGACCATTCAAGGAGACAATGTAGAGATTATTTACTCTACATTTGATGAGCTTCCAGAGCATCATAAGAGGGTGTCTGAAATGGTCATTGAACGTGCAAAGCGTCTTGTAGAACATAAGAAAGATGTTATGATCTTGCTTGACAGCATCACACGTCTTGCAAGAGCGTATAACCTGACTGTTTCACCATCCGGAAGAACACTTTCCGGTGGTCTTGATCCTGC
>ENA-OOXA01001421-OOXA01001421.1-human-gut-metagenome-genome-assembly--contig:-NODE-1421-length-13465-cov-3.331469_pt1 | contig 13465 bp, 7 predicted proteins | sample MGYA00241581_ERZ501331 | MGnify/ENA primary metagenome ERZ501331 (study PRJEB25962, sample SAMEA2042982) | human gut metagenome | biome: human gut; feature: human-associated habitat; material: faeces...
TCTAGAGCCTCTGGCGCTTCCCCTCACCCTAACTCCTTCACCCGGTGGCAGGCGACGAAGTGCCCCTTCTCGACTTCGTTGAAGGGCGGCATCGACTGCGCGCAGGCTTCGGTGGCGTGGGGGCAGCGCGTGCGGAACGGACAGCCCGACGGCGCGTTCAGGGGGCTTGGAATGTCGCCGGAGAGGACAATGCGCTTGTTCGCGCGCGCAGCCTTCGGGTCAGGCAGCGGAACGGCGGACAAAAGCGACTTGGAGTACGGGTGCAGCGGGTGATTGTAGATTTCCTCCGCCGACGCCAGCTCCACCATCTTGCCCAGATACATCACGGCGATTCTGTCCGAAATGTGCCGCACAACCAGCAGGTCATGCGCAATGAACAGGTACGTCAGCCCCAGCCGATCCTGCAAATCATCAAACATGTTGATGACCTGCGCCTGAATCGACACGTCCAGCGCCGACACCGGCTCGTCGCAGACGATGAATTCGGGATTCACCGCCAGCGCGCGGGCAATGCCGATGCGCTGCCGCTGACCGCCGGAAAACTCATGCGCGTAACGCGAGGCATGTTCGCTGTTCAGTCCGACATATCCCAGCAGCTCCAGAATGCGCTCCTGACGTTCCTTCTTGGAGGAATACAGGTGGTGCACATCCAGCGGTTCGCCCACGATGTCCGACACGGTCATGCGCGGGTTCAGCGAGGAGTACGGATCTTGGAACACCATCGTCGCCTTCGTGCGGAACTTCTGCAAGTCCGCTTTCGTCTTGACGGGCTTGCCATCGTAAATGATTTCGCCCGCCGTCGGCTTGTACAATTGGAGGATGGTGCGCCCAACGGTCGTCTTGCCGCAGCCGGATTCGCCCACCAGACCGAGCGTTTCGCCCTTGTTGATGGTGAAAGACACATCATCGACCGCCTTCAGCGGCTTGGTGCGGAAGAAGCCCATGTTGATGTCAAAGTATTCTTTCAGTCCTTTGACTTCCAGCAGCGGCTGGTGCATCTGCGCTTCAGACACAGGGCACTCCTCCTTCCTCCGTGATGCTGCCGTCCTCCACGCCCTTCTTGACGTTCATCCAGCAGGTTGCCATATGGTCGTCATTGATGAGCATCCGAACCGGCTTCTCTTTCAGGCAAATCTTCATCGCCGCCTCGCAGCGGGGCGCGAACGGGCAGCCCTTAGGCATGTTCAGCAGGTCAATCGGCGTACCGGTAATCGGCTCCAGGCGCTGTCCGTTGTTCTCCGCCGTCGGGATGGAGCGCATCAAGCCCTTCGTATACTCGTGGCGCGGGTTGTAGAAGATTTCATCCGCCGTACCCTGTTCGCAGATGGAACCGGCGTACATGACGATGACCTCGTCGCACATCTGGGCGACAACGCCCAAGTCGTGCGTAATCATGATAATCGCCATGCCCATCTTCTTCTGCAAATCGCGCATCAAATCAAGAATCTGCGCCTGAATCGTCACGTCCAGCGCGGTCGTCGGCTCGTCGGCAATCAGGATGTCCGGCTCGCACGCCAGCGCCATAGCAATCATTACGCGCTGCCGCATACCGCCCGACAGTTCGAACGGGTACTGCTTCATGCGCTTTTCCGGCTCGTTGACGTTGACCAGCTTCAGCATCTCCACCGCCCGTTCGCGCGCCTGACGGCGGTTGCGGTCGGTGTGCAGAAGAATCGCTTCCATCAGCTGCCTGCCGATGGTGTAGGTCGGGTTCAGGGACGTCATCGGGTCTTGGAAGATAATCGAGATGCGGTTGCCGCGCACGGAGCGCAGCAGCTTCTCGTCCGCGCCGACCAGCTCCTGCCCGTCGAATTTCACGCTGCCGCTGACGATTTTGCCCGTCGGCGCAAGAATCTGCATGACGGAATACGCCGTGACGCTCTTGCCCGAACCGCTTTCGCCCACGATGCCCAGCACCTTGCCGTGGTCAAGGCGGAACGAAACGCCATCCACTGCCTTGACTTCGCCCGCGTCGGTGAAGAAGGATGTATGCAGGTCATTGACTTCCAGCAATGCCATTTTGTCCAGCTCCTTTCATCACGCATTCAGCTTCGGGTCAAAGGCGTCGCGCAGACCGTCGCCGAACAGGTTCAGGCTCAGCACGATGAGGCAGATGACCACGGCGGGGATAATCAGGCGATAGGTGTAGGAATAGATGCCGTTGAGCGCGTCAGAAGCCAGCGAACCCAGCGAGGGCATCGGCGCGTTGACGCCCAGCCCCAGGAAGGACAGGAAGCTTTCGGTGAAAATCGCGTTCGGAATTTGCAGCGCGGTCGAAATAATCACGACGCTGATGCAGTTCGGCAAAAGGTGCTTGCGGATAATCCACCGCGCCTTCGCGCCCGTCGCTTGCGCCGACAGCACATACTCCTGCTCGCGGAGGGACAGAATCTGACCGCGAATCAGGCGCGCCATGCCCACCCAATAGAGCAGACCAAAGACGATGAACATGCTGATGATGTTCGAGCCGATTTTCTCTAAGATGGTGCCTTCCACATGCAGCACCTGCCCCAGCACGACCGCCAGCAGGATGATAACCAGCATATCTGGCAATGAGTAGATAATATCGACGATTCGCATGATGAACAAGTCCACCCTGCCGCCGAAATATCCCGCGACTGCGCCAATCATCATGCCAATCACCAGCACGATGATGCTGGCGAAGAAGCCGACGGCGAGGGAAATGCGCGTCCCGTAGACGACGCGGATGAAGTAGTCGCGTCCGTGCGCATCCGTGCCGAAGATGTGCGGGAAAACAGATTCCCCTTTGTCGATTTTCTTCAGTTCCGTCTTGCCGTACTGGAACGGCGCGAGGTTGTTGTAGCTGTTGTCCATCGGGCGACCCTTCGTCTGTCCCAGCATCTGGTCATACGAATACGGCCAGAACATCGGGATGATGATGGAGGACAGCGTAATCAGCACAATCAGAATCAGGCTGATGGTCGCGACCTTGTTTTTCAGCAGGCGCTTCACACCGTCGCGGAAAAAGGTCGAGGACGGCCGCATCCGGGAGATGACTTCCTTTTCCTCCGCCGTCGCGGGCATGAAGGAATCCACATCCAGATGCAGGCTAAAGGGCTTTTTCTTGTTCATCATCATGGTGCAGATGCCTCCTTATTCGTAATCAATGCGCGGATCAGCCACCTTGTAGAGCAGGTCGCTGATCAGATTCATAATCACGATTAAAGAGGCGAGGAAAATGGTCGTCCCCATAATCATGGTGTAGTCGCGGTTGGTGATGCTGGATACGAACTGGCGGCCGATACCCGGCACGGCGAAAATCTGCTCGACGACCATCGAGCCGGTGACAATGAACGCCAGCATCGGGCCGAAATAGGTGATAACCGGAATCAGCGAGTTTTTCAGCGCGTGACCGAAGATAATTTTCTTGCCCGAAACGCCCTTGGCGCGCGCGGTGCGGATATAATCCTGCCCCAGCACGTCGAGCATGGAGGAGCGCGTCAGGCGCGTGATGTAGCTCATCGGGTAGAGCGCAAGGGTGATAATCGGGAGGATCAGCCCTTCGGCCGTCGCGCCGTTCGCGGGTACCCATCCTAACTTGACTGAGAACACTATCAGCAGGAATGACCCCATAATGAACGACGGCATGGACACGAACGCGGTCGTAATCACCATGATAATCTTATCCAGCACGGTGTTGCGCCGCAGCGCCGCCAGCGCGCCGAGGACGATGCCGGCAATCGCCGCGCTGAACGCCGCAATCAGACCAAGCTTCGCGGAGGTCTTCATGCCATCCAGAATAATGTCAATGACCTGACGGCCGCGCTGCTTCAGGCTCGGCCCGAAGTCCAGCTTCGTCACCACGTCGCGCAGATATGTCACATACTGTTCGCCCAGCGGCTTGTCCAGCCCGTACTTGGCCTCCAGCGCCGCCTGCGCTTCCGCGGAAATTGCCTTTTCACTTGCGAACGGTCCACCCGGAATCGAGTGCATCACGAAGAACGTCACCGTGATGACAATCCAGATGGTCAGCAGCGCCAGCAGCACGCGCTTGAGGATATAAAACAGCATCTTGGAATTCATCCGCTCCACCTTCCCGGCAGGGGCGCTGCCGCGTCTGCCTGCGTTTCTTGTTCATCGACACGCCAAACCAACCGGCTTCACCGTGTCGATGCTTTATTATGCAACACTGTATGGAGAAAATCAAGTGTTTTGTTGCACAAACTGTGTTTTTTTTATGTTTTTCTCGTGTATTTTGAATATTTTCGTCCAAGTTGTTGCATTTATCAAGTTTTTCTGCAAGTCCCTGTTCATTTTTGCGCACAAAAAATGCAGGACGCTCATTCGTCCTGCATCATGGTAACGAAGTGAATTACTCCGCTGCCGCCAAGCTGCCGAAGATCTCCAGCGGCATGTTTTCCAGCGCGTCGCCCACTTCCTTGCTGGCGACCTGGAACGTCACAGCGAGAACCGTCTCGTCATCAAGGAAGGTGTACAGCGCCAGCACGGTGTCGCCGGGGGTGTACATCAGGCAATAGTTTTCGTTGACATACAGCTCAGCGAGCATTTCTTCCGTCGCGCCCGCGTCCTGAATGCCTTGCAGCAGCGTTTCAAAGCTCATCGCGGACAGCTGCGCCGTAATGCTGACCGTCTGGTCGGCGTTGACGGCGAAGAGCAGGATGTTCTCGGCGTTTTCCGTGCCTGCGGGGACTTCCTGAACCGCCCAGTCCGCCGGAATCTGCATCGTCAGACCCGTTTCACCCAGCGCAACCGTCTGCGCCTCGAAGCTGACATTCATTTCAACTGCCGGCACTTCCGCTTCTTCCTCCGCGAACGCAAAGGCAGTGCAGCACATCATGAGCGCCATCAGGAGAGCAAGGAGTTTCTTCATATTTGTTTCCGTCCTTTCATTTCCAGCATGATTCGGCTGATTTTTTTCCATATTGAACAGCCACATCTGGTAACATTTATGATACCAAATGCAAGCCGCTTTTGCAATACGCTTTCGCGCAGGAAAACGGTTGATTCGCGCGGATTTGGGATTTCAGAATGAAGCAGCTTCCTTTTTCATTCGGAAAATGCGAGTGAAGTAACTTTTATTTACTTTTCAATTCTCACCAAAACAAACAGTTGATTCTTTCCGTAAAAGCGGACTTTGCTTCCCTCCCCCCTTCACAAAAAACGGGGCACCGCGAGAGCTTTCGCCCCCGCAGCACCCCGCCATCCGCGGATGCGCAATTCCGCATTCCGCATTGTCCCTTACTTCTTCGTCCAGTCCTGCTTTTCGCCGATGCCGTAGTTTGCCGGCAGCACGTCGTCATCAACCAGCACGAAGCCCAAATCCGCCGTGTAGGTCGTACTGGCGGAGGTCACCTGCACCGGGTTCGATTCGCCGTTTTCGCCCAGAATCGACGCAATCAGCGGAATATCCGTGCGCATACGCGTCGGCACAACTTCCGCCGGGTAGATGGGCTTGAGCGTGTACACGCCCGGATACAGGTTCTCAAAGGTGTAGTAGCCGTACGTGTCGGTTGTCGTTTCCGCGACGAGCTGGTCGTTGCGCCACAGCTCGATGCGCATGTCGCCCAGACCGAGTTCGCCCGCGTCCTGCAGGCCGTTGCCGTTCAGGTCAAGCCAGCAGAAGTCACCCAGCGTGCCCGGCTGCACCGCGCCGATGTTCTGCTCCAGCTGATGCTGGCTCATGCGCAGGGCAATCAGATCGCTCTCTCCCTCGCGGGCGGTGTAGGTCGTCATCACGCTGATGTTCTGCCCGTCCTTGAGGCGCGTGTCGTCCTTTTCTACGACGACGTAGCCGTTCGGGAGCGTCACACGCAGACGGTAGTTGCCCGGCATCAATCCGTCAAAGCGGTAGATACCGTCCTCGCCCGTCGTCGCGTTTTGCAGTTCGCTGCCCTTTTCGTCCAGCAAGATAACCTCCGCGCCGGACAGGGGCGCAATCTCGCCCGCGTTGTCGCACCAGACCATGCCGCCGATGCTTGTGTCAATCTTCAAGCCCAGCATCGGAGCAGTATAGTTGTTGTTTTCGCTAATTTCAATCTCGGTCATGACGAGCTGACTGCCCTCGGTGGTGAAGGTGCTGTCGCCCAGACGCGCCGCCTGCGTACCTTCCTTGAGGTCGTAGGCAAGGCTGTACACGCCGGGGGCAATGCCGTCGATGGCGAACCGCCCATCCGCATCGGTCTGCACCTGCGCAAACACCGCGCCGGTTTCATCCAGCAGGGTCAGCGGCTCGTTTTCCGGGGTGATTTCGCCCGCGTCCATGCGGCCGTTGTCATTCTCATCCACCCAAACCTGACCGGACATCTTCGACGGAATCACGCCGCCAAGCGCCTGATTCAGCCATTCCTCGCCCAGCCCGATTTCGATGTTCACCTGCTGCTCGTTCAGCCCGTGCATCAGCGGCAGGGTCACATTGCCGTCCAGCTTGGAGAGCACCATGCCCTCCGGGAAGCGCAGGGTCAGCGTGTAAGTGTCCGGCCGCAGCCCGGTGAAGCTGTACGCGCCCGTCGCATCGGTGAGGACGGTCTGCTCCGTCAAATCCTCGCGGGAGGGGGTCAGAATCAGCGTCACGCCGGCAAGCGCCGCTTCGTCTGCATCCTGCGCGCCGTTGCCGTTGTGATCGGCAAACACCATGCCTTCAATGTCGCCCAAAGCCAGTGCGCCGCACAGGGGCGCGGTGACTTCTTCGCCCACGCCGATGGTAAAGGAATCCGTCGTGCCGTCGGAATCCGGCGCAATGGTGTTGCCGCCGTCCGCCAGGGGAGCAAACACGCCGTCGCCCGGCAGCTCGTAGCGCAGGCGGTACGTTCCGGGCAGCACCGCGTCAAACAGGAAGCTGCCATCCGCGCCGATGGTGCGGGTCGCCACGTCACCGGTTTCGTCCATCAGGTGGACCACCGCGCCGAGCAAGCCGCCTTCATCCGCGTCGCGCAGGCCATTGTCGTTCTTGTCGGCAAACACCACGCCGGACACATGGCCGGGGGTAATCATGCCGATATCAAGACCCGTCAAATCCGCGCCCATTGTCAGCGCCACCGGTTCGCTTTCGCCCGCGCCGCCGGAGAGGTTGCGGAGGATATTGCCGTCGCCCGTGCGCGTGAACGCCAAGCCGCGGTTCGCGGTCGCGCTCACGGTGTACTGCCCCGGCGCAAGGTCATCGAAGGTATACACGCCGCTGCGGTTCGTTTTCGCCGTGCGGGTATTGCCGTTTTCATCCGTCAGGGTGACGGTGAAGTTGTTGACCATCTTTTCCGCGTCCATCCGGCTGCCGGAGAAGTCGTCATCCAGATACACCGTGCCGGAGATGCTGCCGTAAGTAATCGCACCGATGGCCATCGTCATCTCGCTGTCATTCTCCAGCACCACGTCGGAAATCGTGTACTCGCGGCGGTCAGTGCCGGGCGCGAACAGGTTGCCGTACTCGCCATCGCCCGCGATGGTGTACACATAGCCTTGCGGAATCGTCGCTTTGACGCGGAACGTGCTGCCGCGGATGTTGGCGAAGGTGAAGCGCCCGTTCTCGTCGGAGACGGTGTTCAGCAGCTCCTTGCCGATGGCCTGACGGTACAGGACGACCTTCACGCCTTCCAGCGTCTTTTCGCCCTCGTCGTACACGCCGTTGTTGTTTTCATCCAGGAAGCAGATGCCGTTGATGTCAGAGCCCTTCATCACGCCAAGGAGGACTTCCTCCAAGTCACCGCGTTCAAGAATCACCTGATCCGTTTCAGAGCGCTTAAATTCGCTGGTGATGATGGAGCGGCGATTACCGCCCGTCTGGCTATATCGCGCAAAGACCAAGCCGTCCGGCAGGCTGTATTCGACATTGTATGTGCCGTAGCGCATTTGACCGATGTAGAATTTGCCGTCCTCGCCGCTCTCGGTTTCGTACACCAGACCGTTTTTCACGCCGACGGCGCGGATTTTGATGCCCGCCTGACCGGGTTCACCGTCCTGATACACGCCGTCGTCGTTTTCATCCAGCCACACAAGGCCCTGCAGCGCCGCCATCGTCATCACGCCGACGCCCACGTCGGTCACAGAACCGGCTTCGAGGGTCAGCGGCACGCTGCTTTGCACTTGTTCGGTCGTTTCATCCATGATGGACATGTTCGCGCTGACATTTTTGCCGTGCGCGCCATGGCCGAAGCCCGCGGGCAGCTCGCTGCGCAGGACGTACGTCCCCGCCGGCACAGCCAGCGACACTTCGCCGTTCTTGTCCGTTTCGCCGGATGCCACAACAACCTCCACGCCGTTGACTTCGGTGATGAGGCTCATCGTCGCGCCGGACACGCCTTCCTCGTACTTCCCGCGTGAACCGTTGTTATCGTTGTCGCGGAAAGCGTGGATGGTCAGCGCCGCCGGATTCGCCGCCTTCGCGGTCACAGTCGCGGGTTCGTCGCTAATGACGAGCGCACCGTTGGCAAGGGTCACGCCCGCATCATAGCGGACGACGTACGTCCCGTATTCGAGGAACTCCGCCTGCCAAGCGCCGTTTTCATCCGTCACCGCTTCCGCCGCGACTTCGCCCGCCTGATTGACCAGCTGCACCTGCACGCCGCTCATCGGCTGACCGTCCAGCCCCAGCACCACGCCGGAAGCGTCGCCGGTGGCATGGTTCGCCAGCGCCGGCAGCACAACGGTTTCGCCCGCGCCGATTTCCACCAGAATGCTCGCCGTCACGCCCGTATCGGTCGTGCTGAGCGTCCAGCCCTCGGTGTCATACAGGCCGCGCGGCAGGGCTGCCGTAATCTGATAAGTATCAGGATACAGGTCGTTCAGCGCAAACGCGCCGCTGACCGTCATCTGTTCGCTCATCCGCTGGCCGGAAATCGTCACTTCCGCCGGGGCAGACAGGTCGTCGATGCTGCCGGTCATGCCGCCGCTGAGCGTCAGATCCAGTTCATAACGGCTGGTCTGAATGTTCACCAGCCACTGCGCCTGACCCTTCTGTAGGTTCGGCCAGCCGTTCACGCCCGTCAGCAGCGTGCCTTCCGGCAGCGTCACCGTGACGGCGTATGTCCCGTGGAAGAGGTCGGCTTCCTGCACCGTCTCGCCATCGGTCAGGTAACCCGTGCGGGTCGTTTTGCCGTCCTCGCTGACAATCTGGTACGCCACTGCCGCGTTCACGCCGCGCATGAGCATCGTCAGCGTGCCGTCCACGGGTTCAGGGGTGGGGGTCGGCGTAGGCGTAGGCGTCGGGCTCGGCGTGGGCGTCGGGGTCGGGGTCGGGGTCGCCGTCGGGGTTGGCGTCGGCGCTTCCGTGGGTTTCTCCGTCGGTTCCTCCGTCGGATTCTCGGTCGGCGCTTCCGTCGGCGCTAAGGTCGGGGTAGCCGCCGGGGTCAGCGTAGGTGTTGCCGTTGGCGTAGGCGTTGCCGTCGGGGTCGGAGTAGGTGTCGGGGTGGGCGTCGGCGTAGGCGTGGGTTCAGGCGTGGCGGTCGGCGCCATCGTCGGCGGCACATAATAATAGGAAGCGTTCACCTTCGTCACGGAATCCTCACCCGTGTAGCGCTCGATGTTGATAATCTTGTCGCGCCAGCTTTCAATGGCCAGCGAAGCCTTCGTCATTCGCAGGGTATACAGCCCCGTATGAATCGCCGCCGGCAGGGCATAGTCGCCCCGGCTGTCGGTGTCGAAGGAGAGAATCGTCTCGCCGCGCTCGTTAATCAGGTCAAAAGAGGAGCTGCTCTCCGTGTGCACGGTGAACAGACCCGTGTCCGTCAGCACAGCAATGACCGCTTTGTTCAGCCGTCCATCGACAATCGACACGGTGTAGCTCGCCGCCATAACGGCATCCTCCGGCATTGTTTCCGCCACCGGGACAAGCTGCACATTGCCCGTGCCGGGGACGGAAATCGGGTCGCTGCCGAAGTCGGTCAGGCGAATCGTGCCGACCGCCTCCCCGTTCTGCATGACGGTAAAATCGCCCGTGAATTTCCGGGATTCATACGTTCCCGCGCTTGTGGCATACATGCCCAGAAAATCCACTTGCAGCATCGTCAGCTCCGATGCCGCAGCCGCGGGGAGCAGCATCAGCAGCATTCCCAGCGTGAGCAGGAGTGACAGAAATCGCTTGCCAAGCATCCTCATCTTGCCTGTTCCTCCATCTGAATCATCCGCAAGCCGTGCGGAGTAAAGTCACAGAATAATCCATGTACTATGGTAAAGCAATCCGCCCGACTTGTCAACCATTCCGCGCATATTTTTACAATTTGATTGCTTTTCTGGTCGAAAATCAGCATGTTCCGGCAATAGAAAAGAAGGCTGACTTTTTCAGCCAGCCTCCCATCCGGATACTATTTCCAAATGAGAATGCGCCGAGATGCACCGTAATGATTCGTTCTGGCTAACGCAAACGCCAGCATGGGAAAGGCGCAAGCAGATGGCACAGGCGAATGCTGGAAATCGTATCAGTTGCTGCCGCCCATCAGCAGGGTCAGCATGCTCTCCGGCAGACTCATCAGCAGGGTCATGGGCAGGTTCTGCAGGTTGTTCATCACCTTGACGAACCACGTCTGGAACTCACTGTCCGTCATCGCGCCCAAATCCTGCGCCTTGCTCACGTCCAGCGCGTCCTTCGCGTCGCAGGTGCGGGTTTCCGCCGTGATGGTCACAACGTCCAGACCCATGAAGCGCACCAGCACATCCACCTTGCGGACGCCCTGTTCGCCGTCCATCGTCGTAGCGGTCGTCACCACAACGCCGAAGCCCTGCTCGACACCGTCCACCGTTTCCTTGATTTCCACATCAACAACGCTGCTGTCCGTGCCGACGCCCTTGCCGCTGACGTTGATTTCAACGGAGTCTTCGCCAGCATAGGCGGTCAGGTTCGCCGTGAAGTTCTCCAAGTCGCCTGCGAAGGTCAGCGTCGCCGCGGTATCTTCCGCGCTCTTGATGGTCACAAGCCACGTCGCCACGCCGTCCGCCGTGTTGCGGGTCGCAGTGAAGGACATCGGCAGGGGGTCTTCGCCGCCGTTGTTGATCTTCACCGAAGCCGTCATGCGAACCAGCTCGCCTGCTTCAGTCATCCAGTATTCGTAAACGATGTCATCCGCGTAGAGATCTGCTTCATCAAGTTCTTTCAGCAGGTCGTCCCAGCTCGTGTCAGCAGCAGAAAAAAACGCATCCATGTAAGCGCCGATGCTCGGAACGCTGTGGATCATTTCCAGCAGGGCTTTCGTCATCTCGGCCAGCTTTTCCGGCGGAACGGTGACTTTGACGTAGTTCTTCGCCGCGTCGCAGTCGCCGGGCTGCTCGGTCACTTCTGCCATTTCTGCACCGGACAGTATTTCGTTCATCATGGTCATGAACGCCGTGGTGTCCGCCTGCGTCAGTTCTTCCATGAGCTGCTCTTCCGTCATGCTGCTCAGATTCGCCGATGCTTCCATCAGGGCAGTGTATTCCGCATTGCCGCTCAGCTGTTCCTTCGATTCTTCAATCGCCTTGTCGATCTTCTCGTCGCTCTGACCGGACATCTTCATCGTCGCGCGGAGGGCTTTTTCCTTGATGGCTTCCACGTCCTTGCTGTTCACAGCAATCACGCCGCCCAGCAGCGCGCTGGACACATACATCAGTTGGTTTTCTTCCGCAGCAGTCGTCAGCGATGCCATACCCAGCACGCTCTTGCCGCTCAGGTTGAGGTCAAAGCCAGCTTCGTCGCCCTGCTGATAGCCGGTCAGGGACAGCGCCGCCAGCAGGTCGTTGATGGCAGCCATCGCGGTGTCATCCCCGCCCAGCGCCGCCACGAGGTCAGCGTTCAGGTCGTGGATGGTGATGGTGGTTTCCTGACGCGCGGCATTGTCCCACACGCTGTTTTCCGCCATCGAGGTCAGGGGCATCGCCAGCATCATGATGCTGAGCAGTACCGCAAGCAGTTTCTTCATGGGGTTTCCTCCTTGTTATTTGGTTTCCCTTTTTCTTTATAGCGAACACTGCGGGGCAGTGATGCTTTCGGTTGATGTTAGTCGGCGTTATCCAAAATGATGGTGCTGCTCGGCAGCGTCGTCGTACCGTCCATGAGCTGCCGCACGCTGTTCGGCAGATTCATCAGGATGCGCGGCAGAATCTTCGAAATGCTCGTCGCCAAGGTCAGCATGTAGGCGTTGAAGCGCGCGCTGCTGATTTCGCCCAAGTCCAGCACGTCGCCGTCGGACAGCAGGGGGCGCTGTTTGCACGAAAAGGTCGTCGAGATGGTCAAGCCGACTTCACCGCCAGACAAGAGCCGAATTCTCGACTCCCGATATACACTGCTGCTCGAACCAGACGTAAACACGCCGAATTGTATGCCGCTGTCCGTGCCGTTCGCTTCGGAGGTCGTGCGCACCTCTACATCGACCCTCCCGCCCCTGCGGTTCGGCTCAACCGTCAGCGAAATCGTCGTCTGCGTCTGGTCATCCGGCATAAGCACCAGTTCGGCATTCTTTTCACCGATGGTGAGGCGTCCCGTCGTGCTGTTCTCTTCCTTTTCCAGCGTCCAGTCGTACTGCAAGCCGTCCGCCAGCGTGTTCCGGTTCAGCGTGAACGTGACGGGCTTCAGGATTCCCTCGGTCGGCTCCACTTCGGACATTCTTTCCGCCCAGTCCGGGAGCGCGGAATAGTTCACAATCAGCTTGACAAGCTGCCCCTGCGCATCCGTGTACAGCGTCACCTGCGCGTCGCTGTACAGCATCGTCTGCTGACGCACCTGCGCCGCCCAGTCGATTTCCTGCGGCACATACTCTTCCGTCGTCGTCTGCGACATGAACTGCATCAGATTGTCATAATCCGCCGCCAAATCCGCGAAGTTCTGGACGACAGGCACTTGCATCGCCGTTTCCAGCAGAATCGCCAGCCGATTGACCAGCTGTTCGTTCGTCAGCGTGAACGTACACACCTGTATCGCCGGGTCACAGCCTTCGAGCTGCTCCGTCACAGGGTCAATCGTCATGGACGGCTGATATTCCGCCAAGCGGCGCTGCATCTCCGTAAAGTCAATCGCCGCAAGGCTGTTCAGCACTTCTTCCGCCTGCACGTTTTCCGTGAAGAGGGGATTTTTGAGTACCTTCGCCATCATTGCGCCCATCTGTCCCAACTGCGCAATCTGCTCCGCGTAGTACCCAGAGGATACCGTCTTGTTGATGACTTCCGCCGTAAGACCGCGCTGGCTGAGCTGCTGGCGGTACACCAGCTCCCCGAAATGCTGCATGTCCTCTTCGAGGTTCAGATACAGCGTCTCGCCCAGCAGGTCACTACTGACATAGACATCCGCGCCGCTGAACTGCACGGCATAATCGACAATAGGCTGGTCGTTCAGCGTCACCTCATAGGCGGCTGACGTTGTCCCCTGCTGATAGACTATCACCCGCAGGGCATCCAGAAAGTCATTGACGGCTTTCTCCTCCGCTTCGTCGATGTCCGCCCCCAGCACCTTCGCATTGAAGTCTTTCAGGAAAATGACTGTCCTTGTCGCGCCGGGCGCCGTCTCCTCCGCCACTCCGCCCATCGGCAC
>ENA-OOXA01001438-OOXA01001438.1-human-gut-metagenome-genome-assembly--contig:-NODE-1438-length-13359-cov-3.777736_pt1 | contig 13359 bp, 19 predicted proteins | sample MGYA00241581_ERZ501331 | MGnify/ENA primary metagenome ERZ501331 (study PRJEB25962, sample SAMEA2042982) | human gut metagenome | biome: human gut; feature: human-associated habitat; material: faeces...
TAAATCAAGCAGGCCATAAGGCAGGAGGGTAAATGATATGAGAATATTCATAGTCACAAAAGATGTGAGAGAAAATGGTATCATAGTTAAGCAAAAAATAAGAGGAGTCTTGAATTATTCGCAAGATAATCTTTATTATATTTATGGTGACACTAACTTATCTGTATACGAATTACAACTGTCAAATTATGACAGTAAGAAAGTTACTGGGTTTCATAGTATGGATAAGATAAAGAGATATATAGCTTCCTGTGCTACTTGTTCAATAAAAGCACCATTTAATTTTTACAAAAGTTATATAACTGATGTTAAATGCATTCATTATGCCCGGGGCATAAATCGTTTTTTCATGGATACTGGTTTTACTTTTAAATATAAAGGAATATCTTTCTTCCTTTATAATCATTTTGAAAAAAACACTGATGTAAGAGCTACACACTATATTACAGCAATTAAGGAGGAACAGTAAATGAAATCAAAATACAAAAAAATCAAATATACCAATACCGGTATAAAAGCCCCTGTAGTAACTCTTTTGAGATCCAACTTATATATTGATAGGTCTGATATGATAGAGTTAAAATATCCAGAAATAGAAATCACTATAAGGAGAGTATCACGAAAAACTATGTATACTCGTGCACAGTCTCAAATAAGCATAAGAAAAGATAAATATAGTAAATCATTTTTTGTATATGATACTATCAATGATGCAAGAGTGGTCTGTGAAAACCTTTACTTAATCATTAAAAAACCGGAATTAGATTTTCGCATAACAACTAGAGAATACGATAGCATTTATGAGTATATGAAAGGGGTGCTATATAATGCCAAAGAATCCTAAAATTCCAACTACATCAAAGGGTTTAAATGTCAACCCGAACATGCTTACTACGCTGGAAGCTTTACAGCTCCGCAGGCAGCTTGCAAAACGTCTGAATCAGCGTATGAGAAGATTAAAGGCAAAGGGGTTTGATTCAGAAGTTGGAGGAGCGTACGCAGACTACCAGGATCTGCTTGCAAGATTTTTCCCGGGTAGGTCAACTATTCCGGAAAATCTGGAAAATGAAAAATACAAGGGATTACCGCGAACTCAAGTGAAAGCCATCCAAAAGATATTGAAAGAAAAAAGCAGCACTGTTCAGGGCTGGCGTGAGATCATAGATCAACGCCAAAAAACCCTCAGCACAGAATATGGGATTAACTTTAAATCAAAAGAGGAAATGAAGTTATTTTTCAAGTCTGAGGTCTGGAAGTGGATGCAATTATTCTACGATAGTAAGCAAGCAATGAGAATCATCAGTCATAAACTGGATGATTCTACGGTTTCTGAGATCATAAAAGATCTGGAAAAATTCCGGGAGAGAACTGATCCAGATGCAGCTGATACGATAGCAAAACAACTAGGTTTTTCTGGCGAAGCAGAAGCTTTGAAGTATAGACCATAGCAAGGGGGGGTAAAGTATGGTAGTCGCAGGATATCCAGTTATTTATTTTAAAAACTATGATTATATGCGACTATTCAATGGTGATTTTATCCGGAGATCCAATGCAGGTCATTATCTAGGAGTCTATGAAAAAATAATAACTGTTGATACGGAAACTTTTGTCTATCTTAACAAAAACATTGGCTTTGTCACGGATTGGTCAATCACGATAGAGGATGATTGTTGTATTTACGGCAACCATGTTTCTGATCTGATTGATACGATCGACAGGATTTGCACAACTTTACATGCTGACGATAGCCACCTTGTACGCTTTTATGTGCATAACTTTCCATATGACTATGTTTTTCTTCGTAACCATTTTTTACAAAAGTGGGGGAGTCCTGATAAATCACTGGCTGCTAAGACACATAAATATATTTTTATGAAATGGACAGGGCAAGGTATTGAATTTCGTGATAGTCTTATTCTCACACAACGATCACTTGAGAAGCTATGTAGAGACATGGGAACGACTGAAAAAGCTGTCGGAACATGGGACTATAAGAAGTTTCGAACGCCAGCAACTCCACGGACAGCAAAAGAAATAGCCTATGTTTGTACGGATACAATCAGTCTATGCAAGGCATTACGCAAATACATAGAGCAACGAGGATTTAACGTAGCGAACTGTCCGCTGACCAATACAGGCTTTATCCGGACGAACGCCCGCAGGAGAGCAAGAAAAGACAAGAAATGGCGGAAGCAATTTGAACAGATGGCTCTCACACTTGAACAGTATGACCAGATGCTTGACTGTTATCACGGGGGCTACACCCATGCAAATAGATATTATGTGAATCAATTAATAAAAGAACCTGTTGAGTGCTATGACTTTGCAAGTTCCTATATTGCCTGGATGTGCTATTGTAAGTTTCCAATGTCGAATTTTTGTTATACAAATAGTATAACATTAAAAGACATTATGGAATTGAAAGATAACTATGCTTTTTCCGGTTATATCAGATTAAAGAATCTGAGACTGAAAAAAGACTGTCCCATGCCACCATTGGCTTTTTCAAAAGCAAAAGTTTGTGTTTTTCCGGAAGCCAAAAGCAAAAAGGAACAGTTTCATGACAACCTGGATAATGGAAAGATCGTTAATGCTGATCTTGTCATATATCCATTTACTGACCCAGATTTAGAGGTCATTCTGTCAAGTTATGAATACGAGTGGGCTGACGTGTCAAAAGTCATGAGGGCTACAAAAGACTACTTGCCGCAGTGGTTTACTGATTACTTGATGGAATTATTTTTTAAAAAATGTACACTTAAGGGGTTGGATGAAGCAAACTACATGATATCAAAAGGTGAGTTAAATGGCATGTACGGAATGACGGTACAGAGAATCATCCAGATCTTATGCACAGAGCTGATGGAATCCGGAGAGTGGGAAGCAAAAGAACCAGAGGACAGGGAAAAGGAAATTGAAAAGTTCTATCGAAACAAGAATAGCTTTATGCCCTACCAGTGGGGCGTATGGATCACAGCGTATGCACAAGCTTATCTCTTCCGGCTAGGTTCCTGTTGCCGGAGGTGGTTATACTCTGACACTGATTCAGTTAAGGGAACAGACTGGGATCATGATAAACTGAATGAGTTTAACCAGTCAATCATTGAAATGTCACAAAAAAGAAACATCGGAGTAGTTGTGTATAAAGAAAAAACTTTCCGGTTAGGAATTGCTGAGTTTGATGGGGTATACAGTGAGTTCATCACGATGGGTAGCAAGCGTTATTGTTACCGACTGAAAAAAGATGCATCTTTGCATTTGACAGTCGCAGGAGTCCCAAAAGAGGGGATTTATTGTCTTAATGATGACATAACCAATTTTAGAAAAGGATTTATTTTCAAAAATGATTTGATATTCCGCAGGAACTACCGCAGATCAAATGACTGGCAGGATCCCAAATGGAAGATGAAGACGGAATATCTTTTTCATGATGGTGTCAATGAATTAACAATTGACGGATGCAAGATTGAATATGGTTGTGCCATACGCTTAACCGATACAGAGTATGAGTTAGATCACACGATTCCTTATGATAAAGAAACAGGATTACCGCTGCCATTTGAGATGGAAGATACCATATATAGTTAGAATAAATGTTATAAATCTGTAATAGTTTTGTAACATAAATAAGTTACAATATAGACAGGAGGTGAAAAAAACCATGAAAAAATTCTGGAAAGAAAATAAGGAAGATTTAAGCACCCTTTTCTGGACTTGCATAACTTTTGCTTGCATGTTTGCAAGCTGTCAAGTATGGTTACTGTTAGGGGATTAAAGGGGGGTAAATCATGAAAAAAGTTGTTGAAGTGGCTGAGATTAAAAAGAAAATTGAAAAATTAATAAACTCAGCAAACAAAGATTTTAATAATGGATTTACTGATTTATATGATTTGAAAATCTATGTATCAGAAGTATTGTTTTCATATTTAGAGGATTTAGTATGTGAACCAGAAACATGGGAAGACGATATGTTTCGTCTGAATGAGTGGATGGATTCATTAAGGAGGTGAGAAAATTGATTGATATGTCAGAAATCTATGAAACATTGCGAACAAGCAGCCTGCGAAGAGTAACTTATGAAGATGATAAAATTAGTATCGTAGCTTATAAGGTTGGAAAAATCATTAGAATTGACGTAAGGGAGGTAATAAGATGAATACAATATACAAATTGTATGATGCGTTACTTACTATAAAAGAGTATTGTGCATCAAACAATACATGCAATACATGCAAGGAGTGTCCACTCATTGATAGTGCTGATTGTTGTATTTTTACAACAGATACAGCACCATGTGATTGGAAACTGGTTAAGCCAACAATAATTAAATAAAGGAGATAAACTAATATGTTAAGGTCAAATATAAAAATTACTTGCAAACCTTATTCTGGTACCTCAAAAACAAAAGCTTTTATTGATCTGAAACTGGATGACATACTGGTAATCAAAGGGTTAACACTGGTTGAGGGTAAAGACGGACTTTTCCTGTCATTCCCCAGTACAAAAGGAAAAGACGGAAAATACTATAATTCAGTCTATTCACTCGATAAAGAATGGACACAGCTTCTTCAGGATGTTTGTGTCAAAAAATACAATGAATGCAATCAGAGTTCACAGCTTACATCCTCTGGGGGTACGTTTCAGTAATGAACATCTACGATAAAAATGGCTGGCTGGACGTTCAAAGGATCGTCCAGCTTGCTGATAAAAATAAAATTAACTTCATATTCATCATTGGAGCAAGAAGAACTGGAAAAACATATGGAATTTTCCAACACTTCATTAATGATGTTTTTTCCAAAAATGAGAAGATCATCTACATGAGACGCACAAAAGAGCAGCTAACAAAAGTTTTTCTTCCGGAGTTTGATCCATGGCTGGACATAAACAAAGATATGAACAGGTTTTTTCATTTTGAAAAGCCCAGAGGTGAATACGGACGTATTAAGATTGTAGAGCAGGTTGAGGAAGAGGAAGTATATAGAGGTGAGGCATTCTGTCTCACCTCAATGCATAACAACCGTGGATTCTCTGGATCTGATTTCTCTGAGGGGATTTATGATGAGTTCATCCCGGAGAAGATCGCTAAGTCAATCAGTGGGGAGGATGATGCTTTTCTGAATGCTGTTGAGACCATATCGGCAAACAGAGAATTGCAAGGAAAGAAGCCATTCCGCTGGTGGCTTGCTTCCAACTCAAACACATTAGATAATGCAATTGTGCAAGCTTTTGGATTGCTGCCAATCTTGGAACGAATGAAAAAGAACAAGCAGGAGTTTTCCATGCTAAAAGAGAGAGGAATCATCTTGGTTTTGATTAACGATTCCCCGATTTCAGAAAAGAAGAAAGATACTGCGTTGTATCGTGCTTTATCATGCGATACTGACTTTGCAAAGATGGCTTTATCGAATGAATTTGCATATGATGATGTCTCGGCTGTCAGATCAGAGGACATCAGGCAATACAAGCTAATTTGTGTGATCGGAAAAGTGGCCATTTACGAACACAAGTCAAAAGCACACTTGTATGTTTCTGATCATATTTCTGGCACTTGTAAAGATGTTTTTGAAGACAGCCAGCATGGAAAAGATCAGTTTAGATGCTTTTATAGCTGGATTGACAGCTATCGTCTGACAAATAGAATCAGCTATCAGAATATTTCTGTAAAATTCTATATTGACAGTTTGTTTAAATAGTTTTATAGTTTAAATAGGTCAACGTAGCTAAATCAACCGCCGGAAGCGGATGCTTAGGGATGATTACCCGTAAGCGTTGACCTATTTTAATTATTGCTTCCGGCAGAAAAGGAGAAAAAGAAAAATGAAAGTAGATCAGATTTTAGAACTTGGTAAACTTGGATTTTCAAAAAATGAGATCATGGGGATTCTGAACACCCAGAACATGACTGAGCTTAATCAGATCACAAGCCCACAGGCTACAGAACAGATTCAGAATCTGGGGCAGCAGGTTGGAAATACTCCACTGAATCTGACAGCACAGACAGGACAGGATGCAACCAATACAGCCCTGCTTACAGCCATCAATACATTGACTGCTACGTTACAGGCTGGTAACCTGTCAGCATCTGGAAAAAGTGTAAATGGACAACGTACATCTGAGAATGTGGCAGAAGATCTCATGAAGCTTATGAATTAAGGAGGTGTAAATAAATGGCGAACAGTTTAGTTGTACAGGATGCCTACCCTGTCATTAATGAATTGTATAAAATGGCAACCGGTCGTGAAAATCTTAAAGCAATAGATACAAGCTCTTTTGTGGCAGTTGGTGAAACCATGTTGCGGACAGGTGTAGAACCAACACTGAAAGCACTTAGTCAGTGGTGTGGAAAAACCTATTTTGAAATGGAAAAATACAGATCCGGGGTGTTCCGGTCAATCATTGAGGATAATGAACGGTGGGGTGCTATCACACGTGAGATCATCACCCTCCCAAACGATGCGGAGGCATCGCAGGATTGGAACACAGACCTTAATGAAAACCAGCTTGCCAACGGTCAGTCTGTAGACATGTACAAGATTAATGCACCAAAATTAGTGGAGTTGAAATTCTATGGAAGCAAAGTATTGCAGTCTCATATCACACGTTTCCGAGATCAACTGGCACTTGCTTTCTCAAACGAAGCAGAGTTTCTGATGTTTGTAAGTAGCTATATGACAGCTTATTACAATGATATTGAATCCAGAAATGAAGCAAAACGCAGACTGACGGTGCTTAACTTCATGGCGGGCATTTCCTCACTTGGAACAAATGAGGTGGATCTGGTAGAAGCTTACAATACAGAGTATGGAACAGAACTCACACGTAAGCAGCTTTTAAGCCCTGAACATCATAAAGATTTCATGGCTTTTGTAGTATCAAGAGTTAAGAAAGATTCAAAGAAGATGCAGGACAGAACCACAAAGTATCATATGAATCTGACTGGAAAGAACATCTTGCGATTCACAAGACCAGAGAATCAGAAGTTGCTTATGTACACTGATTTTTGGGTTGACAGCGAAACACAGGTACTTCCGGAAGTATTTAATGATAAGTATTTGAAAATTGCCGACATGGAGCTTGTGAACGGCTGGCAGGAGTTCGACAGCCCAGCGATCAATATCACACCGAACATCATTGATGCTGATGGAGTTTCAAAGACAGCCACTACAGCGGTAAGTCTGCCATATGTACTTGGTTTGCTTTACGATCGTCGTGCAATGGGCGTTAATAATCAGTGGATGTATTCGGCTGCTACCCCATTCAATGCGGCAGGTGGCTACTACAACATCTATGACCATTACCGCTTTAATGCATGGAATAACTTTACACACAATGCAATTCTTTACGTTCTGGGGGAGGGAGTATAATGTTTTTCTACAGTTATAATTCATCTGGTTCACAATTAATCCCACTTGATGTTGATGTGGGAATAAAAAGAGTTCTTTTAACAGGTAGCACAGATGAGTCAGGGTTAACATTAAGATTAGCAGATGGCTCAGATGTTTTTACAGGGTACGGTGCTAAACCTGTTGAGTTTACTTTTTTGGAAAGTCCATATGGTTACCCGAGCTCATCATGTTTTTTAGTTGAAAAAAAAGGTGATGGAGTGGGAAGAATATTTATAGATACTAGTCCTTTTTCAAATCAAAATTATTTTGAAACAGAGGAGGGGACTTTATGACGGATACATTCTTAACTATTTTGGGCAACTATGCTTTTCCAATCGTATGTTGTTGTGTGATGGCATACTTTGTGAAATACATGTACGATCAGACAAACGCAAGAGTTGACAAACTCAATGAGGAACACAAAAATGAAGTTGATACGCTTTCTGAAGTTATTAAAAATAACACGGTTGCAATTGAAAAGATGAACTCATTAATTGAACACTTAGGAAAGTAGGTGTAAACATGACAGCGAACGAACTTGTCGAAAATGCAAAGGAATTACTTGGAGTTAGGTATGTGTGGGGTGGTTCGACCCCCACACAGGGACTTGACTGTTCTGGATTGCTTTACTGGATCCAGAAAAAAGCAGGGTCAAATGTTGGAAGACTGACGGCATCAAGCTATTCAAAGCTTGGAACAATGGTTCCGATTGGAGAGCAAAAAGTAGGTGATTTTCTTTTTTTCGGTACTCCGGTAACTCATTGTGCTATTTTTATTGGTTATGGCTATATGATTGAAAGTAGAGGCAGCAGAAAAAACGGTGTCGATAATCCCGGTGTTGGGGTAGTCAAAAGCCTTGTAAGTCGTAGGTCTGACTTATCCTGCATCCGCAGAGTATGGGATGAAAAAAGTCCATCTTATGAAATAGGTAGAAACTATACTACTATGGTGGATCACTTACATGTACGCTACAGCATATGGGGTCAGATCAAAGAGTATACGCAGCTGACAAGGGATGGCATGAAACATGCTTATTCCGATGGCTGTCTGAAAAAAGGAACCACAGTAACGGTAAAAGAAATCAAAAAGGATGAAACCGGAGCAACGTGGGTTAGGATTCCATCCGGATGGATTTGTGCCATCACAGCAAAAGGGGACATTTATTTATCATGACAGAGATTATTTTATTTCATTTTTCCAAACGAAAAAACAGCACAAAAAGACCAAAAGAACAGGGAACTACGGTTCCCTGTCTTTTAAAATCAAATACCACTTTTCAGAATCCAGTGTTTAAATTAAAATTATCATTAGATAATGCATTGCAATACAACTATCTGAAATGGGCTGACCATTACTATTTTATCAATTCGACAGTATCGTTAAATAATGACATGGTTGAGATCTCAGCGAGTGAGGATATGTTAGCAACTTATCGGACAGAGATCAGCAACTATACATGCTTTATTGAGCGTTCTGCTAAGCAGACTACGCTTGCCAATGATTCCATGTATATTCCTACGAATGACTGGGTAAGTCAGTCCACGATCGTAGGGCAGCCGATCAATATATTTGTGAATGGATATGCTAGAAACTATCTGCTGCGGACTATTTCACTAGATGGGATAAACACTTATTATGTCACAGGAAGCCAATTAGATGAACTAATGGAATTTATGTACACTTATGGATCCATCTCTGATGTGATTGAATCAGCACTTACACGTTTGCTTTTTAATCCGTTTCAATACATTGTTGACTTGAAATGGCTGCCATTCCGATTAAGCTCATTTTTGAATATTGGCGATAATATCAAACTTGGCTACTGGGACAGCAATGTAACTGCTGCATTAATTAATGATGCAACATGTACTTTTTCCTACGATTTAAGTCTTGGGAACCCCTTATATGCTGATAGTGATTTTAGATTTTACAATGCCGCTTTTTCAAAGTATACTGTAAAACTTCCATTTGTTGGGGTTATTCCTATCAATCCAGCAAAGACCAATAAGGGTCAGCTAAAAGCCACTTATAATTTTGATGCTGTTTCTGGAATGGCTGATGTTTGGCTCACTTCCGGATCTGATGAATATGCACACTTCCAATGTCAGCTTGCTGTTCCGGTACAGATTGGATACGCCACAACAAACATTGGCCAGCTTACGACAAGCTTGATAGATACAGCCACAAGTGCTGTCACAATGAATCCAATTAAGGCAACCACAAGCATTGTAGATGCATTTCAAAGTGTTACAGCCCCAGAGCCCAACATGGTAGGCACGGTTGGCAATATTTCCTCGATACTCAACAACATGGATGCAAACAGTATATGCTATTCCTGCACAAGCATAGATCCAGATGGCACAAGTGAGGGTTATATAGATGGTACTGTCCGCAGTATTTCTGCACTGAGTGGTTTTGTAAAATGCAGAAATGCATCTATACAGATTGCAGGATTCGAGGGAGATCAAGAACAGGTGAACAGCTACCTAAATAATGGATTTTATTTTGAATAAAAGGAGGAAAGAAAACATGTGGACACCAGTTAATTTTGACAAGATTAATATCTGCACAAATTATTTCCAACCATCCGGAATCAAAGTCAACAGCTTATATACTGATACATTTGATCGGATGCTTTACGAGAGGGTATGTTCTATTCTTGACATCACATACAATGGAAGCATTGATATTGACTATTTCAAATATTGCCTGCTTTTTGGGGGGTATATTTGCATCACAAAGACAGACCTTTATGGCCTAATCGCTCAGTATCCAATGCTGACAGGCTACAATATTTACTTTAAACCAACGACAGCAAGCATACACACGTATGCAAGCAACGCAACAATTGACATAGAGGATATGGAGATCGGGAAAGAATGCTCTGTCATCTATCTCAGGCCGACTTTTTGTGGGATTGGAGATATCATTGGCTTTTACAGCTACAAACTTGCACTTGTTGCGTCTGCTTTTGATATGAATGTATTTAATTCAAAACTTGCTTTTCTGATAGCTGCGAAAAACAAAGCAGCAGCACAGACGTTGAAAAAAATTTATGACAGTATACAGGCCGGTAACCCAGTTGAGGCTTTTGATGTGTCCATAAAAACAGAAGACAGACAGGGAAGCAAGCAGGATGCCTGGGAGACATTCAACAAAGATTTGAAGCAGAACTTCATTGCACCGGAGCTGATTGAAGTGTTCGAGAAACTTTTGGATCAGTTCGACACAGAAGTAGGAATTCCTTCTGTCGGATCCGATAAAAAAGAACGTCTGAATGTGCTTGAGACAAGCAAAAATGATGCAGAATCAGTAACACGGCTTACGACATGGCTTGAGACAATGCAAGCAGGGGTTGACATGACAAACAGACTTTATCCGGAGATGAATCTGTCAATCAAGATCAGAAGCTATGAAACTGCGGAGGTGAAAACTTATGGGACTTTATAAGATTACGATAGCAGGACTTTATGAATGGAATAGCGCACTGTTTGACAAGATGGAGTTCCCAGAATCAGCAGACAAACAGAACTTTATCGACAGCTTGCTTCTGTCCTATGGAGATTGCGAACCACTTTATCCGGACTGGGATTTTATGCATGAGAGTGCTATTCCTGCATGGAGTAGGAAATGGAAAAGTAGCATTGACAAGGTTTACAATGTGTTAGAATTAACTAATTATGAACCGATTGAAAACTATGACCGACATGAAGAATGGACAGATAGCCCAGATATGACACGAACAACTCAAACTTCCGGGCAGGATGTAAACATGGCAGAAGCTGGACAGGGAACCACTACGACCAACTCTGGGGCAGATACAGCTATAAATGAGGTCAGTGCTTTTAATGATGCAAACTACAGCCCCAATGAGAAAACAACTACTAAGTATGGGGGCAGCACAACGGTGCAAAGCTTCGGAGAAAACAAAAATACATTTGAGTACGGCAAGGGTGAGACAAACCGAGAGACAGGGCAGAATAAGCATATCGGGCGTATTCATGGCAACATTGGAGTAACCACATCTCAGCAGATGATCCAGTCGGAGCTTGAGTTGAGAAAGCAAAGCTTTATTGATTACTGCGCCGGACTATTTGCACAGGACTTGCTTTTATTAACTTATTAAGGAGGAATAAATTATGTTTTTCAGATACCCACATAGTGGATCACAAGATATGAATTTAGACTGGCTGCTTAAAGTTGGCAAACAGGTTGACAAAGATCATGAGGAATGGACGCATATAAAAGATACTGCTCAGACAATGATTGATGATGCAATTCAGAAAAGTCTGGATGATGGGGAGATCGGAAAAGTAGTAAATGATGCTACTACAAAAGTAATCAACGAACAGATTAATCCATTAAAAGAACAGGTTGGAACAAATACAGCTGATATCACAAAGTTACAAAAAAGAGATGGACTTTTTGATTACTCTGGAAAAACCATCATCATTGGAGACAGCTATACGGTTGGTTATACTCCTGATGGTAATGTGCAGCCATGGACTACAAACTTTATCAAGTATACCGGACTTAAGGAGGTCACAATCTCCGCAAATGGGGGGGCTTCTTTCTCAACAGCTGATAATTCATTCCTTATGCTTTTAAATGCTGTACCTGCTTCTAATGAGGTCAAACAGATACTTGTTGTAGGTGGATTTAATGAGTTCGGAAACTACTCAGAAATTGAAAATGCAATCAATGCTTTTATGGGAGTGGCAGAAGTGAGATTTCCGAATGCAAAAGTATTTTCCGCTATGGTAGCATGGTCAGTAGACCGGACAGATGACCCATTTGTACAGAATAGACTCAAGACTGCAAAATCCGTTTATAACACCCAGAGAAAGAATTGGCGGTATTTGACAGGGTCAGACTATATTCTCCATGCTGATGGCTTTCTGGGTTCTGATGGCTTCCATCCAAACACAACAGGACAGGAGAGACTTGCAAGCTATCTTGCTACCGCTGTTGAAACAGGGGCCTGCAGTCCATCATTTTATGAAGTTATAGCCAACTTTGAAGCTGGTGACTTTACACCTACTCTGGGATCACGTTGGACGCTTGTTAGTTCATACAATGAGAATACAAGTACTCTGATCTGGGGTGACTATGTTTGTTTACCAAACAGCGGAACACTTACATGTGATGGCACTGAGTACCGTTTGGGGCGTATTTTCTCAACGTCCTTTATTGGAGACCATAACGGCTACACATGCTATCCAACAAGTGTGATCGTTAAGTCTGTCAGTGATTTCTTTCACATCCCTGCACAGCTTAATTTCCGAGGTCGGCATATTTATTTGAGCTTATACGATATTTCAGATGATAAGCACAATTACAGAACTTTGACAGAGGTTACACAGGTGCAGATTCATAGAGGTTCTATTACCATGTAACAGAAAATATGATAGCCCAGTAATTCACTGGGCTATCGTTTTATTTTGCATCTATCAGAAGCTTTCTGAGTAGCTTGATTACTGACCAATTTGTTGATGCTTTGTAGATTTCAAGGCCTTTAAATGGGTGATAGTAAGCTACAGACCAATCTTTAAATCCTGTCAAAGCTATTTTGACATAATCTAAATAGCAAAGATAGTATACTGACAGGTAATCACCATCATCTGATATTTTACAAGTAAATCTCTGCTTTTCAAGATCACGAGTGAGTTGTTTAAGGTTCATTGTGTTCTTATTATAATATTCATTATATCTCATATGTTTTACCCTCCTGCCTTATGGCCTGCTTGATTTATTTGATAAGTCTATCATAGTCCAAATGAACTAAGATGTCAACAGAATAAGTGACAGACTTTGTATGATATTGTCAGACAATTTAATGTTATAGTTACCTAGCAAGAATCATGCCAGTTTTGCAATTATGAACGAAATATGAACAGATTGGGGAAATGTTAATCAATTCAACTGGACAGAATAGTGAAACTATAGAAAAAATAGCATTTGCAAAACTGCA
>ENA-OOXA01001452-OOXA01001452.1-human-gut-metagenome-genome-assembly--contig:-NODE-1452-length-13252-cov-3.888308_pt1 | contig 13252 bp, 12 predicted proteins | sample MGYA00241581_ERZ501331 | MGnify/ENA primary metagenome ERZ501331 (study PRJEB25962, sample SAMEA2042982) | human gut metagenome | biome: human gut; feature: human-associated habitat; material: faeces...
TTCCGTGAAATGCTCCGTATCGAAAACCTCTGCCGCCTTATTGGGTTCGATGAAAGGCAGACCGCAACGCTCGTCAAGGGAAAGCCGTTGGAGTATGCAGGGGAACTCTATTCAGAGGAACACGGACGGAAATTCACGACCAAAAAGGCAGGGTTTCAAGTGGTGAAAGACCCCACGGACGGGACGAGATTAGTTCTTGCCATTGACCGAAAGCCCATTGCCGAGTGGTTCAAAGAGCAATTCTACAAGCTAAGGCAAAACATACAGCAGCCCATGCAGCAGCAAAGGAAAGATAGGGGAGTGAAATTATAAATAATTAATAAGATACGGCGCAGTTTTTCTGTTCCGTATCTTTTACAATCGAGTGTTAAACAAGAATAAATTACCAAAAGAATACATACTCTGTTTGACGTTTGAAATATGCAGTAGCAATGTCTCTGATAGCTTTTATTTGCGCAGACTTGATACGTTCGTCTGAACGAATTTTCTCTTTTTCCATTGCGATTATATCATTATACTGCTTATCCATACTTTTTTTTATAGCCTCAAGCAAGGCTTTAGCTTGTGCGGCACAGCTACTTTGTGCATCAATCAAAGAAACAAGTTCTGCCGCCTCTGTATAATCATGTTTAGAATAAGCAGCTTGAGCCGATAGTAAAATTTGACTACAATGTTGTGTCTGGTATTTTTTGAATATGGAAGCCATTGCATTTGAAACTTTTGTATATTCGGACAATGATTCGGGATAAGTAGAAAGTAAAGCAAGAGCCTCGTCAAACAGTTGCTGAGAAGCCAAAGTATTGGCTTTAGTAATTAAAGCGATAGTATTATTTCTATAATAATCAGATATTTTTAATTTAGTCGCTTCTACAAATCTCGAATAATCAGCATTGAGTACATCTATTTTATTTATAGCCGAGCGTTTGGCTTCATTATCAGAATAGCCTTCACCTTTAGAAGCAATTTGAATGGTATTGAATACAGTATTTGTTATCATATTCCTAACAGTAACGGTTATACCAAGTTCTACAGACAAGATTTGTCTCATTCCACCATATACAGAATTGGAATTAATTATATTAACTTCCGGAACTATAATGATAGCACCACATTCAATACCTGCAACACCTTTCGTAGAAAGAATTTGTAGAAGTTTGTTTTTAAGAATTGATTTTGTATTACTGTCAAGGTTACAGTTATTCGGCATTGCTACAGATATATAGACATTGTCAGTTTGAGCATGAACAAGGTAAGAGCATCCTAATAACAATAAAAGAAAGAATATTTTTTTCATCGTAAGACATTATTTAAATGTTATTACAAGTGTATTATTGGCAGTGCTTCGAGTAATCTGCAACCCGATACTTCTCGCAAATTTCAAAAATTCGAGTCCGAATTTATTGATGTTATAATTATTCCCATTGTCATCTTTCAATGGAATACGCACATCGTCAAATATCATTCTTTTATCGGTTGTACCTTGTATATGATAATTATTTTTATAGGCGTGTTCGCTCATCCAAAGTTCCAATTGGTCTGACAAGGTTAAACCATCATTACCAATTTCAGTTGACATGGAAATAGTAGCGGTTTGTTCAAAACTAAAATCCACATTAATTGAACGTCCATTGTTAACTATATCTGTAAACTTCACTTGTATAATATCAAGAAATTCATCAGCGACTTTTTCAACAGCCTTTGCTCCAAGTTTACCAACATCCTCTGTGTAGAATTTGCCACTTTCTCCCACTTTATTTGAGAGAGAACCACCAGTTGAAATATCATACGCTGTAAGTATTGTTTTAACGCTATTACCTGTAGATGAAAGGATTATATCCATTTCTGCTTCCACATATATATCCGCACCCGATTGCTGTATAATCATTGATTTTAAATCTGATTGACTGTCTTGAGACAACCCTGATGTACGTGATAATGATTTTAGTTTTGCGTTAAAGTCAACTGTCGTAAATCCTCTGCTATCAAAAGCCTCACGTATTTTAGCCAATACAATTCTCTTATTAATATCATTTTCTATTATTTGTGCAATATCTTCTCCTTGTTTAGTATATGGAATAACCATTATTTTGGGTTGCACTGTAGCGCTCTGTGCCCATGCCATACAATAGAGAAATGTTGTCAGTAGTAGTATAATACTTTTTTTCATATGCTTTACTTTTATAAACCAAATTTTCTTATAATCCCATTGTTTTCAAGATAAGTTCTCAGTTGGTTCACTCTTATGCGGACATCTAAGGTTATACATTTTTGTTTCAATGCATTTTTTCCGTAAGGAGTAACTATAATAGATGATTCTACAAAGCTTTGATATTCTTTACGGTAAAAAACATCAAAAAACTTTTTGAATTTGTTTTCGACTACAGTTTTATCTTCTTGTACAAGAGGCATACTGTGTTGGGTGTTTTTCGCTCCCACAAAAAGTAAAGTTTTTATTGCGGATAACTCTGCATCCATTGAGGCAATAGTAGCCTTTTTCCCATAACCGACACAACGCATTGAAACAGCATCTTTTGTTGCGTTTAATACGCTTACTTGATATTGTGCTGCAACTTCAAGTATAGCGGTCAACATTATTAGGCATATTATCAGTATTTTCTTCATCTAAACTGTCATTTTATAATAAGAGAACATTTGATTTGCTTATTTGCATTAAAATTTTCGTAGATTACTTTACCTTCTTTTTTACCAACCTTGCATTCCGTATAGGCTTCTCCTTTTAGTGCCGTCACAGTAACAATTCCCAAAATGGTAGGTAGAACTTCTCCATCAAGAATTTCAATACTTTCAACATTGAATCTGTCTCCTACTTTTATACCATGTTTTTTACCTGCTTTTATCAGGATAACTTCTGCCACCCCATTCTTTGCTTTCAATATCTTCATGAGTTTAGCTGTAACGGGAAAGTTAATCCTAAAATATTCAGCCATTTTGTCCTGCAAAGACATCATTGCCATCGTAACGGCACTTTCCGGAGAAAGACACTCATCGCTTGCTTTACCCTCAAAGCTGGTTGCTTCTGTACTCACCCCCGTTGCCACATCCACAATCTTCATTTGAAAAGCGACACTTGCCTTGTAACCTCTTACCGTTCCATCTCTATTTTTCATACGATAAACGGGTATCTTAACAATTTCTCCGGTTATCATTTTTTCTGCTGCAACAGCGACATCCTGCTCTACAAGATTTTCACTATCAATAAACGCCTCGCTTTTTTGCAATTCCAATTCTTGTGTTATTTTTTCACGGCTGGTGCGGTCAACCACTCTGAAACGCTTACTATTAGTAAGCATCTCCACAACCTTTTCTGTCACCAATCCTATATAAGGACTATTTTCTTTACAAGAAAATTCAGCGACACCTACCACTTGGCGGTCATCATCACTTGACTGCGCATACCCTTTAAAGATACACGCAGTCATAATGATTGTAATAATAACAAATCTCATAATCGAACTCTGATTATAGATTTTTGCCCGATTTCAGAGTTTCAATAATTTCCTTAACAGCCTTTGCTTGAGCCGCACTTTCTTCAACCAAAATTGGAGTAGCGATATTGCCAAATTCGACTACGACTGTTGCGGCTTTGGCTGTTTTTACGGCTTTAGCAGCTTTCATGGGATTCTTTTGTTTGGAAGCTTCTTCTGCCATTTTCTTTGCTTCGTTAGCAGCCGCTTGAACTTTATCAGTCGCAGTTTTTATACTTGCAGCTTCTCCCGCAACAGTTGCTGCAAATGTTACCCATTCATCAAGAGTAGGTTTGGTAATCGTGACATCTGTCACACCATCTTGGGTTTCGCCAATTTGTCGCTTGTACATGTTTTCTAATTGTACACTGTTGGCAATAGCCAAAATCGCAGCATTTTTCACAGCATCTCCATAACCATCTACATTTGCATTTCCTGATGCCTTGTAATCATCACACAACGTTTGCAATTTTGCAGCACGTTCTTTACTTTTCTGAATGTCGTCCTTAATTTGGGCATTGGCAGAGCATACCATCATGAAAAAAGACATGAGCATTAAAACATATTTTTTCATAAAAATAATGATTGTGCCTTTAGAAACCCAATAAGGCGTTTTTGTATTAAAAATATTTTGATTACATAATAAAAACGTGGGCTTCCACATCCACTTGTCCGCTTCTGAGGTCCTGAGAAAACCTTGTTGGTGAACGAATGGAGTGTCTGCCCACGCCAATATGTTGCACGTTCCCATAAAAGTGTGCGGAGAGTATTATATACTCCCACTGCACACTCCGGGATACAATTTAACATACCCGTAGCATCCACTTCTGACATTGTCCATGACCAACAATTTGAAATTTCTCAGGTTTCAGAAAGCCACAAGACAAAGCATCAATGACGCTTTACATTATGTAATATATTACCCGTCATCATTGTTAATACCACAATGTGGGCAATATTGTTGCAAAGATAATATAATTCAGACATTTAAGCAAAAAGCAAAACAAAAAAATAGAATTAACATTATAAATTAGAGTCCATATAAACAAGAAAAACTGAGAAATATTTTCTACTTTTGAAAAAATTACTATCTTTGCAAAGAGAGAGTTATTTGACAGCACAGCAATGTAAAACGCTGAAATTAGCACGGTTGCTAACTCGTTACCGCTACTTCTCAAATAATTCGCTAAGAGTTTATTCTTCAATCGGTTAAGTCAAACCGAGAAAAATCTAAAATAAATTATTCTTTAAACTGTGTTTTGTGATAACTATATAAAGCGGCATAACTCGAAAAGAGGATAGGTTTGTGAAGAATCGATTACGGTATTTGTGTTTTCAAAAACTTAAAGCGACATTTTTATCCCCTTTTGTATGGGATAGAATATTTTTGCTTTACTACAAAGATAACATATTTATTGCTTGTGTGATACTTCTCGTAAAAAAATAAGAACGGTTTTTAAGTGAAGGTGTGTGATTGATTATCGGGAAAAGGGGTGATATAAGACTTGAAACGTCCCTATCCGTATATCGGGCAGGGACGTTTCGGCGCGTTATGATGATTTATAATTATACTTTTTCCAACGCTTGTTTCAAATCATCGATGAGGTCGTCGATATGTTCGGTTCCTATGGAGAGGCGCACCGTGCCGGGGAAAATTTCCTGTTCTTCTTTTTCTTGGTCGGTAAGTTGAGAATGGGTAGTCGAAGCCGGGTGAATGACCAACGATTTCACGTCGGCGACATTGGCGAGCAGAGAAAAGATTTCCAGATTGTCGATGAAACGATGGGCTTCTTCTGTGCCCCCTTTTATCTCGAAAGTGAAAATCGAACCGGCTCCCTGTGGAAAATACCGTTCGTACAATGCATGGTCGGGGTGGTCGGGCAAAGCCGGGTGGTTCACCCGTTTTACTTTCGGGTGTCGGGACAAAAAGTCCACTACTTTCAAGGCGTTTTCTACATGACGTTCCACACGCAGGGAGAGGGTCTCCAACCCCTGTAAAAGCAGGAATGCGTTGAAGGGGCTGATGGCTGCTCCGGTGTCGCGCAGGATAACGGCGCGTATGCGGGTGACGTATGCGGCTGCTCCGGCGGCTTGGGTGAATCGGATACCGTGATAACTGGGGTCGGGTTCGCTCAACTGGGGAAATTTACCCGAAGCCGTCCAGTCGAATTTACCCGAATCGACGATTATACCTCCCAACGATGTGCCGTGGCCTCCGATAAATTTCGTCGCCGAGTGTACGACGATGTCTGCTCCATGTTCGATAGGGCGTATCAGATAGGGCGTACCGAACGTGTTGTCGATAATGAGCGGTATGTTGTGGCGGTGGGCTATCTCGGCGACGGCATCGATGTCGATGATGTTCGAGTTGGGGTTACCCAGAGTCTCGATAAAAACAGCTTTCGTGTTCGGACGTATGGCTTTCTCGAAATTCGACAAGTCGGCAGGATCGACGAACGTTGCCGTCACGCCGTAAGCCGGTAGGGTATGATCTAGCAAATTATAGGTCCCGCCATAGATCGTCTTGGCAGCGACAATATGGTCGCCGGCACAAGTAATGTTTTGAAAAGCGTAAGTGACGGCGGCTGCGCCCGAAGCGACGGCAAGGGCGGCCACTCCGCCTTCCAGTGCGGCGAGACGTTCTTCCAGTACATTTTGGGTCGGGTTGGTTAATCTGCCATAGATATTGCCGGCATCTTTCAATTCGAATCGGGCGGCGGCATGAGCCGAATTATGGAATACATAAGAAGTCGTTTGATAAATAGGGACGGCTCTTGCATCGGTTGTGGGGTCGGGCTGTTCCTGTCCTACATGAAGTTGCAAGGTCTCGAAATGCAATTTTTTCTGTGCCATTATCGTTCGTTTTTTTATTGAAATATCTATTTGTTTATCCTGCGCAAAGCTATATATTGTAGATATATCGAACAAGAATTTTTATAAATATGGAAAATATAACTATATTTGCTGTTATTATTAGAGCAAATATATTGTTTGGAATCTTGGGGGCTTCCCCGAAAGAATACTATTCTATGGAAATATTGGATAAAACCGATTTGCAGATATTGCGAGTCTTACAAAACAATTCTCGCTTGACAACCAAAGAATTGGCGGCAAAAGTTAATTTGTCGCCTACACCTGTCTTTGAACGGGTGAAACGTTTGGAGGCCAACGGATACGTCAAAAAATATGTGGCAGTGCTCGATCCTGCGAAACTCAATCGGGGTTTCGTCGTCTTTTGTAGCGTCAAGCTCCGTAGGCTCAATCGGGATATAGCCGCCGAGTTTACCCGCATTGTCCGGGAAATCCCGGAAGTGACCGAGTGTTACAACATTTCGGGCGATTACGATTATCTGCTCAAAATCCATGCTCCCGATATGAAATATTATCAGGAGTTTATTATCAATGTATTAGGTACGATAGAGAGCATGGGGTCGCTCATGAGTACTTTTGTCATGGACGAGGTGAAGCATGAGTATGGCATTCCGCTTTAATTTTTCCATGAGTTATCCCGCTGCCTTTTTCTTTCCTTTCCGTATCTTTTGCTCGTAAACGGTCAAGCGATTTCGAGGTCGAACGTGTCGTATAGGTTTTTTATATCGGGATTCTTTTCGATCATCTTCATCAGTACATCTTTCGGACTGAAAATAATTTCTTTCTCTCCCGGTTGGTTGATACGTAATTGCATGGAGAACTGGTTGTTCTTCAAGGCATTTTGTAGGAAAGACATCAATTCGTGGAAATGCTCGTTGATGTGGTCCACTTGAATTTGGGAATCGACCGACACTACGAAATTCTTGGGGTCGACGAGCTGTGGGCGGCAACTCTGCATCGTATTGACGAGCACGACTTCTGTCGGTATGGTTTTGGCGTATTCCAGCCAAGCTGTGGTAAGGGCTTCGGCTGTGAATGGTGTATCGAGTACGGTTTGTACGGTCGATGTGTTTTCCTCTGCGACAGATTCTGCCGGTTTCTGATGTATAGAGATACGAGTCGGGGGAGCCGCTTTTCTTGTTTGCGTCGGAGCTGCCGGAATATCCCGTTTAAAAGTTGTAGGCCGTATGGTTGCGGCTCGGTATGCAGCCTGAGGTTCGGCAGTCTGGGTAACTCCCGAGGTGGTTCCTGCCGTTTGTTGAGAGGTCGTGGTGTTTGGTGTCTGGGTCGTTGGGCTTACCGTTTGTCCGGCGTTGGGAGCCGGCGTTATCTTCTGCAACGGTGGATTTTCGGGAGCGCTAGTAACAGGATTTGTGATTTGGCAAATCTGTATTAGAGTCAACTCCACCAAAAATTGTTTGTTGTTGCTTATGCGATAGTCAAGATCACAACGATTGCTCAGTTCCATCGCACGGTATAAGAAAGGTAAGGTACATTTTTCCGCCTGTTCGCCATAGCGTTTGGCCACCGATTCGCTCACTTCGAGCAAGGGGAGGGTTACCGGGTCTTTACTGACCAGCAGATCGCGGAAATGACGGCTCAGTCCGCCGATGAAAAATTGGGCTTCGAAACCGTTGTCCCGTATTTCTTTGAATATCATCAATGCCTGCGGTACGTTGTTTTGCAAGAAAGCATCCACTAATCTGAAATAGTACTCGTAATCCAGTACGTTGAGGTTTTCGATAACCGATTTATAGGTGATGTGTCCGCCCGAAAAACTGACGACTTGGTCGAATACCGAGAGAGCATCTCGCATACCGCCGTCGGCTTTTTGGGCGATGATGTTCAGGGCCTCCGGTTCGGCGGTGATACCCTCTTGTGAAGCCACATATTGTAAATGTTCGGCTATGTCGGTAGTGGTAATCCGTTGGAAGTCGTACACTTGGCATCTCGACAGAATCGTGGGCAATATTTTATGCTTCTCGGTAGTTGCCAGAATGAAAATAGCATGGTGCGGCGGTTCTTCCAGCGTTTTCAAGAAAGCGTTGAAAGCGGCAGCCGACAGCATGTGCACCTCGTCGATGATAAACACTTTGTATTTGCCTATTTGAGGCGGTATCCTCACTTGGTCGATGAGCGTGCGTATATCGTCCACCGAGTTGTTCGAGGCGGCATCGAGCTCGATGATGTTGTAGGAGCGTTGTTCGTTGAAAGCTCGGCACGATTCGCATTCGTTGCAGGCTTCTCCCGATTCGGTCGGGTGGAAACAGTTGATTGTTTTAGCGAAAATACGGGCACACGAAGTTTTCCCTACGCCGCGAGGGCCGCAAAACAAATAAGCATGAGCGAGTTTGTTCGAGTCGATCGCATTTTTCAGAGTTTGTGTCAATGCTTTTTGTCCTACGACCGAACGGAACGTCGATGGTCTGTATTTTCGTGCCGAAACGATATAATTGTCCATATAGATTTTCTAAGTTCTTTTGCAAATATAATGAAAGGTGAGTGCAAAGGCAAACGAAAATTTCATTTTCGGTTTGACTATGCCGAGCCGCATCCGATATTCTACAAATATAGTGAAAGGAGAGCGCAGAGGCAAACGGAAATCACCTTTCTGGATTGATTATGCCGAACCATATCTTATATATTCTACAAATATAGGAAAAGAAGAAGGCAAGATAAAATGAACAAATCTATTTTTCATACCTAATTGCCCTCTATATTTTGAAATATACAAAATTTTTCCGTACCCTATTCCGGCAAATCGCTTTTCCCGAAGCAGAGAGGCAGCAGACTCCGTATGGACTCTACGATATAAATTTCTTTTTTGCCGTAGAGATAAATGCGCATCGGCTGGTTGTAGCGTTCCTCTGTTTCGAGAATTACCTGCCGGCAAGCGCCACAGGGTGCTGTGGGGTGGTCGATGAAATCTCCGCTGGTTTGAGCGGCGATCGCCAACGCCTCTACGGGCAAATCGGGATATTGAGAGTTGGCATAGAATAGAGTAGTCCGTTCCGCGCAAATTCCTGACGGGTAAGCGGCATTTTCCTGATTGCTTCCCGTGATGACGGTTCCTCCCGATAATAGGGCGGCCGCACCTACTTGAAAGCGAGAGTAGGGCGAATAAGACCGGTTTGTTGCCTCTTTGGCGGCGTCGATCAACTTTTTCTCCTTTTCGTTTAGCTCATCATACGAACAAACGATTATCTTTGTGGTGATGTTCCGGTTTTCCATAACTGTAATTAAATCGGTTCTATATTTGTGTTTACAAATATAGCGAAAGGTGAGTGCAGAGGCAAATAAAAAACAAATTTTGAGAGAACCGGATTTCTTGTCGTTTATTTTTAAGTATTGAGCGAATTATGAAACTACGATTCATCATATCCTTGCTTGCGTTGACTCTCTCGTTTTCGCAACTCTCGGCACAACGTAAAAATAAGGCCTATCTCGATTATATCGAGAAATACAGTTCATTAGCGGTAAAACATCAAAAGCAGTACGGCATACCGGCCAGTATTACACTGGCGCAAGGATTGCTCGAATCGGGAGCCGGTCGTAGCGAATTGGCCCGTATGTCCAACAATCATTTCGGTATCAAATGTCATAGCGATTGGAAGGGGAAGAGGGTTTATTACGACGATGATAAGAAAGACGATTGTTTCCGTAAATATAATAAACCGGAAGATTCGTTTGAAGATCATGCCCGTTTCTTAAAGAGAGCTCGTTATGCTTCTCTTTTCGAATTGAAAGTGACCGATTACCGGGGGTGGGCGAAAGGTTTGAAGCGCTGCGGGTATGCCACCGATAAGTCGTATGCCAATAAGTTGATTCAGACCATCGAGCTTTACGAACTTTATAAATACGACCGCCGTAGTTTCAAGCCTATTCGGGCGAAAGACCTTTTACCTGTTATTGTAGCCAATCCGCATCCCGTTTATCGTTCGTGGGGATTGCTTTATGTCGAGGCTCGCGACGGCGACTCGCTCGAATCCATAGCGAAGGAATTCGGTTTCTCGGTGAAAAAACTGGCGAAGTACAACGAAGTACCCAAAGACTATCCGTTAGAGGCTGGCGACATTGTTTATCTCGAAAAGAAAAAGAAGAAAGCCGAGAAAGGCTATGACTTCTGTATCGTCCGTTCAGGTGACTCTATGCACACCATTGCGCAACGATACGGTATCCGGTTGAAAAATCTCTATAAGATGAACAAACTCCCGGACGATTATACCCCTTCGGTGGGCGATACTCTGCGACTGCGGTAATAAATTTTGTTTATATTAAAAAGATAAAAATCAAAGAAAAGTATGTAATAATAATATATTTGTCTATTTTTGTAATCAGATAGAGTTATCTCTATTCTCGACATACTGAAAAATAAAGAAGCGTTATGCTTATCTTGTGATTGGAAACCTGAGAAATTTCGAATTGATACAAGAAGATAGCATAGTGGTTCTCACGCTGTGGCGTGGGCTGCTATATCCACACTTGTATCAAGGTTTTCTCAGGACCTCCAATCAGAACGTGGCATTGCAGTTCCACGCTTCGTATATTAATATAGTTGGGTCTTTGGGGACTGGAAGATCGAATTTTTAATTATTAGAACTATGAATGTTGAAGATTTTTTGGTATCGACTATCCATGATTATGAGAATGGCGGACTTAAAAATGGTGAATTTCTTAAAAAGGCACATGGAATTTACAATTCTTATGCGAATTTTTCATGCTCTTTGCCAAGTGCTGAACATCCTTATTTATTGGGTATTGTTTTTGCTGGATTTGCAAAGTACTATGCTAGAAACATAAATTGTTATGCTAGTATTATAGAAAATGCTTTATTTTGTTTCTCTACGGTAATGAAGGAAAGTGAGTCTTGTAGTGAGCGGCAATGTGCAGCTATCCGTATGCTACTGCTAATAGATGATAATAATGAGGTTATGAGAGGTATTGCTCATAAATTTTATCAAAAGAATTATCAAGAACTATATGGACATCCTTTCGCTGGAAGTCAATTTATAAGTCGAGTAATGGGATCTGGAACTATTGAAACAGATATATTAAATATCTTAGGTCGATATTGTATTGAAAAAAGTGATTTATTGGGAAAACATTCCTCTATATCTTCGTTAGATATGAGGCGTTTTAATGACATCAAAAAGGGAGAGAAATATGGGTATGGGGGATGGTCTCTTGCCACAGTATCGGCAGAACGTGTTTTTAATTTGTTTTTTGAGTTTATAGAAGAAATTATCCGTACTCCATATGACCGTCGAGTCACTCAATTATTTTATAATGGGGAGTGAGAACAAAAGCTAGAATATGATAATGTGGAAAATTTATTTTGACAAGTTTGTAATATGATTGGTAGGAATTCCAATGTGTCTAATAAGGAAGTATAGGGATTTGTACAAGTTCTTAGATTATTGATTGAAGCAAATAATTTGGGAAAGAGGCATCTTAATTAAAATCTTTAATCATAATAATGGTTAAAGAGGAATATGATATGATGAATTTATAGGATGTCGTTTTTTACGAAATTGTCATTTGTGCTAAATTCTTATTGTGTTCAGTGGCATTACATGTGGACTACAAGGGGAAGATTCTTATATAAAGGAAACAGAAATATACTGTATTTCTGTTTCCTTTTTGTCATTAAATCATAAATCGATTTTCAACTCCACGGGACAATGGTCCGAGCCAAAAATTTCCGTGTGTATTTTCGCACTGCACAATTTCTCGTTGAGCGATGCGGAGGCAAGAAAATAATCGATACGCCAGCCGGCGTTTTTTTCTCTCGCTTTGAATCGGTAAGACCACCACGAATAGATCTCTTTTTGATCAGGATAAAAATAGCGGAATGTATCGGTGAATCCGGCAGACAGTAGTTGGGTGAATTTATTGCGCTCTTCATCGGTAAATCCGGCGTTTTTTCGGTTTGTTTTGGGATTTTTCAAATCGATTTCTTGGTGAGCCACGTTCAGGTCGCCGCATACGATGATCGGCTTTTGGGTTTCCAGTTGTTTCAAGAAGTGCAGAAAATCATCTTCCCATGTCATACGGTATTCAAGTCGTTTTAATCCTTCTTGCGAGTTGGGAGTATAGACATTGACCAAGAAGAAATCTTCCATTTCGAGAGTAATGATACGGCCCTCACGGTCGTGTTCTGTTCTATCCATGCCGTAACTGACACTGATGGGTTGAAGTCGGGTAAAGACAGCTGTTCCCGAATATCCTTTCTTTTCGGCATAGTTCCAATAAGACTGGTAACCGTCGAATTGCAAATCCAGTTGTCCCGCCTGCATTTTCGTCTCTTGCAGACAGAAGAAGTCGGCATCCAATTGTCTGAATATATCGGTGAATCCTTTGTCGTAACAAGCACGTAGCCCGTTGACATTCCAAGATATGAGTTTCAGCATAGTGGTTTTTCTATTGTGATTGAGAACAAAAATACAATTTAATTGCTATTCATACGAAATCGACCGTAAAAATTATTGTAGTCCGATAAAAGAATAGTGTCCCTCGTTCGGTTTGTTACCATATATTTTTGGGAGCATGGCTAATAAATGTCTGTTGAAATCTTTCCTTTGTCATTTTTCCTGTTGGATAACAAGGATTGCAAATTCGTATAGAGGGAGAATGACTTTCGATAGGTTCCGTTTCTGCAAGGGGGAATATAGGGGGAACCCCACGAAGCAAAGAGGAACCCCCAAAAGGCCGTTCAAAACGACTCTTTTACCCTCCTCCCTGCCGTGTCCCGTGGCATTACGGGGTGTCGTGCAACAATAGAAGAGAAATGCACAAAACTATCCTTATGCCAAAACATAAAATGCCTCTTTCAATCCTCTCCCCCTGTGTTTCCGTAAGGGAATATAGGGGGAGTGCCCGCAGGGCGAGGGGGTTAA
>ENA-OOXA01001453-OOXA01001453.1-human-gut-metagenome-genome-assembly--contig:-NODE-1453-length-13245-cov-1.905155_pt1 | contig 13245 bp, 12 predicted proteins | sample MGYA00241581_ERZ501331 | MGnify/ENA primary metagenome ERZ501331 (study PRJEB25962, sample SAMEA2042982) | human gut metagenome | biome: human gut; feature: human-associated habitat; material: faeces...
AAGGAAGCTGACGCTCCTCTTGTTGATTATATTATTGATTCATGGAAATCACTAGAAGTAGTACCAAATATCAAGTGTGTTGATTTTGAGTATACTGAAAAAGAAAGTGAAATTGATATTAATAAGTATATCTTCAAAAGAGAAAAGAAAAAGAAAAAGAAATTTGTATCATTTATGGTTTTGTTTTGCCATGCTTCTGTTTCTGGCGGTTCCTTTTAAAGTAAAGGCGGAAACTGCCACAACGCCAGTAAGCATTTCTGTACAATATGGACAGACAGAAGCACGAACAATTCTGAATATGATCAATGAAATGCGTACAAGCAGCACAGACGCATGGTATTGGAAGCAAGACGATACAACCAAAACATATTGCACAAATCTGCAGCCATTGCAGTATGATTACGATCTGGAAAAAACAGCTATGCAAAGGGCCGCTGAAATTGCAATTATTTATTCCCATACACGTCCAAATAACAAAGACACCTTCTCCGCATTTTATGAAAATTCAGTATATTATACTTATGCAGGCGAAAATATAGCTGCGGGATATGGAACTGCTGACAGTGTCAACGACGGCTGGAGGGAAGATAACGAGCTTTACGCCGGTCAGGGACACAGACGAAATATGCTTAATTCTAAATTCAACTGTGTCGGAATCGGTCATGTATACTACAATGGCTTTCACTATTGGGTGGAAAATTTTGCATACAGAGATAAAGTTAATACCACCCCTGTAAGTGCAGACAACACAGAAACTACCCTTACAATTCCAGTTGCAACATCAAAAATTTCTAATTTTAATATTACTTTTGACAAAGATGAGTATTCTTTAAAAACAGGTGAAAGCACTTCCATTTCCGTATCAGATCCAGCGATTTCCGTTTTCGGACACTGGGGTTCCAGATTTGTTTTTGTGACTGATACCCCAGATCTAACAATTGCTGATTCGACAGTCGCTACCCTTTCGGGTTCCATAACTGGAATTTCTGAAGGCGATACTACAATTAGTGCTTCTCTTTACGGTCTGACCGCGCACCAGACAGCTGCTGTCAAAGTACATAATTGTGAAAATCACTGGGACGATGGAAAAATAACCACACCCCCCACCTGCACTAAAACTGGCGTAAAACAATACACCTGCACCATCTGCAGCGAGACTAAAACAGAAGAAATTGCTGCATTAGGTCACGATTACAGTTCCGACTGGACTATCGATACCGCTGCTGCCTGCGAAACAGTCGGCAGCAAGAGCCATCACTGCACACGCTGTGACAGCAAAAAAGATGTAACTGAAATTCCTGCTTCCGGCAAGCACACCTGGAATAACGGTGTAATCACCAAACCTGCAACAATTGCAGAAGAAGGCGTAAAAACATACACCTGTACTATTTGTGGTGTAACGAGAACTGAGACAATTGCCAAGCTTCCAATGCCAACCGTGACTCCGGTTCCAACAGCCACACCAACACCGGCAATCACTTCTGCCCCAACTGTAACACCGACTCCATCCGTTTCAGTTGGAACAAAAATTACAGATAAAAAAACTGGAAACATATACAAAGTTACAAGCAGCCGTTCTTCCAGCCAGACAGTTGCCTTTATTGGAAATAAAGTAAAAACCAGTGTCATCATTCCAACTACAATAAAAATAAAAGGTGCCACCTACAAAGTAACTGAAATTTCCACCAATGCTTTCAAAAATAACCGTAAGCTGAAAAAAGTGGTAATTGGTCAGAATATTGTAAGAATAGGTAAAAATGCATTCTACGGCTGCAAAAAACTTACTTCCATTACCATCAAATCCAGCCGGCTTACATTAAAGAACATTGGCAAAAACGCATTCAAAAATACAAGTCCAAAAGCTACTGTAAAAGTTCCGAAAAAGCAGAAAGCTCTTTATAACCAGATCCTTAAGAAACGGGGACTTAATAAAAAAGCTAAAGTCAAATAAATAATCTTTAAAACACAAAGAACCGGATTCCGCAAAGTGCTGGATATCCGGTTCTCTGTATTTTTCCGCGAGAGCTGCTTTATTTACTCCACCGACTCGGCTGTTCCTGGCAGATCCGGTTCCACTGGCAATCGCCGCAGATTTTCGTTCTTTTTCCCGTTTCAATGATTTTTTTCTGTACTGCTTCGGTAAATTCCGGGAATGCAAGTTTCTGACCTTCTTTTAAGCCGCATTCTGCCAGCACTGCATTGTCATATCTTTTCACCTTCTCGGCTGCCTCGCAGATTCCCTGGCTATTGTTTGGACAGGCTGAGCAGATTTCGTCAGTTTTTACTGTGAGACAAACATCTGCCCCTTTTGTAAAAAGCTCCAGCATTTCCTGCATATGGGCTGTAAATCCAGTGCTGTAGCCATTTCCGATAAAAAACGCCAGGCACATCCCGTGATGAGGGCGAATGGGATATGTCTGACGTTCTTTTTTACTGCATTGGTACAAGCTTACGTACCCTTCTGGACAAAACAAATGCCAGAGCGATCTTTACAAGGTCAGGAATGATAAATGGAATTACGCACCAGCCCAGTACGGTTCCAAGTCCGACAGCTCCGGAGGTTCTTGTATATACAACCATGAACCAGATAGTTCCCATTGCGTAGCAGACAATCAGTCCGACTACCATGGAAAGAATCTGAATAACAGGCTTTTTGCCCCAGAGAGATTCCATAGCCCACATTACCAGGGCGGAGAAAAGAAATCCGATGATGTAACCGCCGGTATTGTTAAGAAGAATACCAAGTCCTCCTGAAAATCCTGCAAATACAGGAACACCAATAGCTCCAAGTAAAATGTAAACCAGTACAGCCAGGCTGCCTCTCTTTCCGCCAAGCACACCAACAGCCATAAATACACCAAATGTCTGTAATGTAAACGGCACTGTCATTGGAATGGAAATCCAGGAACAGATTGCGATCAGTACGGCGAAAATAGCTATGTATGCCAGGTCGTATGTTTTTGTCTTTGTTGCGGTTACGGTACTCATATTCTCCTCCTCGAGTAAATATTATTTTTGTCAGATACAATCTAACACAGTTACGTTGCAATTGTCAACCTATTATTTGTTTTTGGTTTACAATTCTCTTCGTGAAGAATCTGGACATGTTTCCCGCATACGTGCTATACTTCTGTAAAATGGAGGATTAAAAAATTGTGTCAAACATATAAAATTGCAATTTGTGATGACCTTGCCACAGACAGAAATTATCTTTCTTCTCTGTGCGAAATATGGGGCAGTCATAACAGTTATCATATACAGATTTCAGAATTTACATCAGCCGAAAATTTTTTGTTTCATTATGCCGAGAAAAAAGATTTTGACATTCTTCTCCTTGATATAGAAATGGGCGCCATGGATGGTGTTACCATGGCAAGGAAGCTGCGGCAGGATAATCAGACCGTACAAATTATATTTATCACCGGATACGCAGACTATATTTCTGACGGATATGAAGTAGATGCCCTTCACTATCTGATGAAGCCCATACAAGAAGAGAAGTTCTTTACAGTTCTTGACCGTGCAGTCACAAAGCTTATCAAGAATGAGAAGGTTCTTAACATAATCAGTCAGGGTGAGATGATTCGTCTGCCCATCTGTCAGATCAATTATGCAGAGGTAAACAGCAATTATATTACGATTCACAGTCAACAGACTATCACCCTGAAAATGACCTTAAGCGAATTGGAAAAAAAGCTGGATTCTCATTTTTTCAGAGCGGGACGTTCTGCTTTGGTAAATCTGGAAAAAATCAGCCGGGTCACCAAAAAAGAGATCTATTTACAGGATGGAAGTATAATCCCCCTTCCACGCGGCGCTTATGAGAAGGTTAACCGGGCAATCATTAATATGGACTGATTTGGGAGATTAAAATGCATTTATTTTCGAAAAAAGCAGCTAAAAAAATGGCTGCATATCAGAAGGAACTGATTGAAACTCACTATCAGGAGGTTGATAATATGTACTGCCAGATGCGAGGCTGGCGCCATGATTATCGCAATCATATCCAAACAATGAAGGCTTATGCAGCCACAGAAAACTGGGACGCAATCAGACATTATCTCGATCTTCTTGACAAGGATCTTACCACAGTAGATACTGTGATAAAAACCGGAAATGCCATGACAGATGCTATTTTAAATTCTAAAATATCACTGGCACGGTCCAAAGATATTCAGGTAATTGCAGATGCTGACATTCCTGTTAAGCTGAATTCCTCTGAAATTGATCTTTGCTGTATTATTGGAAATTTATTCGACAATGCCATAGAAGCCAGCCTGCAGCTTCCCAAAGAAAAACGACTGATCCGCATTTATATGGACATGAAAAACACGCAGTTATACATTTCTTTCACTAACTTTACAGCGGGAAAGAAGTTGAAAAAACAGGGAAATCTTTTTAAAAGTACAAAAGGTGATGGTCATGGTCTGGGGCTGATCCGTATTGATGATATAGTAAAGCGATCTGATGGATATATCAGCCGAAACAGTGAAGAGGGCGCCTTTACCACTGAGATTTTACTGCCCCAGTTATAATTCATCCCCCGAAACATGCAATTCATCCCCGGTTTAATCCGGGGATATTTTTTCTGGTAAAATCATATTAAGAATCTTTTTAATGATACCAGAGTCAAAAGGTCAAAAATCCGATGCAAGCTCGCTTGCAAGAGGATTTTTGACCTCTTGACCCGCAAAAAACATGAGTAAGTAGCCATTTTCCGAAGAAAAATGAGCGGATTACGAATGTTTTTGAAGATTGCGGGAGTGCAAAGCACGTAGCAATCTGGTATCAAAAGAAAAATAAGAAAGAAGGGAAAATCATGTTTCAAAAAAATCCTGTATCAAAATACAGTACTTTTCAAAATATATGGTTCATGATTAAACTTGCCTGCACTTCTCAGGAGAAGAAAGTTCTGGTGATCAGCTTTTTTATCGCACTGTTAACCATTATACAGAACCTTCTTAACCTTTATGTTTCTCCTGTCATATTAAGTGCAATAGAAAATCATGTTTCCATTCAGGAACTGCTTTTTACAATTGTAATTTTTGTGCTTATGATAATGCTGGTATCAGCTGCATTGGCTTATGCAAATCAAAACGTAATTTGCGGACGGATCAGTGTCCGTTGTGAGATTGTAAATCTTTTAAACAAAAAAGCATCCACAACATCTTATCCCAATATAGACGATATGAAATTCAAAAAATTACTGACCAAATCGGCCGAATATACGGACAATAACGATCAGGCCACTGAAGCAATCTGGAATACACTAACTGTACTTTTGATCAATATTGTCTGTTTTTTTATTTACGCCGGTCTTCTTACACAAATTCATCCAATTCTGATTTTGGTCATTCTGTCAACTGCCGGAATCAGTTATTTTATCTCTCAAAGATTAGATGAATATAAGTATCAACATCGGGAGGAAGAAGCTGAATATATACATCAAATGGCATATTTATTAAACCGTGCAGCTGACTTTGGTGCAGCAAAAGATATCCGCATTTTCGGTCTTCGTTTCTGGCTGGAAGAATTATACAGCAAAACAGCCAGGGAATTTACAGCATTTCATCGAAAAGCAGAAAGTGTTTATATCTGGGCTGGAATTGCAGATTTGACTTTTACTTTTCTGCGCAATGGAGCGGTCTACGCATATTTAATTTATTTGGTATTATACCGCGGTCTTGATGTGCCTGCTTTTTTGCTTTATTTTACTGCAGTGGACAGTTTTTCAGGCTGGATTACAGGAATTCTGGAAGGACTTGGCACATTGCACCGACAGTCTCTTGATATTTCCACGGTCCGGGAATGTCTGGATTATCCGGAATTATTCCGTTTCAAAGATGGACTTACCTTAAATCAGGACGCTAAAAATAATTATGAAATTGTTTTGGAAAATGTTTCATTTCGCTATCCAGGAGCTGAAACAGATACTTAAAAAAATATAAATCTTACCTTACATCCAGGAGAAAATCTGGCAGTTGTAGGTCTTAATGGTGCTGGAAAAACTACGTTGATCAAAATAATCTGTGGGTTTCTTGATCCCACAAAGGGACAGGTAAAATTGAATGGAACAGATATCCGAAACTATAACAGAAAAGACTATTATAAGCTGTTCTCGGCAGTGTTTCAGGATTTTTCATTGTTAGCGGGAACCATTGCAGAAAATGTGGCGCAAACAGAAAATTTCGACCTGAAACAGGTGAAAAATTGTATCAAAAAAGCCGGCTTGCTTCCAAAAATAGAAGCTCTTCCAGATAAGTATCAAACCTTTCTGAATCGTGAGGTTTACAAAAATGCAATTATGTTTTCGGGTGGAGAAACACAGCGCCTTATGCTCGCCCGCGCATTATATAAAGATGCCCCTTTTATTATATTGGACGAACCGACTGCAGCTCTTGATCCCATTGCGGAAGCTGAAATATATGGAAAATTTAATGAAATAACAGGCGATAAAACTGCCATTTATATCAGTCATCGTCTGTCTTCCTGCAAATTTTGCGATAAAATAGTTGTATTTCATGAAGGATCTGTGATTCAGACTGGAACTCACCAGGAGCTTGCTGCCGATAAAAGTGGAAAATATTTCCAACTATGGACGGCGCAGGCGCAATATTATAGATAAACAGCTTTTCAATTTCCCTTAATCATGTTAAACTAAGGAAAAGTAATGCTACGGAGGTTTTTTCCATGGACGTACACAGTATCAGTACCAAATGCGCCCGCACTGAATTTGTGGGAACTGCTGTTCTGGATACCATCGGACTTGTAATTTCAGGAGTTGATGATACTCTTTTAAAGGAAATGAATATAGGGACACGCTATCATACCCTTGGACTTTTCAGTTCCCGTACAGGTGCAGCAGGTCAGATCACTGCTGTCGATGATGCGGTGAAAGCCACTGGCACAGAGGTTCTTTCCATTGAATTTCCACGGGATACCAAAGGCTGGGGTGGACACGGCAACTATATTGTGATTGGCGGAAATGATGTTTCAGATGTGCGCCACGCTATTTCGCTGGCGCTGGAACTAACTAATAAGTATGCAGGAGAATTATATATCAGCGAATCCGGTCATTTGGAGTTTGCTTTTTCAGCCAATGCAGGCGGTGCTCTTGCCATGGCCTTTCACGCAGTTCCAGGGGAAGCTTTCGGATTCATGGCAGGTTCTCCGGCAGCGATTGGACTTGTAATGGCAGACACTGCAATGAAGGCTTCTGCAGTTCATATTACACGCTATATGACACCGAGTATCGGTACAAGCCATTCCAATGAAGTTATCCTTGCCCTCTCCGGAGATGCCAGTGCTGTGAAAGAAGCTGTACTCCAGGCAAGACAGATCGGCCTGGAACTGCTGATCGGAATGGGAAGCTATCCGGAAATTCCGGGAGAACCGTATTTATAACAATCCCCCCTATATATTATTGCAGACAAATGCCCTGACAGGCAGAAGATTTTAATGATCTTAATCCTGTCAGGGCGTATTCTTTTTCCTTAATTCAGTCTGTAAACCTCCGCACTCTGAAGTCCAAATGCAAGTGCCTCTGAATGGCTGTTAAAATAAATATCCACATGTCCGTAAGGTGTTCCAAGATCCTCCACTGTATACACATTTCCATTGATCAGGAGCTGAGTTCCGAATGGCACACCAGCCATGGCAACGGTTCTTCCCGCTGTAGGAACAGTTCCGCTGGCTGTCAGGTTTCCTGCTGTTCCGCAGCACTGTGCACAGTTACAGTATGCGGTGAGAGTAAAGGTTCCAAGGTAGGTTCCCTGTGAAGATGAACTACTGCCCTCGGAAGAACTGTCGGAGCTTTCACTGCTGTCCGATGACTCGGTATAAGAATCATCATAGGCACTGCTGTCATCTGCGTCCTGATTGGAATCACTTTCAGACTCGCTGTAGTCATCGTAGGATTCCTCTGTGCCATAGTTTTCCCCGTCACTTGGTGACTGGGCGGCAGCCTCAGCTTCCTGGGCTACCTGCGCCTCCTGGGCTGCTTTCTCTGCCTCTGCAGCCTGCAAAAGGCTGTAAATACTGCTGTCTGCATTACTGATCTGTGTATTTAAAGCACTGATTTCATCCTGGCTGGCACTGATCTGATAAATATAGGACTGAATGTTCTCATTTGTGCTTGCAGTAAGTGCCTGTACCTCTTGCTGTTTGGCAGATTTCTCTGCCAGAAGTTCATTAATATTCTGAGCTTCCTCTTCTGCCTGCTCTTCCTGGGCCTTGATATCTGCCTGAAGGGCTTTATATTTAGCAAGCATGTCTCTGTCATACTGGGAAATCTGGGCTATATTCTCTGCACGGTTCAGAAACTGAGCCAGATCTTCTGAGGACAAAAGCAGCTCCAGCATGGAAGCACTTCCATTCTCATACATGTATACAATACGCTTCTTCATATCCTGATACTGCTTGTCCGCTGTGGCCTTGGCTTCCTCAAGCTGGGTATTCAGAGTTTTCAGCTGCTCTTCTTTCTCCGCTGCCTGAATTCCAAGCTCAGATACACTGTTGGTAAGGTCTGTATACTGAGCATTCAGCTCTTCCAGATAGCTTTCAAGCTCCTGCTTCTTGCTCTCCAGAGATGCCATGTTGGACTGCTGCTGTGCCAGTTCTGCCTGCGCAGCTTCTTTCTGTGCCTGTACATCAGCGATCTGTTCCTCCGTAGAAGAAGCAAATACTGCCCCGTGCATAGAAACAATCATGATTCCAGTTAACAACATTGAAAAAATCTTTTTAAATCTCATCTATGTAAACACCTCGTTATTTTTTTCGTATGTCAAGTATAACATATTTCGTAATTTTTTCAACACTTTTATTTAACTTTTGTAACATTTACGTAATATTTCACAATTATCCAGAATCTGGAAAGATAATGAAATACATGGTTATAGAACAAATTCAGGCACAATATACCGTGAAATAGTTTGGGCAAATCACAGGAATGTTTTTGCAAAAAATATCCCGCATTTCATGAATCTCTCCATAAAATGCGGGATGTAAAAACCTCTCTCCTTCTTATACCGCAGCTTCTTCCTCTGCTGCAGCTTCCTGGTATTTCTCGAGAATGATCGTCTGGATCTTGTCACGAGTGGAAGAATTGATTGGATGCGCGATATCCCGATATTCTCCATCGGTTGCTTTGCGGCTTGGCATTGCGATGAAAAGACCTTTCTCTCCTTCGATCACCTTGATGTCATGTACTACAAATTCTTCATCAATGGTAATGGAGACTACGGCTTTCATCTTCCCCTCCTTTGCAACCTTTCTCACCCGTACGTCTGTAATGTTCATTTTTGCTGCCCCTTTCCTCTTAATCGCATTTACTGCGCTTTAAGTCTTATTATATTACAAGCTATATCTATCATTTTTCTCCACAACGATCTCTACTTCTCCATCACCGCTGTAGTAAGAATTTGCCCGGATGGTTCCCCGGCTTTCAACGATACAATTCTCAATATGTGTATTATCCCCCAGATATACATCATTCAAAATTACGGAATTTTTAATTACGCAATTATTTCCAACATAAACATCTTTAAACAGGACAGAGTTCTCAACCACTCCGTTTACAATACATCCACTGGAAATCAGAGAATTCCTAACATCTGCACCAGGATTGTATTTAGCCGGTGGAAGATCATCAATCTTGGTCTTAACTGCCGGCTCCTGTTTGAAGAAGTAGTTACGGATCTCCGGTTTCAGGAAATCCATGTTGGTCTTATAGTAAGATTCAACAGTGGAGATATTGCTCCAGTAGCTGTCGATCTTATATCCATAGATTCTCTTCAGATTCTTATAACGGATCAGAATATCTTTTACGAAGTCATTTCGACCTTCCTGTGCAGCCTTCTCAATCAGTTCGATCAGCTGTCTTCTTCGGATCACATAAATGCCTGTAGAAATAGTATTATATGGGGAAACCATTGGTTTCTCCTCAAATTCTTCAATCCTGCAATCCTCATTCATACGAAGGACACCGAAACGCTCAACCTCGGAAGGATCCGGACATGTAGTGCATACAACGGTAATGTCAGCGCGTTTCGCAATGTGATATTCCAGAACCTTGTTATAGTCCATCTTGTACACGCAGTCACCAGATGCGATGACAACATATGGCTCATGACTGTTCTTCAGGAAATTGAGATTCTGATAAATAGCATCTGCAGTTCCCTGATACCAGAAACCGTTTTCTTTGGTGATAGTAGGAGTAAATACGAAAAGACCGCCCTGCTTTCTTCCGAAATCCCACCATTTGGAGGAGCTTAAATGCTCATTCAGGGAACGTGCATTGTACTGAGTCAGTACAGCTACTTTCTGAATGCGGGAGTTCGCCATATTACTCAGGGCAAAATCTATGCTTCTGTAGCTTCCGGCAATAGGCATTGCTGCAATTGCCCTTTTGTCTGATAATTCTCTCATGCGGTTATTGTTACCGCCGGCTAAAATAATTCCGATTGCTCTCATGCTTTGTCACCGTCCTTTGTTGCAATTACCTGTCCGCTTTCCAGAATGCCATCCGGATAATCTGCCGGAGTGGTCACACCGGAAATCGCCGTGTTCTTTCCAATCTTAACATTATCCGGAATCACGGAGCCTTCTCCTATGGTCGCAATGCCAAATGCATATACCGCAGGTTTCTTTATATTAGGTGCTTCCTCGCCGCAGCCAAGAACCACGTCATTTCCTATGGTTACGTCCTCTGCCACAATTGCCTTTTCCATGTCTACATTCTCACCGATGATTGTATTCCGCATGATAATAGAATCCCGGATCACACTGCCTTTTCCGATCACAACATTCGGTCCGATTACAGAATTATGTACTTCGCCATAGATTTCAGAGCCTTCACCGATGAGACATCTGTCCAGAACGGCCTCCTCTGAAATATACTGTGGCTGGATGATATCGCCCTTGGTGTAAATCTTCCAGAATTCCTCATAAAGATTAAACTCAGGAATAATATCAATCAGTTCCATATTTGCTTCCCAGTAGGAACCAAGAGTTCCAACATCTTTCCAGTAGCCATTGTATTCATAGGCAAAAAGGCGCTGTCCTTTATCCTTGCAATATGGAAGAATATGTTTACCAAAGTCACAGCTCTGCTGATCCTTCAGTGCGTAAAGCGCTTCCTTCAGAACCGGCCAGCTGAAAATATAAATTCCCATAGACGCCAGATTGCTGCTTGGATGCTCTGGTTTCTCCTCAAATTCAGTTACTCGGAAAGTCTCATCCGTTACCATGATGCCGAAACGGCTGGCTTCCTCAATAGGTACAGGCATACAGGCAATGGTCACATCCGCCTTATTTGCCTTGTGGAAGTCAAGCATAACCTCATAATCCATCTTATATATATGATCTCCTGAAAGGATAAGCACATAATCGGGATTGTACTGCTCCATATACGCCATATTCTGGAAAATGGCATTGGCTGTTCCTGTGTACCACTCGCTGTTTGTGCTCTTCTCATAAGGTGGAAGTACAGTTACACCGCCTTCAGTTCTGTCCAGGTCCCACGGAACACCGATACCGATATGGGTATTCAGTCTCAGAGGCTGATACTGTGTCAGGACTCCAACTGTATCAATTCCTGAATTAATACAGTTACTTAACGGAAAATCAATGATACGGTACTTACCTCCAAAAGCTACTGCTGGTTTGGCCACTTTTTCTGTCAGTACCCCAAGTCTGCTGCCTTGGCCGCCGGCTAAGAGCATGGCAATCATTTCTTTTTTAATCATGCTATCACCTCTTGTTGTAGTTATGATTTATCATTATACCATACTTCCCATATTTAATAAACATATTTTACAATTTATTTGTTGATATTTTACTTTTTTTATCGTTATTGTACATGTTTTTTCGACACAACCGAATCTCTGATTGTTTTTTTTATTCATTTTGTACAGTAGTATTACTGTGTTTTGCGAAGCATACTGCTGTGAAAATCGTGAACAGCGACACTGTAGGAAAGGGAAATTATTGTATTGGTTACCGACTATCCAAAGAAATACTTTGCAATTTTTACAGTTCGGGGTATAATAAATGAAAGTAATTGTAAAAATTCATAACGATTCAGGAGGCTTTTCCTTCAATGAATATTGAATCGCTTCAAAAATGATTAGCATAAGGAGATTAACATGTATCAGATAGACTTCCATAAACCGCTTCATATCCATTTTATCGGTATTGGCGGAATCAGCATGAGCGGACTTGCTGAGATCCTTCTCGGCGAGGATTTCAAGGTTTCCGGCTCTGATTCCAAAGAAAGCCCGCTTACGGATTCCCTTACCAGGAAAGGTGCACGCATCTTTTACGGACAGCGCGCTTCCAATATTACAGACGATGTAGAACTTGTAGTTTACACTGCAGCCATTCATCCGGATAACCCGGAATATGCCAGTGCAGTGGAAAAAGGCATTCCAATGCTGACCAGAGCCCAGCTTCTTGGTCAGATCATGCGCAACTACGATACCCCAATCGCAGTTTCCGGAACCCATGGCAAGACCACCACTACTTCCATGATCTCCCAGATTCTTCTGGAAGCAGATGCGGATCCGACCATCAGTGTTGGCGGCATTCTTCCTTCTATCGGGGGAAATATCCGAGTAGGTCAGTCCGAAACATTTGTCACAGAAGCCTGTGAGTATACCAACAGCTTTTTAAGCTTTTTCCCGAAGATCAGTGTGATCCTGAACATTGATGCTGACCATCTGGACTTTTTTAAGGATATTGATGATATCCGTCATTCCTTCCGCAAATTTGCAGAACTTCTCCCGGCAGAAGGTGCTCTCATCATTAATGCAGATACACCAAAATACGAAATGATCACAGAAAATCTTCCATGTAAAGTGATCACCTACGGTCTGGAACACGATGCTGAATACACAGCCACAGACATTACTTATGACGAACTTGGCCATGCAACCTTCCATATTCTTCACAACGGAGAAGACCTGGGCACATGTTCTCTGAAAGTGCCTGGCATTCACAATGTATCCAATGCTCTGGCATCTATCGCTGCAGGACAGCTTCTTGACCTGTCTACAGAAGTGATCTTTGATGGTCTGAAAGATTTCGGCGGTACAGACCGCAGATTCCAGTATAAAGGCAAAATTGGCGATGTAACGATCATTGATGATTATGCGCATCATCCGACAGAGATTGAAGCCACCCTTCACGCAGCCAAAAATTATCCACATAAGAAGATCTGGTGTGTATTCCAGCCTCATACTTATACAC
>ENA-OOXA01001460-OOXA01001460.1-human-gut-metagenome-genome-assembly--contig:-NODE-1460-length-13214-cov-2.546318_pt1 | contig 13214 bp, 10 predicted proteins | sample MGYA00241581_ERZ501331 | MGnify/ENA primary metagenome ERZ501331 (study PRJEB25962, sample SAMEA2042982) | human gut metagenome | biome: human gut; feature: human-associated habitat; material: faeces...
ACTTAATAATATATTAAAATAAACTAAATAATCTTAATTCATAAGGTACCAGCATTATTGTTGGTATCTTTTTTGTAATATTTAAATTATTATTTATTCAAATAAATTGCAAAAATTAAAAATCAGGTATATTAATACATACCTGACAGAAAATTACTATTTTGTAGTTAAATATAAATATAAAAGCTTGCTTGTATTTATAATTGCATCCAAATGTGTTCTTTCCATACCATGACTTGCATGAACACCTGGTCCAATTAATGCTCCAGCACAATCTACACCACTTCTCCATGCGGCACCTATATCAGAGCCATAGAATGGGAAGATATCGACAACATAATTAATATTATTGTTACTTGCTAAATTAATAAGTTTATTAGTTAAATTATAGCTATATGGTCCTCCTGAATCCTTAGCACAGATAGATACTGCATATTCATTTCCTGCAAGGTCTTGACCAATACAGCCCATATCAACAGTTACAAACTCATCTACGACTGAATCAGTTGTTGCAGCACCATGACCTACTTCTTCTTGATTAACAAAATAAACATAAGTATTATACATAGGCTTAATATTATTAAGCTTCATTTCCTGTAATACTGCTAAAATTGCACATACAGAGCCTTTATCATCAATAAAACGACTCTTTAAAAAGCCACTAGGTGTAATAACTGTTTTAGGGTCATAGCAAATATAATCACCATTATTAATTCCTAAAGCTTTAACATCTTCTTTATTATGTACAACCTCATCAATTCTTACAATCATATGTGATAAATCACGAGGTGCTGATTTAGCATCCTCATAAACATGTACTGATGCACTCTTACATAAAATAGTACCTGTATATACCTTCTCACTACGAGTAACAATCTTACAATATTCACCATCAAGAGTAGGGATTGAAGGTCCTCCAACATTTGTTACATTCAAAGTGCCATCTGAATTAATTGATCTTACCATTAATCCTAACGTATCAACATGAGCTGATGTAGCTATTGTTTTTTCACTCGAATTGCCTTCAATAAAAAGTTTAACATTTCCTTTATTAGTTATTGATGCTTCATAGCCTAAACTTTTAAGTTCATTTAATAAATAATTACAAACATTATTACTATAGCCTGTAGGTGAATCTGTTTTAAATAGTTCTAGCGCTATTTTTTTAATATAATTAATATCCATATAAAAACCTCCATTTATATTGTATATCTTTTATACTTTTTTTCAATAAAAAAAGATTAGTATCACATATCACTTCAAAGCTACTTCAAAGTGATTTTGAAGTAACTTCAAACCGTTAAATAATTTTTACATATTCAGTGTTAGTGTAATAAGCTTTAGCATTTCCTTCAATACCTTCTTTTAAATAATTTTGAGATATTAAATTATTTAAAAGACTCTTTCTAAAAAAGGTTGAATTAGAAACACCTAAGTGTTCAGTTATTTCTTTAACCGTTTTTCTTTCATAATAACAATAAGCCAAAATTTGTATATCGTATTTACTTTGATTATTAAGTTGATTCAATAAAGTTATTGAATCATCATCTAAAACTGCTGACACTCATTTTGTACATTATTTATAAAAAATAATTTTTCATTAATAAGAAAATGATAAATACATTACTTGTTTTAATTTCCCCTATTTTTAGAAATGGTTCTAAAATGAGAAAAATCAAGTCATTTAGAAGTAAATATGAGAAAAATTTAATTAGATTATTTTTATTTCTTGATGGAATGGATTTAAAAAAATTTTATTAAAAATAAGAAAGTAATAAAGCATATTGAGTATTTGTTTTTAACAAATATCCAATATGCTCTATATTTTGCTCCTATCATGCGTTTATCCTATAAACAAATCAATGATGCTTACACTATTATAATAAGCATTATAAAATTTTTATTTCTAAAAATAATACGATAAATGATACTTGCCATACCAGCAAACACCAATTATATAATAACAATACTTATATTAATTATTTGTTGGAATTTCAATTGTAGTTCCAACATCAATCAACGATAACTCAAAACTTTCACTATTTTATTCAATAGTCCAAGTGAATTTAACAAATTTCTCATTTTCAAAAGAAATTTCAGCGTTTTTAACAATTGAATTTTTAAAAAATCACTAATATTAATCTTTTATTTGTTAAGATTTTAACAAATTATGTGCTGAAAAGAGCTAAATTTATTTAGATATATAATCAAAGAATTTTAATAAACTACATTTTTGCATAATTTTTTATTAACATTTACGTTTAATACCAATTACGTTTTCTTACTATTTTTTTATATATTAACTTTGTGGCGAAAATTTTAATAGGCAAGAAAATATATCGACCAAATGTAAAGCAACTTCTATACATTATTTTTCTATATAAACTTAAAGATACATTTTTAAAATACCTAAAATATTGGTGAAATTCATTATTTTTTTCTTTTGAATAATTACCATAAATAAAAAAGCATGTTAAAAAATGTTTTATTACAAGATCATGAATCATAATCTTTAAATGATGCTTATTAAGCTTTTTAAATCCTCATAGGTGTAGCTTTTAACAATTTCCTTCATTACAGTAAGTTGCATTTGATAACGGTCAGTCATATTTTTAGTCGAAATAGATTGTCCAGGTCTTCCAACGTAATACCTATAAAAATCAATATCTAAATAATACAAAGTTTTAACATAATATAAAGGCTTATATACAAAAATATTATCAACATAAAATGTCTTTTCTGGTAAATTTAAATTAGATTGTTTAATAATTGAGGTTTTATAAATTAATGAATGCATCATTAAAAATTGATGTAACTTCATCTTTTTTACCTTATCCCAGCCAAAAATACAATCATGAGGTACTAGTTTTCTTAAATAATCCTCACAAAATGACTTATTCATATCAATTCTTTCATAATTATAGTTAGTTAGATATAAATCAGGATTAGTATTTTTATTATAATTATCCTTAATTGCTTTAATTAATTTTTTATAGGCATCAAAATCAATCCAATCATCAGAATCAACACATTTAAAATATAAGCCTTCACATATTTTTAAGCCAGCATTAATTCCGGAGCCATGACCACCATTTTCTTTATCTATAAATTTTATATTTGAATTATTTTTTAAATAATTTTTAGCAATTTCAGCTGTTTTGTCTGTAGAGCCATCATTAACAATGATTATCTCTACATCATCACCGCACATTAATAAAGAATCAATACATTTTTCCATATATTTTTCTGAATTAAAGCAAGGGACAACAAATGATATATACTTCATAACAACCACCTATTAAAACAATGATTTGATGTAAGATAATGCATCTAAAATTACATCATCCATATTGTAATACTTATATTGACCTAGTCGACCACCAAAATGAACATTATATTCTTGTTTACTTAACTCATAATACTGATTATATAATTTTGTATTTCTATCATCATTAATTGGATAATATGGTTCACAATTAACATTCCATTCAACTGGATATTCTTTAGAAATTATTGTATTTGAAGTTTTTACATCTTCAAAAAATTTATGTTCAATAATTCTTGTATAAGGAATGTTTATGTCAGTATAATTAACAACTGCATTTCCTTGATAATTTTCAGTATTAATATTTTCAATTTCAAATTTCAATGACCTATAGTTTAATTTACCAAATTTATAATCAAAATAAGCATCAATAGGGCCCGAATATATAATATTATTAGCCATATTATTGAATTCTTCTTTTCTTTCTAAATAATCTGTATTAAGTAATGTATCAACACCTGAAAGCATTTTTTCAATTATTTGCGTATATCCACCTATTGGAATTCCTTGATATTTATCATCAAAATAATTATTATCAAATTTAAATCTAATAGGAATTCTTTTAATAATAAAGCTTGGTAGCTCAGTGCAACTTCTACCCCACTGCTTTGCAGTATAGCCCTTAATTAATTTTTCATATATTGTTGTACCTACTAAATTAATTGCCTGCTCCTCTAAATTTGAAGGATTAATATTTTTATATTCATTTTTTTCAAATTCAATTTTCTTCATAGCATCCTTTGGAGTATAAACATCATTCCAAAGCTTTGCAAAGGTATTCATATTAAATGGCAAGTTATATATTTCATTTTTATATCTAGCAATAGGTTGATTTATATAATTATTAAATTCAGCAAACTGATTTATATAATTCCAAATTTCCTTTTTATTTGTGTGAAATATATGTGCACCATACATATGAACATTAATTCCAGATATATTTTTAGTAAATATATTCCCACCAATATGATTTCTTTTTTCTACGACTAAAACCTTTAACCCTCTTTTTTTTAATTCATACGCACAGGTAGCTCCATAAAGACCAGAGCCTACAATTAAATAATCATATATCATTTTTCAGTCCTCCTCTATTTTTAATATTTAATAATATATTTTTTCAGTTGATTTTGCAAGATGTTTCCGAGAACTTTTACATTATTTGACAATTTTTTCAATTGTTGATAAAATATAAGAAATTATGTGGTGATAAAATGAGTAAAAGACCAACAGCCTTCGAGATTGAAGAATATCTCCAAAGATTTAATTATACAGATATGATAAATAACATTAATAATTTTAATGGTGAAACACTTGAATGCATAATCATAAAAAAAGAACAAATAGGTACTATTTTTAATGATTTTCACCATCATAGCCTTTATGAAATGCTATATATTTCAAAAGGAAAGGTACAATACGGAATTGAAGATCAAAAATATGATTTAAGTGCTGGCGATTTTATTTTAATTGCTCCAAATATTTTACATAAGCTATTAAAAATTGTTGAAGAGCCCTGTGAAAGAATAGTTTTAACTTTTACATCAAAATATTTAGATTCATTCAAAACAGAAAATACAGATTTATCAGTAATTTTTCAAAAAATATCAAGTTCAAACAATCATAAATTAACGGTTTTACCAGCTTTTAAAGAAGAAATTTTTGATACTTTAAATAAAATGCAAGGCCTATTTTTATCAAAAGAATATGGTAATGATATTTTATTTAAATCTTATTTTGCACAACTTTTAGTTAGACTAAATAAAGAGGTTAGCTTTATCGAAACCGAAAATGAGTCAAATGAGAAAAATATCATTATTCATAAAGCAAAAATGTTTGCAATCAATAATTTAGATAAAAAAATAAGTATAACAGATATTGCTAATGAGGTAGGACTATCTGTTTCAAGACTATCTCACATATTTAAAGAAAAAACAGGTATTTCCTTACTTAAATTTTTAAATAAAAAACGATTAACTAGAGCAAAGGATCTTTTAAAAAATGGTTATTCTATAGCTAATGCAGCAAATAAGTGTGGCTATAATGATTATTCAAGCTTTATTAGAGCATTTACAAAGGAATATAGAATGTCTCCAACTATATATATAAAAAATTATGAAAATCAATCCTAAAGTTATTAAAAGTGAAGATTTATTTTCTTCACTTTTAATTTATATAATAAGAAATTTGAAAAAGAAATTATCCGCAATAAAAGCCTATTGCATTTTTATATTTATTACCAAAAAAATCATTTACACTAGTAACATCTAAGGCGCTATTATACACAATTGAATTTGATGCTACTTTATAATACTTTGCAGCATCAATTCCACAAATTGAATTTTTTGGTAATTCTTTAATAAATAATGGATTTTCATAAACTCCATTATAATTAAGCGTCTTAAAAGTTGATAAATTTGTAATCGCACCAAATTCATCACTATAAATTAAATTATTAGAAATATCGACATTAGATGATGAATTTACTTTAAATGTTGCATTTTTAGATCTATTGTATATTAAATTATTATAAAATTTTGAGTTAGTTCCACTGTTTGTTTGAAAAATAACTGAAGTATCACTACCAGTAACTATTGTATTATTATAAACCTCTATCATTTTAGCAGAATAATTAATATATATAATTCCATATGTACCTTTATCATTTACAGATAAATTATATCTAACAATAACATCATCTTCTATTTTATTCTTTTCACTATATGAAGTACAATTTAAAAATAAACCAAATGAATTATCATGACTATAATTATATTGCCAAATGGTATTTTTACTTTGTAAATCTGCATCAAGCATACATCCATCTTGGATTTTACCATCTGATTTAGCACTAGCACGATTATAATATCCTTCATTATATTCAATAACTGTACCATCTACATATGATGTTACAATAGAATTACCTGAAATACATTTAATCGCAGTCTCGTAAACTACATTATTTTTTACATATCCACCTAGCAAATTTCTAACAAAAATAGCATTCTTACCAATATATGATATATCATTATTTTCTATTAGTATATTTGTATACGCAGTATCTTTAAATTTATCTGAATATGGTGAAACCTTATTTGAAGTGGACCCGAATTTATACCAAGATGCTATTCCAACATTACTAACATTTTTAATTTTACAATTTTTAATTATTAAATTGTCAAATTTAGCCTTACCATCTAAAGAACCAAAATGGATACCACCTGTTTTTTTAGATTCTGCTGACATACCACTATTTTCTTTATCAGTTATACCATTTATATCATGGATATATAAACCATCAAGTGTGATATTAGAATAAGTAATTATTTTAGAATTATTGTTGGGATTGTTTCCTAAAATTAAGACACCTCTTCTATCAGCCTCAGTAGTTGAGCTATCAAATATTTCTAAATTTGAAATAGTAATATTATTACAATTTTTTAACGATACAACTGCATCACCAACCTTGTCATTACCATCAATTATTGGTAATTCTCCATCACCATAGGAAGTAATCAATATTTTATCTTTCTCTGTACCGCTAGCATTTGATAGTTCAATGCTTCCTCTGAACTTACTACCTCTTTTTAAATAGATGTTATGTTTTAAATTTAAATCAAGTGTTTTAATATATGATAAATTATTATATGGATTTTCTATTGTTCCATCACCACTAGTAGCACTAGTACCATCAAAAAAATATCCATTTAATTTATCAGGTTTTGCTGGTGTACTAGGCTTATCTGGATTTGTTGGTGTACTTGGTTCACTTGGAATTTCTGGTGTACTTGGTTGATTAGAATTATCTGGCTTTGAAGAATTACCAAGCATACACGAAGTCAAAGAAATTATAAATATTAATGCTGTAGTTAGAAAAATTAATTTTCTTTTCATTATATTTCACAATCCTTGTTTTTCTTTCTTTTATCTTTGAATTCAAAAACTTCTATTGCAATAGTAGTACCAACGTATGTTGCTATACCAATTGATGCTAAAACATATATAACAATTTGCGCAACATTAAGCTGTTTAATCCATAAAGGTGTAATAGAACGATATATTGTTGAAGAATCAATACCATTCATTGCATTACTATTAACAACAACATATAAGATTCTATGAGTTTCCTCACGCATAGCATTCGCAAGCTTACCATAGCCTTCCTTATACTTATATAAAGGAGACTTTTCAGCAGTAGATGCTTTATCTCCATCTGGTAAAGCTGATCCACCTAAAATACCACCAACAAGATCCATGTATCCATCCTGCCAATAATCTGAAACAGCAAAGCCTTCCATACCAAATTCATCTCTTAAAACTGTATTAATAAATCCTTGTTGACTTGTCCATGTTAAACCAATTCTATTAAAACCAGTCATAACATTTTCAGCATTTGCTTCTTCTATTGCAATTTGGAATGAACGTAAATAAATTTGTCTGATGGCTTGCTCATTACACCAAGTATTGACACCCTCTCTATTCTTTTCTTGCTCATTTAAAATTGCATGCTTCATATAAACGTAAACACCTTTTTTATGAATACCCTTTACTTGTGCAGCAGCAATATAACCTGATAAAACACTATCCTCACCATAATATTCAAAGGCACGACCATTATATGCACCTCTATGAATATTAACACCTAATCCATATAATCCAGAATAGCCAGCCCATAAGCAATCCTCACCAATTGACTCACCTAATTCTTCAACTAGCTTGTCATTCATAGTTGAAGCAATTAGTGCAGCACATGGATATTGGATAGGAGATGAATCCTGATCAGGATCATCATATAAAAATGTATATCTATTTACAGCAGAATTTGCATTATCACTATATTTGTATGTAGAGCCACCAACTGGGCCTAACGCACCATTACCATCTATTGTCTCTGATTTAGAAATTGAATCAATACCGCTAGTTTTTCTTAATCCATTAGATAATAAATACACCATTTCTTCCCATGTTATTTGATCTAATAAGTCATCCCATCTAGGATCATCATAATCAACATGCTCAATCTTTCCATCAACACCAATTGTTAATAATGATGCAAGTGTTAATCCATTATTTTTACCAAATGTAGGATATTTAACATCATCTTTTTGAATTGAATCAGCTGCCTTTTTAGCATCATTAACCATTCCAGAATTTGTATTAATAACAACATAATTGCTTAATTTAGCTTGTGATTCACTAATTCCATACTTAACTGTATTCTCCCAATTAGAACGAGAAATATAAACAACTGAATTATCACCTCTATTTTCATATAGGTTCAAATCAGCATTATCAAATTGATTTATAATTTTATTATTTGTTTTTTTACTTGTTGAGTATTTTTGATTATCAAATTCTTTATCAAAAGAATAAACAAGATTTTTATCACCAGATGAAGTCATTTTAGAAGAATTAACACTAATACCTTTATTCTTTTTTGCCTCTAAAATATTATTAATAGCACTATTTGCATTCTTAGCAGCTGTTAAGTAGTATGTTCCAGCATCCTGAATATACGTCTTGGCATTATGTGAATCATAGCTTGATAGCCATCTTCCATCAACACTTACACTTAATTCCTCAGATTTTCCTGGGGCAAGAATATCTGTTTTATTATAACCAACTAAATCAACAGCAGATTTTTCAATACCATTTTTGACATCATAATCTGTGTAAGGCTGTTGAGCATATATTTGAACACTTTCTTTACCACTAACTTTTCCAACATTTTTAACAGTTACTGATACTAGATATTTATCTTCTTTATCATCATATTTAACCTTAAAATTAGAATATTCAAAATTAGTATAGCTTAAGCCATATCCAAATGGATAAGCAACAACACTATTGTAATTAAATTCACCAACATTTTTAGTATTTAAAACGACATCCTCATATCTAGTTTCAGTATAACGATATCCAGTATAAATTCCTTCCTGATAAACAACATAGTGATTAGATTTTCCACCATTTGCAGAAGAAATTACTGGACCAACATTTGCATAATCTCCAAAATTAGAATAAACAGGATTATAATAGTGCTTTTTATAAAATGTATCTGTAATTTTTCCAGATGGATTTACTTTACCTGATAAAATTTTACCAATTCCTAAAGTTGTAGATGTTCCACCTTCTCCAACCCATAAAATTGAATCAATATCATAATTAGCACTATTAATATAATCAGCTTGTACCTGATTAACAGAATTTAATAGGACAATAATCTTTTTAATTTTGCCGCTAGCCTTCAAAGCCTTTAAATTTTTTAAGACATCAATTTCAGTTGGAGAAAGCTCAAGATAGTTACCATTACTATAATCAGTTCTACTTCCACCTGTTGCTGTTAAATCAGTTGCCTCTGTACCATAACGAGATAGTACAAAAATACCAGCTTCAGCTTCATTATTTTTAGAAGTTGTTGATATATCAGACCATTTTGCATCATTTATAGTATATTTAGCTGCATCTGAACTAGTATTAGTTGTATGATCACCAAAATATTGCTTATTAGTACTATACCAATTCCATAAATCTGCATTTACAACAAAGCCAGAAGATTCTAAGCCTTCCTTTAAAGATATAAATTCCGAATTTTTAGCAAATGATGAACCACCACCAGAATAAATATAATTTACAGAACTACTACTATATAGATTAATTTTTGCACCACTTGATAAGGGAAGTGCATTATTTGAATTTTTTAAAAGTACAGCACCTTCCTCTGTTATTTTTGAAGTTATATTTTTAGCATTTTCCTTTAATTGCTCAATACTTTCATAATCTGATGGATGATACAAAGTATCAATATCTGAATTAGGATTTTGAATTATTTCTTGATTTGCTTGACCCAAAAAGGCTGTAATAGCACCTGCATTATCTAATGCAATATTACTACATGCAATAACTACACCCATTACAACAACCATAACATTAGCATATATTTTGGATATGAAATTTATTTTTTTTAACATAATTTCCTCCTATTAATCCTTTGACTGCTTAAGCCATACTGCTATATTACTAATTACACAGGTAATAAGGTAGAATACTACACTAACCAATACTCCTTTATTTATTAATGCTATAGCTTCAGAAGTTACTCCATTATAAAATACACCTGTAAAATACATATATATAGCTTGAATAAATAATAAAAAGCTAATAAATGTACAAACCCATAATACAATAGGAGAATACTTAGATGTTTTGTTAAATATTAATAATATAACGCTTAAAACCAAGCCAATTATGGCAGGAATGAATACTACATTGCTGTAGTATTCAGATAAAATTCCTGTAAATTTTGTTTTGTATAAAACCATTGATAAAATTAATAATATCATTGATACAACTGAAAAATAAAATCCAACAGTTTTATAACAATTTAGATTAAGTTCTTTTTTCATAAAGCACCTCATTACAACTATTACTTTATAATCTTTTCAAATACAGGTGTAATTACAAAATTACCTTCAGATTTAAATTTAATTTGAAATGGATTTTTACTATCTACAGTAAATGTAAATTCAATTTTATTTTCTCCATTTTCTAAATCACTTGTTACTGCTGTTGCACTACCACCTGAAATTTCAATGCTGGCAACACCTTCACCTACATAATTGATTGTTAAAGTAACCTTGTATTCACCACTCTCTGTTGGTTGATATCTTAAATATACATATTTTTTATTAGCTGTTGCAACCTTAGAAACATCAATATTAATCTCATTATCTTTTTGGTTATATGTTGGAGTAGCTGAAACACTTGATTTACCATCAGCAAGATAATTCCAATTTCCTGCATTATCTATAGCAGCTTGCTTATTTCCTGATTTTAAATCAATAACATTATCATCAATTACGGTCAACTTACATGTTACTGTTTCACCATTATATGTAGCTGTAATATCACACACACCCTTTTTTAATGCTGTTACTACACCACCATCTACTGTTGCTACAGTTTCGTCTGATGAATGCCATACAACTTCTAAATTATCAACACCTGGCTTAGTAGCTGTTAATGTATAAGTTTTATTTGTTGAAACATTAAGCTCTAGCACTTCATTTGAAATTTGAAGCTTATTAGCTTCAGAATTAACTACAGTAACATCACATTCTGCAGATTCACTGCCACAAATTGCAGTAATTTTTGTAGTACCTTCCTTCAATGCTGTTACTACACCACCATTTACTATTGCTACAGTTTCATCTGATGACATCCAAGTAATTTCTGGATTATCATTACCAGGAACTGTTGCAGTTAAAGTTGCCTCTTTTTTACCATTTAAATCAAGTTCAAGTTTTGATTCAGATAATCTCATCTTCTCAACCTCACCAATTTTTTCAATGACAGGAATTATATAATAATTAGCTGCAGCCTTAATCTTAATTTGATATGGTGATGATAGATTTGAAGTAAATTCAGTTGGAATAATTGTTAATCCCTTACTATATTCAGTATCAGCACCTCCATTAATTGATATTAAAGAGTTTTCACTAGAATATAAATACAACTTAACACTATAAATATAATCACCAACACTATCAGGCTGATAACGTAAATAGAACATATTTGGACCTGAAATAGTACCATCTTCTTTACCAACATGAGTTACATTAGCTGTAATTAAGCCATTGTCAATTGAAGGAATTTCTGAAACTGTAACTAAGTCAGATTCTAATAAATAATACCAATTTCCTGGATTAGTAACTGTCTCGGCCTTTTTACCTGTAAGTAATTCAGCTTTTTCCTCTCCTTTACCCTTAACAATTACAACACATGTAGAAACGATGTTATCCTCCTCTGATCTTAAAGTAATTGTAGCCATACCATTTTTCAAGCCTACAACTTCACCATTTTCAATAGAAACAATGCTGTCATCTGATGTTGAATATTTAGCGTCTGCACTTAATTCACCATTAACCTCTAACTTCTTTGATTCACCAACCTCAATTATTTCAGTTGCATTTAAGCTAAAGAAATTTTTATAAATATTAACAGCACATGTTGCCTCTAAATCACCACTTTTAGCAGTAATAGTAACACTACCTGCCTTAATTGCTGTTACTACACCGCCATCTACTGTCGCTATAGTTTCATCTGATGATGTCCAAGTAATAGGTGCATCATCTGTAATTGTAGCAGTGATAACTCCTGTTTTCCCCTCGCTCATTGAGATTGTCATTTCTGTTTTATCAAGGGTAAGAGACTTATTAACCACAACAACCTTACATGTTTTAGTTGCTAAAACCTTAGCTGAGCCCTTTTTCTTAACACTAACAGTTATATCAACACTACCTGGCTTTAATGCAGTTATTGTACCCTTACTAACAGTAGCAATTTCTTTATCACTTGAAGACCATGTAAATAAATATAAATTGTTATTATTTGTATTAGCTGTTAATGTTTTAGTTTGATTAATGTTAATTGATAAATTTTCTTCAGATAATGTTAAATTAATATCGTCAACCTCTTCAGTTGAAGGTGTACTATCTATGTTGCTACCACAACTTGTAACAACACCTAATCCACAACCTAAAATAGTTGCTAAAGCAAACATCTTAATAAATTTCTTTTTCATATTTTTTCTCCTTTATATCCAATTTTGTGATTTGTTATTAGATAAAATATAGTTTTTATCCTTCTTCTTTACCATGTAAAAAATAGCATTATCGCTGATACCATTACTAATTACTTTAATTTTATTCACCTCACTCATCTTAATTTTGCATTTTAATACTTTCTCACCACTAAGTGTTTTAATAAACTTGCCATTTACATTATTTTGAACATTGATTTCCATATTTCATCCCTCCATAAGAAAACGCTTTACATTTTTAGTATACTTTTAAACAATACAATTTACAATATCAAAAAATGCTAATGTTTA